>Ga0247732_10001207_pt1 | contig 10733 bp, 12 predicted proteins | sample UWRJL163409C2_FD_180940 | JGI IMG/M metagenome (GOLD analysis project Ga0247732, IMG submission 180940) | Plant litter microbial communities from Arlington Agricultural Research Station in Wisconsin, United States - UWRJ-L163-409C-2 | ecosystem: Environmental > Terrestrial > Plant litter >...
AAAGTCTACGCACAAAACGGTAAGCACACCTTGGCAAGACTTGTGAAGAACCTCGCTTCCTGGAACTCGTCGTCCCACTCAAGGTCTTGCAGAAATCCGATTGGACTCCGCAAGGAATCGAATAGATCGACAATGGAAGAACTGTGCCCTTCGACACCTTCTGCTTGGAACTAGAGGAGTTAGCATCTCTTCAACCACGGACTGGAAGCTAATGCACCTTATCATGCGAGATAGCCTAGGGGACATGAGTAGGGGAGCAAAATCCTGGAACATCGACATACTGCTTCAACCCAATGTTTGGTTTTATCGTCAGTGTTGATAAGCCACTGCCGCACGTATGGTTCGTAAAACGATGGGGTATTGAAGGTAAATTTGCCCCTGCCAAACTGTTTGAACCTGCCCAACTGAAAGAGGAGAATCAACGTACTGTGGACAAAAGGCCTTGTACATCGCCATTAATAGTTTACATCGCCTGTAAAGCGCGAAGATGTCCTGGATGGGGACGTCTGGTGTGGGACCATTCATTGACGACTCAAATAGTCTCTTCTGCGACGCTTGCACGTCAGTCATGAACCGTGGAATGACGACCTCGACGAAAAGAGACACAAGGTCCAATTTCCTGTTTGTTGTTTAGTGCGCATAAAACAAGCAGGTAGATGCGTACCCAAGAAGGGGTTCAGGAAACCTCTTGTCGAGACTCTTTGAAACCTTCTCTATTTCGTCTGTCGTCAGCAGCAAAGGCAATGCCCTGTTGACCCCAACAACGGATTTTTGCTTTTCCGCCGCGACCGTCCCATACCACCCGGCCGAAATGTGCCGGACCTTCTCCATAACATCTCCCATCCTCGCTTCCACATCAATATCAAACCTCCCAAGCAGCGGGCAGGCTCTGATATTTTCCAGGATTTCCAGATACGGCGCAATATCGTCCATCACCAGACCCGGCATGGCGTCCATCGCGTGGTATAGTGAGGACAGGAAGATATTGAACAGGCCTGCATAGACTCCTGCCAAGTAATCACTGTCCTCTACCATCCACCACCTCACTTCCGTCTCCCCCATCACCCTCACAACTGCGGCCAATGCCTCCGGTACACACTCCATAGGCACTTCGCCCCGTTCATAGAAGCTCTTGACGAGGTCGAGGAAACAAGCTGCGCGATATGGATGACCCACTCTCCACCGGGTTGCGCATTCATTGATGAGTTCGATATGGCCTGGGGAAAGAATGCCGAGGGAGACCTCGTCGTTATCGTCGACTTCAGGCGATAGCATCAATTCGAGGTCAGCAACGAGACAAAGTTCGACGAGGCGTTTGTAGTATTTCCTTGGATTTGGCGGAATGAAAACGAAATTGTGGCTTTCTCCGTCATCGTCCCCTTCTTCCTCCTGGGGCATGCCCAGCATACTCCTTCGACTACTGATTGACTGATTTCTTGTCGAAGCCGAATCTGAAGCCGAATAACTGCTCATAGGCCTTCCCTGCCCGTAATTTGAGGTACGAAATGAGCCCAAGTTTTCGGTGCCAGCAGATTTAGCGAGCTCTGGATTGATTTGAACCATCGCTAGGATGATTTGCTGGAGCTGTGTTGTCTCTTGTGTGCGCCAATGTTGCCATGCCTCGTCGTCGGCGAAGTCTTCTCTTCTTCCCGGGAAAGCAACCCCTGCTGCGATATTTTTGAGACAGGCCTAGGACCCAAATTAGGTTTGTCGATGTAGGCTGGGGGAGCACTTACTTTGAGATCCAGGATGCCCGCCTGAGAAATAGAAACGGTCAAAGGGAGAGTGTGAAAAAGGGTGAAATCTCACCTTGTCCGTAACAACATTGCCACGAAGGGTATCTACTTCTTGCTGTACCGCATCTTCGCGAAGTTTGAAAAGACTCTTGACAACTTGAACCAGCTTCATATCTGCGACGTTGTTGTTGGCCGGGGGAACCATGACAATCGAGTCGCGATCCCGCGAAGTCGATGAAGAATCGTACCCAGAGTCGCTGTGTGCGTAACCATTTACACCAGAAGCATTCAACGTCGGGGCCAGTTTGGCAGTATAGCCATCGAGCCGCGAAGTAAGTTCCGGAGAGACACCATGTACCCCCCGCAAACACTCCCTCAGCAACTTGATGAACTGCGCAATCTGGTTGTTCAGCTCTGGTTTCCAAAGATCACCCAACAGCGTAGGCTCCTTTTTGAGGGAAGCAGTGGCTTGCGAGGCGAAGAGAAGGATAAGTTCCTCGATCTTGCGGTTTTCTTTCATCTGCCGCTTGAACGAGTCCACCGCGAATTGATTGTAAAACTTGGTCATTGTCCGACGGGTAAGCTGGTCGGAAAAGCTGTGTTTGGGTTAGGGGCGCACTGCGAGAGGAGAAGCGGCCTACGCAGGATCCTGGCCCATTCCAATCTTCTGCAAACGCTGGTCAAGGACCTTGAGAAGCTTTTCCGGGAATTTAACGCTTCTATTTCCGTCACGAAACATGTCGCCGATGGAAAAGTTGGACAGTGCGGAGAGACGGGAGGAATGTTCGCGGTGGAGTGGATCGGAGACATGAGGGGCTTTGGGTGAGGCGTCTATCGGCTTTGGCTGCGTCAAGTGGCTCAAGAGCCTAAGATACTTTCAGCAAAGGCACCAAACAAGGAGGACGCGACCTACGCAACACGGAGCACATAACTAGACGGTGTCAGCTTGCTGTCAACGAGGGACGGTCAACAACGCACTCGAATACATCGTCGTCTGTTATGCGATGTCTTGATAGTCGCTTTTCATGCGCAGCGCCGTCGTAACTCCTCCGTGACATGGTTGGTGTGCGAAGAGTTGCTGGGCTCACGCCGGCAGGATATCAAGTCGAGATCAATAATGACAAACACGGTCTGACACCATTTCCCTTTCTTGCACTCACTTGGTCAAATCTTGTGGTCCAAACATGGGGAATCACGCAAATACGCTTGAGACGTGCATGGTACACTGGATGTACTGTCGGAGATGATAGCTGTACTCGAGGTCCTCGTTATGGACCTGTTGCATCGATGGGTCCCCAGAAAGTTAAAAAACGGAACTTGTTTCGATAGTAAAGCTTGAAAGGATTATCTGAGCAGCTATTTGCGCAGTCTGACGATGCTCGTTCCTTACTTTTTGGCATTACAAATGATATGTAGGGTCTTGTCGGGGACAACACTTGGACTTTCCGGCAGGCAAATGTCTCTGGTAATTATCCGTTGTCTGTAAGAATGCAATACGACACAATTGTTCACCTCGCTCGTTCTGAAGATGCCTGCGCAGGGCACGTTGCAACACTCTGAGAGCAAACAAATTCAAACACAGCTTGGCGCTTCCATTCCGCCTGTTCTCCGCTGCTCGGTTCAGATTGGCAATGCTCTTGAACCACGTTTCCTCCACATGTAAACCATGTAAAGCACAGACCCTTTGGGGCGCAGGCTCAACTCTCGCTATCACTCCTCACCACAATGGCGAACAAAGCCACTGGTCCGCATATATGGGTTCAAGGCGAGCCGAGGAAGCTGGACTCCCTGTTCAACAGCGAGCTCATTCCGACATCGGAAGGAAAGCACCTCGACAAGTGCCGAAAGCTTATGGCCAACTATGATAGTGAGACCGCAGAGGACTGGAGGGAGGGTATTGACACCCAACTGGTCGTCGTATGTCTGCACGCGTTTTCTACGCACTCGGATTCTGATCTATACCTTAGTCCTCTCTCCTCTCGGCAGTAACGACAGGGTTTATTATCGAGGCCCAGAAGAATTTGAAAGAAGACCCAGCAAACACCGCCGTCGTCATTCTGGGGAAGATATTGCAGCACCTCAACCAGACCGCCGAACTGGACACCGAAATCGAGTCATTCACTTCCGCAACGACCATCGACAAACTCATCAACGCATTCTGGTTTACCAGCCTCGCATTCAGCCTCGCTACTGTCACAATCGGACTGCTGTGCCTTCAGTGGATTCAAGAGTACAAGAAGGACGGAGACCATCTATCGCAAGAGCAATATTTCAACTTCCGATACGCTAGAGAACGGGGCTTCAAACACTGGAAGGCCAAAGCGGTTATCGCATCGCTTCCTCTACTCCTCATCTTCTCGTTGATCACGTTCTTCGGAGGTCTCCTTGTTTTCTTGGGGACCACCAATTGGGCCGTCGCCATCCCCGTTTATGTCATCCTTCTCATCACCGTCGTATTCCTCATCATCACGACACTCTTACCGGGGATTATTGCCGTTCGCAAGGCCCAACTGGCCCACAAAAATGGAATCAACGAGAATTTCCGCTACGGTGATGACCTCCTTAACCCACCTTTCCGATCCCTCCAATCCTGGCTGGCCTTGAAGATGTGCCTTGGCATTGCCTCCCTCTTGTATGGCCTCAAGCCTATCAAAACACTGCGCCAATACCAAGACTGGGTCCGGATCGATGTCCAGTGGGCCAAATGGTCGACAGACCTTTGTCGGATGAGCGTCCAACCGCTCCTGAACCTCTTCTCCGACAGTACGGAGAAGAATACGGCGGCTATATGCCGCACCTTGGACGAATTTACCTTAAACATGTCGCGACAGGAAGAGAAGGAGAGAGATGCGAACCGGTCTCTCGTATACCAGCTACAAGCTTTCCCGCTCGTAGTCAATCTGTCGATTCAGGACGAGAATTCCGGCGAATCCACAGCTGATTCCCGCCTGCAATGGACTGATTACCTGGTTGAACGCTATACCGGCACGGTCGCTTCGTGGTCCGAATTGCCAGACCGCAAGAAAGAGGGAGGCTTCTGGGAAAGGCTCGATCATGCTTTCTGGCAGTTCCAGAATACACTAGCCGGCATCCCTGCGGGAAAGGGAAACTTCAGTGAGCCATACATACACATCAAACGACTAATTAACTGATTGCATTTCTCAGATCTTTTGACCCAACTTCTCTCCAGGCACTTGCAAGACTATCGTGTCATCGGAGAACACAGGAATCGGGCGACAATCTTTTGGGTCACTCTTGGACTCGTTTTAGCCCACCCATCCCTCCAGCCGCAATGCGTCGAAAAGGTCGTATCCGACTCACTCGGTGCGATCAAGAGAATAGATGAAGAGCACGAAGTGATTCCTGGCCGTAAAATGGACATGGTGATTGGCGTCATTCACGGACTGACGGACAAGCTGGAGAAAGTTGCGCCACGTGCGAGGCATGTCCTTTATTGCATTGCCCAGGATCGAGAGTTTTGGTCACAGATACGGGACTCGAAGGACATGAAGGAGTTGGTCACAGCGGTTCAGGCGGAAGAAGTCGTTCGTTTCGGGTATCGTCCACTAGATGAATGGGAGATATCCGCGGAAGGACAACATCCTTCCTCCCCGCCTGCCCAGGCCCTCCCCAATCCTCCCTTGTCGGCTGTGGTTCAACCAGTAGCTATCGTCACCGATGTTCAGGTAACTGAGCCATCCAAGATCGCAGCACCTACTCCTCCACAGGATATGCATCCTTTGGAAGTCAGCGTGGTGGTGGACTGGGCTTCGTCCATGACACACACTTCACCCACCGATAATGGGGTTCGGCATATGGTTAACACGGACGGTGCAGGTCGATCTTCTTTTTCGGTCACCCTACCCATATCACCTACCTACCACCCTCATCCCCCTCGTCCTACCGTCCCAGCATCGATTCAGACTCGTCTGCAACCTGGTCGTCAAAGAAGTAGCCTCCTCCGCCAATCTATCCATGCCGACAGCTCGCCTTCATCTCCGGCACAAATCGATTCAGGAATCGAACTCCCGGGGAAGCCATGGTCCTTTGGTCAATATTCTCCTCAGACGAGTCCAGAACAAGGCTATTTCCCTTTGCGCACCAAGACTTCTCAAGTGACCGTTGCTGGAGCTGAAGTGCAGGCGTTGTTGCCAACCCCTGCGGACACCCCTGGAGAGTGAGCAGTGGCTGTCGCCGTTAGTGATTTGGTTGGTTATGTACCCTTTCCGCTTGATTTTTGTATGTACTCGTTCTGTTTCCGAAGTTGCACTGCTGTGTTGTACCTTGTTTAACACAGCCTTTCTCACAACTTGAAGCTCATTTCTCCATGGTGAAAACTCGATCGTAATCGATCAATCAGTGGGATGACGTGTTGGACTAGAGACCTCTTAAGCTTTTAAGCTTTATCGATGTCTCTCATTGGCTGTCTGCCGCACATGACCTTTCGCGAGTGCAGTTGATAGGAAAACGGGTATGCGCTGCTGGCGAGAGTTGTTTGAGTTCTTCTCTTGCTTTCAGATTGATGAGGTCGTGGTTTCACGCTCAACTTCATCTTGTTCGCATGTAAGGGGCTGTATTAATGACGACATCGGACACGGGTCGTGATATGGGGTGGGAAACTAGCACATCTTTATAGAGAGCGATGCACTCGTCCTTGTTGTGTGGACCCTCTGGCGAGCGACTGTGTATATAAAATTGTATGTATGAGCCCAATACGACGCAAATCGTTCATTCTGAGGAGGCCTGCGCAGGGCACGTTGCTTCGGAATGCCAGAGCAAACAAATTCAAATAGAGTTTGGCGCTTCCATTGGCTTCCATTCCACCTGTTTGTAACTGCTCAGCGCTCAGTATCACCTGTGCATTTAAACCACGTTTCCTCCTCATGTAAGCCATGTAAAGCACAGATCCCTTCGAATACAGGCTCAGCTTTCCTTATCATCCATCACTGCCATGGCGAACGGCACCACTCGCCAGTATGAATGGGTTCAGGGCGAGCCGAAGAAGCTGGACCCCCCGTTTACCAGCGAGCATACCCCGAAATTGGAAGGAAAATACCTCGACAAGTGCCGAAAGCTCATGGCCGGCTACGACCGTGAGACTGCGGAGGATTGGAGGGAGGGTATCAACACGCAACTACTCGTCGTACGTCCACAGGAATTCCCTTCGTCCTCACAGGCTAACCCATACCTAGTCTACCCTTCTCTCGGCAGTAACGACAGCGTTCATCATTGAGGCCCAGAAGAACTTGAAAGAGGATCCGGCGAACACTGCGGTCGTCATGCTGGGGAAGATACTGCAGCATCTCAACCAAACCGCTGAACTGGATACCGAGATCAAGACATTCACTTCTGCAACGACCATCGACAAGCTCATCAACGCATTCTGGTTTACCAGTCTCGCATTCAGCCTCGCCACCGTCACAATCGGACTGCTGTGCCTTCAGTGGATTCAAGAGTACAAGAAGGACGGGGATCATCTATCGCAAGAGCAATACTTCAACTTCCGATACGCCAGAGAACGCGGCTTCAAAGACTGGAGGGCCGAAGTGGTTATCGTATCGCTTCCTCTACTCCTCATCTTCTCGTTGATCACGTTCTTTGGAGGTCTCCTCGTTTTCTTGGGGACCACCAATTGGGCCGTGGCCATCCCTGTTTACTTCGTCCTCCTCGTCACCGTCGTATTCCTCATCCTCACAACATTCCTACCGGGGATTATTGCCGTTCGCAAAGCCCGATCAGCCCACATAAACGGAATCAACAAGGATTTCCGCTTCGGTGACGGCCTCCTTAACCCACCCTTTCGATCCCCCCAATCCTGGCTCGCCTTGAAGATATGCCTCGGCATTGCCTTCGCTGTGTCCAAACTCAGACCTATGCAAAGGCTTCGTCAGTATCAGGACTGGGTCCGAGTCGATGTCCAGTGGGCCGAATGGTCGAAAGATCTTTGTCGGATGAGCCTCCAACCGCTGCTGAACCTGTTCGCCGACAGTACGGAGAAGAACACGACGGCCATCTGCCGCACCTTGGACGAATTTACCTCGAACATGTCACGAAAGGGGAAGGATATAGACGCAAACTGTGCTCTCGTATACCAATTACAAGCCTTCCCGCTTGTCGTCAACCTCTCCATCCTTCACGAAAATTCCTCCCAATGCACAGACGCTTCCCGCTTGGAGTGGACGGATTACCTGGTGGAACGTTACACCGGCACGGTTGCTTCGTGGTCCGAATTGCCAGGTCGCAAGACGGAGCAAGAATTCTGGGAGAGGCTCGACCATGCTTTTTGGAAATTCCAAAATACATTGGCAGGCATCCCTGCGGGACAGGGAAACTTCAGTGAGTCGCAGCTACACACCGAACAAATAATGTACTAACTGCATTCCTCAGATCTTTTGACTCGGCTTCTCGCCAGGTACCTGGAAGACTATCGAGTCATCGGGGAACGGAGGGATCGCGCGACAATCTTTTGGATCACTCTTGGCCTCGTTTTAACCCACCCATCCCTCGAACCGCAATACGTCGAAAAGGTCGTGTCCGACTCACTCGGTGCGATCAAGAGAATAGATGAAGAGCACGAAGTGATTCCTGGCCGTAAAATGGACATGGTGATCGGCGTAATCCACGCACTTACGGACAAGTTGGAGAAGGATCGGCCTCGGGCGAGGCATGTCCTTGATTGCCTCTCCAAGCATTCATTGTGGCCACAACTTCATCATTCAATTGATATAAAGGAGTTGATTCCGAAAGTGCAAACACAGGAAGCCGTTCAGTTTAGGTCTACTCTGCCAGATAGATGGGAGACGTTTGAGGAACGACAGGACCCTTCCCCCCTGCCTGCCGAGCCACTTCCTGACTCTTCCTCGTCAGTGGTGGAACAAGCAGCGGCCGCCTCTACAGAAGACGACCAGGTCCCTGAGGCACCACCTATCCACTCCTCTCGTCCCCCTCGTCCTCCGCTCCCAGCATCGATCCAGACTCCTCCACAACCCGGTCGTCGTGGTAGCAGCCACCTATCCCAATCTACTGAAGTCAACGACCCCCTTTCACCTTCGGCAATGATTTCCCCGCAAATCGATTCAGGATACGGTGAGGGGCGCTATCCCTTTAGTCACGATTCTCCCCACAGGAGCCCGGAACGAAGCTATTTCTCTCCGATGCGTACGAAGACATCTCAGGTGACTATTGCTGGAGATGAAGCGCAGGCTTTGTTGTCAAACCCCATGGACACTGCTGGAGAGTGAGCAGTGGTAGTCGCTGTAGCATAGTGGTTCGTCTGGTTATGTGCTCTTTCTCGTTAGGTTAATGTGTGTATTCATTTTATTTATGAAGTTGCGCTGCTTTTTTGTATCTATCTCATGTTCAATCAGACGTTTTCTTAATACTTCCAAGATACACCGTCTAGTTCTGCTCACTACTACGCATTGAACTCGATGTTTGAGATGCGTTCTGTCCTCGACGTCCATTACGATTACGATGCATTGCGGACAAGTGTGCTCAGCTCCAGAGCGTGTTGCCACGTCAAAACAGTCAATACGCTGATTGCTGGATAGGAGTGCACATGAAGACCAACCAAGACGCAATTTGGTGCTTTCCTTTTACCTGTCAAGTTGATTGTCACTATTCGGTTGCCCAACGGCCAACCACGCCTGTCACGCATTTAGGCATCATATTGCACAGACAATGACGTCTTCGGGCGCAGCCGCCACTCTTGCCCTCTTGCCCTCACTAGCATCACTCACAACCATGGATAGCGACGCAAATCATCTCTGGGTCCCATGGGAGGCGAGAGAATCGGACACCCCGGTTACCAGTGACCCTACTCCGAAATCGGACGGGAACCATTTCTTCAAGTGTAAGCAGGCCTTGTCGGACCATGACAAACAAATTGTGAATGAATGGGAGGAGAGTATCGGTACACACCTTGTCGTTGTACGTTCAAATTCAACGTGATAGCCATCTTCAGCGACTGATTGGGACCCAGGCTTCCCTCCTTGCTGCAGTAACAACAAGCTTCATTATCGAGGCACAGAAGAACTTGAAGGAAGACCCAGCAAACACCGCTATTGTAATGCTGGGGAAGATACTGCATCAGCTCAATCAAACCGCCGAACTGGAAACCGGCATCAAGCCGTTCACGTCCGCAACAACAATTGACAAGCTCACCAATGCACTTTGGTTTACCAGTCTCGCATTAAGCCTTTCTACGGTTACTATTGGACTTCTGTGCCTTCAGTGGATCCTGGAGTGCAAGAGGAATTCGGTTGTGAAGATCATGACGCCCAAAGAATATTTCAACTTCATGCATCACCGGGGAGAAGGCTTCGGGCGCTGGAAATTGAAGGACATCATTTCGATACTCCCTCTTCTACTCATTCCTTCCTTGGTCGCATTCTTTGCTGCTCTCCTCATTTTCCTGGGAACTACCAACTGGACCGTCGCCATCCCCGTTTATGTCATCGTCCTTCTCACCCTCGTGTTTCTCATCCTCACGACGCTCTTACCTGGAATTTTTACTGTTCGCATGGCCCGATCAGCACACAAGAATGAAGAACTCGACGAGACTTTGCATCCCGACGGCGGCGTTGTATGTCCGCCTTTCCGATCCCCCCAATCTTGGATCACCTTGAAGATGTGCCTTGCCATTGCCTCCTTCTGCCGCCTTCAATATATCACAAAACTGCGGCGATCTGAGTTATGGGTCCAGATCGATTGGGAGTGGACCATGTGGTTGCCAGACCCATATGGGCTGAGCCTGCTAAAGCCTCTAATTCTCTTCTCCAGAGTACAGAAGAGATGACGGTGGCCATCCATCACACCTTGGAGGATTTGACTCCAAAAATAAGGCGAGGGGCGGGGGGGAAATACAAGAAGAGAGATGCGAACCGCGTTCTTGCATTTCAACTTCAAGGTTTTCCGGTTGTGCTCGGTCTCTTCAGGTTTCAGGAGAAGTCCGCCCAATGTACAGACGCTTCCCACCTACAATGGGTCGATTATTTA
>Ga0247732_10001208_pt1 | contig 10718 bp, 10 predicted proteins | sample UWRJL163409C2_FD_180940 | JGI IMG/M metagenome (GOLD analysis project Ga0247732, IMG submission 180940) | Plant litter microbial communities from Arlington Agricultural Research Station in Wisconsin, United States - UWRJ-L163-409C-2 | ecosystem: Environmental > Terrestrial > Plant litter >...
TCGATGAAGCCCGAGATCAGGGTGTCCACCGTCTCGGGTGTCGGAATGATGCCGAGGAACGCCGTTCCCGGAGCGAAGAACGACTCGCTGACGACGATCCACACGACGAAGGCCGCGACGATTCCCCCTGCGGGGCGCAGCCCCGAGGCCCTCACGGCCAATGAGGCCGTCATGCATGCGACGGCCATGGCCATCGCCGCGAACCACCACGAATCCCCCTGCACGAACGGTCCGAGGCCCGCGAGTGAAACGCCGATCGTCACCAGAACGGCGATCGAGACCATCCACGAGCCACGCTGCTGCTGCCGTCGGTCGGAGCGGCTTCGGGCCGTCATCGCAGGGCTCCCGCCGGCTCGGATTCCCACGCGGAGGAGGGGGCTTCGTCTGGGGAGACGAGCCGGACGACCCAGCCGGCCTGCACCAGGTCGTCTCGAAGGCTCTGCGCCCACGCCGGCACGGCGTTCCGTGCGGCGCCATCATGCACGACGAAGGCGAGGGCAGAGGATGTCGCTGCCGCCGATCGCCGCAGGGCCTCGACGGACTCCGCGTCGATATCGCCCAGCACGGCGAAAAGCGGGGCCGATTCGCCCGACACGCGTCCGGCATCCGCCACGATGTCACGAACGGCGAGGGGCGGATGCCCGGTGTCGAGCCGGGCGCGCGCGCCACGGAGCAGCAGGTCGGCCGCGCTGCCGGCCGCGTGCTCCGGCGTGCGTGGCGCCGCCGACTCCGGCGACTCCACGAGCACAGTGCGGTATCCCTCGTGCTGCAGGTGCAGGCCGATCGAGACGGCCATGGAGACCGCCCATTCGAATGTCTCGGAGTGGCTGTCTGCGACTCGTCGACCGGACGCGTTCGCGAAGCTCTCGAGGCGGGTGTCGAGCACGACGACGGCCTCGTGGTCGGTGTGCTGGTCGTCCTGTCTCACCATGAGCTCCGAGTGCCGGGCGGTCGCGGGCCAGTGCACCCGCCGGATGCTGTCACCCGTCTGGTACTTGCGTGCGATCACGTCCTGCTCGCCGCTGGCGGCCGGGCGTCGAGACTGCATGGCCTGTCCATCGCCGCTCGGAAGCCGGAACGATCCCCGGGTCAGCGTCTCCACCTCGGGTGTCACGGTGAGGGTGTCGGTTCCGCCCACGCTGAGACGCCGGGCAGCCAGGCCGAACGGATCGCCGAACCGGATCCAGAGCGGACCGATGGAGTGCTGCCCCCGTCGAGGGGATTCGATCAGGTAGCGCACCGTCGTCACCCGCGGCTTATCGGTCTCCAGGGAGCGGAACGACGGCAGCGCGGGAAGCGGGGCGAGGGCGCTGCGGTGAACGGGAGGGGCGGCGTCGTCGTACCAGTTCGCTGCCGGCGTCGGGGCCATGCCCCAATTCTGGATGGCCAGGCTGACCTCGCAGTCGGTGCCCGCACTGGCGGTCTCGGGATCGAATCGGCGCACGACGGTGAGCTTCGGATGCCTGACGGAGACGAGGATCAGCGAGAGCAAGGGGAGCGCGAGGGCGGCGGAGGCCGCGAACGCGATCTCACGCTGGCCGAGGATGGGCGCGACGATGTACAGGGCTATGGACGCCGCCAGGAATCCATACCCGCGAATGGTGAGCGACGGCCACCGCTCGACGCGCTGGCGGAGCTTGGTGCGAGCGGCCATAACTCAGAGCGACCGGGCGGCGACGAGCGGCACGGGTGTGGCCTGAACGATCCTCATGAGGGTCTCCTCGATGGCGCTCACCCCGCCGCGGTGGTCGCTCACCGACCTGCGGGTGGGCACGATGCGGTGACCGAGCACCGGCACCACCAGCGCGTCGATGTCGTCAGGCAGAACGAAGTCGCGACCGTCGAGGGCCGCGGCGACTTTGGCGGCGCGAACGAGGTGCAGGGTGGCGCGGGGGCTGACGCCGAGACGCACCTCGGGATCGCGCCGCGTGGCCTGGGCGATATTCACCACGTACTGCTCGACCGCGCGAGAGACGAAGACCTCACGGGCGCTGCGGATCATGGACTGGAGTTCGTCGCGGCCCACGACGGCCTGGATGTCGTCGAGCGGGCTCTGCAGCTCGCGGTTGTGCAGCATCGCGAGTTCGGCTTCGGCGTCGGGGTACCCCATCGACACCCGCGCCATGAACCGGTCGCGCTGCGCCTCGGGCAGCGCGAAGGTCCCCTCCATCTCGATGGGATTCTGGGTGGCGACGACGCTGAACGGGGTGTCGAGCTGGTGCGTCACGCCGTCGACCGATACCTGTCGCTCCTCCATGCACTCGAGCAGGGCGGACTGCGTCTTCGGCGAGGCCCTGTTGATCTCGTCGGCGATCACGATGTTCGCGAACACGGCGCCCGGCTTGAACTCGAACCTGTTCTCCTGCTGGTTGAAGATCGAGACGCCGGTCACGTCGGAGGGCAGCAGGTCGGGGGTGAACTGGATGCGGCTCACCGACGCGCTCACGGAACGGGCCAGGGCCTTCGCCAGGGTGGTCTTGCCGACGCCGGGAACATCTTCGACGAGGAGGTGGCCCTCAGCGAGGAGAACGATGAGCGACAGTGTCGCCACTTCGGTCTTGCCGTTGATGACCGCTTCGAGATTCGACATGATCGAGCCGGAGAGGCGGGCGAACTCGTCGAGATCGATGTCGGGCGTGGCGGCGCGGGCACTGGACTGGGCGGTCGTATCGGGCAACAGGAAACTCCCTCGTTTCGCTCGATTGTAACCGCGAAACATGGGTGTTCCTCATGTGGGTCGGGAGACCCCGAGTGTCAGGACCGGTGCGCCGGATGCCCCGTCGTGAGGTACTTCGCGCCCTCGGCCGGGTCGGTGAGCCACTCGGTGAACAGCATCACCATGTCGTCACGGATCTGCACCTCGCCCAGGTCGGGATGATCGATGAGCGCGGTCGTGACGAGACCCTCTTCTACGGGGAGGTAGCTCGTGGCGCCGCGGCGGTACGCCGCCTGTGCCGCCTGCAGATGAACGGTGAAGGAGGGGCCGTAGTCCTCTCCGTCTTGGAAGACGCCCTGAGCCCAGGCCACGAGGTCGAAGTCGGTCTTCGCGTCCCATGGGCAGTTGCGCAGAGTCTTGTCGCTCTCGGAGAAGTAGCGGTACTTGAGCTCGCCGTCGATGACCCAGTAGTTCGCGTTGGCGATGCCGATGCCGATGGTCAGGCTGGGCGTCTCCTCATCGAGCAGTCGATAGGTGCTGATGTACGTGACCGACTTGGGCATGGGAAACTGCAGCGCCCGCGGAATAGGCGCAGGGATGCGGATCTCGAACGAACTGAACACGAGACTCCTCCCCGGCGCATGATTGATCTGACTCTAACGGTTGCACTCCGCTCTATAAAACATGAGCGGCGCGCCGTATCAAATGCGACGAGGGTAGGGCGTGTGGGACTTGAACCCACGACCGACGGATTATGAGTCCGCTGCTCTAACCGGCTGAGCTAACGCCCCCTGCGGAATCCGGAACCCTCACGAGCGGGCCGGACGCCGACTCACCACATTACCGCTATTCGTGCGAGGCACTCGGCGAGACGATCAGGGGGTCGGTGACGACCTCGCCGCGGTACAGCTTCTCGAACGTCGTGAGGGTGCGCTGGATGTCGTGGGCCGCGATGAGTCGCAGCGACGCGTTCTTGAGACGGTCGAGATCGTCTTGCGGAAGCGTGAGGACGTCGGCCAGCCTGTCGGCCATCTGCTGTGCGTCGCCGGGAGCGAACAGGTGCCCGTTCTCGCCGTCGTGCACGAGGTGGGGAAGAGCCATCGCGTCGGCCGCGACGACCGGCAGGCCCGATGCCATGGCCTCCATCGTGGCGATGCTCTGCAGCTCGGCGATGGACGGCATGGCGAAGACGGTGGCGCGGGTGTAGGCGTCTCGGAGCTCCTGCTCGGTGACGTAGCCCGTGAAGGTGACGCGATCCTCGATGCCGAGCGTGGCGGCCAGCGCCTCCAGGTTCTTCTTCTGGTCGCCGCCGCCCACGATCTCGAGCTGGGCGTCGAGGTCGGAGGGCAGCAGCGACACGGCTTTCAGGAGCACGTCGATCTGCTTCTCGCCCGTGACGCGTCCGACGAACAGGATGCGGTTCCTCGGACGAACCGTGAAGTCGGGAGTGTAGTTGTCGGCGTTGATGCCGCACGAGATCGCGTAGACGTTGCTGAGTCCGGTCGACTTCTCGAGGAACTCCGCCGCACGCCTGGTCGGCGTGGTGATCGCGCTCGCGCGGCCGAAGGTGCGCTTGGCGGCCTTCCACGCGAGACCGACGGCCCAGTCCTGCCACGACTTGGGAAGGAGCGTGAACTCCAGGAGGTTCTCGGGCATGAAGTGATTGGTGCCCACGATGCGGATGCCCCGCTTCGCCGCCTCGATGGAGAGCCCACGGCCCACGACGATGTGCGACTGGAAATGCACGACGTCGGGCTTGACCGCGTCGAGGATCTTGGCGCTGTTCTGGTTGATGACCCAGGGAAGCGCGTATCTCAGCCAGTCGTGCGGGTACCAGCGCCAGCTGCGAAGCCGGTGCACCGTGATGTCGTGACCGTCATAGGTCTCCGTCCATGTGCCGTGCTTCTTGGATGCGGCCGGCGCCACCACGTGCACGTCGTGGCCCCTCGAGGCCATGCCCGATGCGAGGCGTTCCGAGAAGCGGGCCGAGCCGTTGACGTCGGGCGAGAAGGTGTCTGCACCGATGACGATGCGCAGGGGCCGTTCGGGGGAAGCCGGCGACGGCACCTCCGCCGAGGCGGGACGTGGGTCGGAGGAATCTGACACGGAATGAGCCTTCTGTTGGGAGACGAGGAGTTGTGCGCGGTCGGGGCTAAAGGGACAAACTACCTTAGCGTTCGATCTGCGGGTGATAGCGGGCGAGTCCGAAGACGCCCACGATGGCGATCAGACCCGTGATGACGTAGCCGATCATGGCCCACCACGGAGCCTGGGCCGCCTCGCCGAGCACGATGATGCCGATTCCCACCGCGATGAGCGGGTCGACGACGGTGAGCCCGGCCACGACGAGGTCGGGCGGACCCGACGAGTACGCCGTCTGCACGAAGTAGCCGCCGAGGGCGAAGGCGGCGACGAGGCCCGCCACGCAGATGAGGGTCAGCCATTCGAAGTCGCCCTGCTGGAATCGCTTGATGACGACCTTTGCGAGGGTCGCGACGAAGCCGTAGAGCACACCGGCGCCGATGATGTAGCCGACCGCGCGCACCCGGCGGCGGAAGACGATGAATCCCGCACCGAAGATGAGGAGCACCACGGCGAGAATCACCAGGATGACAGCGAGCTGCAGCTCGTCGATCGGCCGGTCGCGCGCCGTGAATGCGGCCAGCACCACGAAGAGGAACACTCCCCCGACGCAGAGCACGATCGAGAGAACCGACTTGCGATCGAGTTTGACCTTGCTCAGGCGCGAGTTCAGGAACGCCGTCATCACGAGCGCGACGACACCGAGCGGCTGAACGACGATGATCGGCGAGAAACCAAGGCTCGTGAGCTGAAAGACGACGGCGAGCCCGAGCATCAGGGTTCCGAACACCCACGACGGCCGGGAGAGCAACGACCACAGCTGCGTCAGATTGAGCCCGCTCGACGCGGACACATTGCTGTTCTTCTCGACCTTGGCGACGCCGCGCGACTGGAACTGGGCTCCCAGGCTCAGGAAGACGGCGCCGACGATAGCGATCGGGATGCCGATGAACTGGGCCGGATCGAGTGCGAACTGGTCCTGGATGTCGGTGAGTTCGGGAGGCACCCCCCGAGGTTACCCTGACGTCCGCGCCGATAGGCTTAGCGAATGGCCGTTCTTCCGATTCGCATCTCAGGCGACCCCGTTCTCCACTCCCCCGCCGCCGAGGTGACGTCGTTCGACGACTCGCTGCGCCAGCTCGTCTCGGACATGTTCGAGACCATGGATGCGGCGCCGGGCGTCGGGCTCGCCGCTCCGCAGGTCGGCGTTCCGCTTCGGCTGTTCACCTTCGGCTGGACCGACGACGACGACGTCGAGCACCGTGGCGTCGCCATCAACCCCGTGCTGCTGATCAGCCCGCCTCCTGTGGCCGAGAGCGATGAGGATTCCGACGCCGAGGGCTGCCTCTCGTTCCCCGGCGAACGGTTTCCGCTCGTGCGCTCGGCAGAAGCGCTGCTGCGCGCCGTCGATCTCGATCAGAAGCCCTTCGAGATCTCCGCATCCGGATGGCTGGCCCGCATCTTCCAGCACGAGTTCGATCACCTGAACGGCATCCTCTACGTCGATCGACTCGAGTTCATCTATGGGCGTCGCGCCGCGAAGGTCGCGCGCAAGAAGGGCTGGACCGCGCCCGGCAGCAGCTGGCTGCCCGGGGTCGACGACCTCGACGCGTAGCCGCCGCCTGTCGCCAGGCTTCTCTTCTCGTCAGGCTGTTCGTCAGGTCAGGGCACGGATGCCCGCGGCGACGACGGCAGCGCTGACGACGACCACGATGAACGGCACCCGCAACGCGAACATCACCGCGGCCACGATGACGGCGGGAACCCGGGCGTCGAGCGTGAGCTCCTGCCCCTGGGCGAAGGTCTGCAGGGAGATCAACGCTGCCAGCAGGGCCACGGTCAGCAGATCGACCACGCGCGCGGGAGTCGGCCTCTCGAGGAGACTGGCCGGCACGAGATAGCCGAGCGTCTTGAGGCCGAAGCAGAGGATCGACGCGAGAAGCACGACGTGCCAGGTGGTCATGACGTGACCCCCGATGATGCGCGCGGCGAACGGCGGCTGGACCCCAGCCAGTTCGTCGCACCGAAGATCACCGCGACGAGGGCGGCCACCAGCACCGGCAGGCCGGGCATGAGCGCAGGGGTCAGGAGGGCGGCCACGAACCCCGCCGCCACGGCGACGGCCTGTGCCTGCAGCGTGGCCAGGCGCGGCCAGAGCAGCCCCAGGAAGGCGGCGGCAGCCGCCGCATCCAGTCCATAGGCGCTGACGTCTCCCAGCAGATCGCCGATGACCGCTCCGACGAACGTCGTGAGGTTCCATCCGATGTAGACCACGAGCCCGGTCACCCAGAATCCGATCCGCTGGGACCGCAGCGAGCCCTGGGCGGTCGAGACCGCGGTCGACTCGTCGATCGTCAGATGCGCCGCCACGGCCCGACGCGCCAATCCCCGACCGATGACGGGAGACATCCTGATCGCGTATACGGCATTGCGCGAACCCAGCAGCACTGCGGATGCGACGGCTGACGGCCACGCGGACAGGCCGCCGGACGCGAGCACGCCCACCAGAGCGAATTGCGAGCCGCCGGTGAACATGACGAGGCTGAGCACCATCGTCTGCCACAGGTCGAGGCCCGCACCCAGCGTGGCAAGGGCTCCGAACGAGATGCCGTAGGCCGCGGTGGGCAGGCCCACGGCAAGGGCCGCGCGGATGGCACGGGTGTCCTCCGCGCTTCGGATCTTCATCGGGTCATCGTTCCACTGAGTCTTCGGAGGGTACAAAAAAGACCACCAGGGGTGGAGCCCGTGGTGGCCTTTTCGCTCCCCGACTTGGACTCGAACCAAGAACCTGCCGGTTAACAGCCGGCTGCTCTGCCAATTGAGCTATCGAGGATTGCTGGAAACAGCGTAGTTACACTATCACCTATTCGGCGATGCCTTTGTCACGCTCATCGACCTCCATCAGTATCCCACAACCTCATCGACCACTCCGTCGAAACCGCCCTCGCCGAGGAAGGCGCGCGTGTTGTTCGCCACCCTTCGGGCGAGCAACGGACGGGTCATGTCGGGCGTGTCGGCACTGTGCGGCGTGATGATGACATTCGGTGCGGTCCAGAGAGGATGCCCGTCGGGAAGCGGCTCAGGGTCTGTCACGTCGACGCCGGCGCCGGCGATTTCCCCTGCCTGCAGGGCATCGACCAGCGCATCGGTCACCACGAGCCCGCCTCGCCCGATGTTGACGACGATGGCGGAGTTCTTCATCAGACCGAACTGCGGCTCGCCGATGAGGCCGCGCGTGTCGGCGGTGAGAGCCGCCGCCAGAATGAGCACGTCCGCGCTCGGGAGAACGGCGTCGAGTCGATCCGTCGTGACGGTTGCGGACGCACCCTCGACGGGAGCGCTTCCCCTCCGCACGATCGTCACAGAGACGCCGAACGGCTGCAGAAGGCGGATGAGCTCCAGCGCGATTCCGCCGGCGCCCACGATCACGACGTGGAGGCCGTACAGCGATGTTCCGAGCGTGCCGTCACCCCAGGAGCGGGCGGACATCCGAAGCGGGAGGCGGCGCAGAAGAGCAAGCGAGAGCATGAGGGCGTGCTCGGCGACAGGTTGGGCGAACGCGCCCTTGGCGCTGGTGACGGTCAATGACGGTCGTGCAGAGGACGCGAGGATGGAGGCGAAGGCGTCGACGCCCGCGTAGGGCAGCTGGATCCAGCTCAGCTGCGGGTTCTCGGCGAGGATCGCTCCGAAACGTTCGGCGCCCTTGGGGTCGAGCCAGATCAGGCCGCGGGTCGATTCCGACAGCGGCGCGACCTCGCCGCCGGCCGACACGACGGCATCGACGAACAGGCGCTCCGGTTCGGGCAGAACCGCGATCGGACCCGGAACCGGTCGAGCGTCGCCCGACGGCACGAAGGCGGGCGCGGCGAGGATCTCGCGGTGCTGCGAATCGTTCACCGCTGATCGCCCGACACCGTGCGGGCCAGGCCTTGAACGTAGGGGTGGTGCGGGTCATCGAGGACTTCGTCGATGGTTCCCAGCCCCACGACCATTCCCTCGTGCAGCACGGCGATCCGGTCGACGGATCGGCGGAGCACGTCGAGGTCGTGACTGATGATGATCGCGCTGGCGCCGCGATCGCGCTGCAGCGAGGCGATGACGTCGACGACCTGCCCTCGAACGGAGACGTCGATGCCGGCGGTCGGTTCGTCGGCGACGAGGAGCACGGGGTCCATCACCAGGGCGCGAGCGACGGCGACGCGCTGGCGCTGACCGCTCGAGAGCTCGTGCGGGAGCATGTTGAGCATGCCGACCGGAAGCAGGAGCCTGTCGACGAGGGTCGCCGCCTTCAGCCCGGCGTCGTTCGCATCGAAGTGCTTGTCGCGCAGGAACAGCGGCTCGGCGATGATCTCGGCGACCGTCATGTTCGACGTCAAGGTCGAACCGGCATCCTGCGCCAGATGGCCGATGCCGAACGTGAGCCTGCCCAGCTTGCGGCCGCGCGTTCGCTTCATGTCGTAGCCGAGCACGGAGAGCGCTCCTCCGACGATGCGGGGCGCGCCCTCGCGCGACGGCGCCATGGCTGCCGAGCCGGAGATCACCGACGCGATCGTCGACTTGCCCGATCCGCTCGATCCGACCAGACCGATGATCTCGCCCGGCTCGACATTCAGCGTGAAACCCTTGACCGCCGTGTGGGCGGAGCTGACGCTGTGTGCCGGATATTCGATCGTGACGTCAGACGCCGTCATTATCCGTTCGCTCATGGATACCGACCCTAGCCGTCGACCGCCTGGAGTCGGTGCAGCGCCTCGCGCCTCGTCTGCTGTTCGATCGGGTCGGGCACCGGGAGCGACGCCAGCAGCCGCTGCGTGTACGGGTGCTGCGGTGCACCGAGCACCTCGGCTCCTGTGCCCTCCTCGACGAGTTCGCCCTTGTAGAGAACCGCGATGCGATCAGCCAGCAGGTCGACCACGGCGAGGTCATGGCTGATGAACAGCGAGGCGAAGCCGAACTCCCGCTGCAGCTCGGTGAACAACTCGAGAACTCGCGCCTGAACCGACACATCGAGTGCGCTCGTGGGTTCGTCGGCGATGAGGAGCTTGGGCCTGAGAGCGATCGACCGGGCCAGGCTCGCGCGCTGCCGCTGACCGCCGCTGAGTTCGTGCGGATAGCGATCGCCGAACGCCCTGGGCAACTGCACGGCCTCGAGGAGCTCGTCGACCTGGGCTCGGGCGTCGCGTGAATCGGCGGCGCGACCGTGCACGACCAGCGGTTCCGCGACGCAGTCGGCGATCGTCAGCAGCGGGTTGAAGCTCGACGCCGGGTCCTGGAAGACGAATCCGATGTCGACCCTGGTGCTCCGGAACGCCCGTTCCCGGATGCCGAGCATCTCGCGGCCGAGCACGCTCAGCGAACCGCCGGTCACCTTCGAGAGACCCGCGATGGCGCGACCGATCGTGGTCTTTCCCGAGCCGGACTCCCCCACCAGGCCGAGAACCTCGCCCTCCTTGATCTCGAACGAGACGCCGTTGACGGCACGGAATCCTCCGCGGCCGAGGCGACCCGGGTATTCGATGACCAGGTCGCGAGCCACGACGACGGGCGTGGTCGACGAATCGCGCGCGAGACGCTCCTGGGTGCGCACGGCTGCCCGGGCCTCGCCCTGACCGATGTGGGGAACCGCTGCAAGCAGCTGCTTCGTGTAGTCGGCCTGGGGCGACGCGAACAGTGTGCGGGCATCCGCTTCTTCGACGACCTTGCCCTGATACATGACGACGACGCGATCCGCGAGATCGGCCACCACGCCCATGTTATGCGTGATGAGCACGATCGCGGTGTCGAACTCGTCACGGAGGCGCCGGAGCAGGTCGAGGATCTCGGCCTGCACCGTCACATCGAGGGCGGTCGTCGGTTCGTCGGCCACGATCAGGCCGGGGTTGAGCACGAGCGCCATCGCGATCACGACACGCTGCTTCTGTCCACCCGAGAACTGGTGAGGGTAGTAGTTGACCCGTGTCTCGGGGTCGGGGATGCCGAC
>Ga0247732_10001210_pt1 | contig 10700 bp, 14 predicted proteins | sample UWRJL163409C2_FD_180940 | JGI IMG/M metagenome (GOLD analysis project Ga0247732, IMG submission 180940) | Plant litter microbial communities from Arlington Agricultural Research Station in Wisconsin, United States - UWRJ-L163-409C-2 | ecosystem: Environmental > Terrestrial > Plant litter >...
TATGCGACAACAGGCTTTGCGAATCATCGCGCAAGTTTCTGGTGTTAACGCGTAATCGCCGTAGAATAGAGCCCAATTCTAATTGCTTTGACTTGTTGCAAAAGAACGCGTCCGAACGCGCTTTTTCGAAATTCTTAACTCAGATTGTACATACCTGCGATGTTCCGCGTGATTCCGGCTCCGGAGTTGATGTTAATGACGGAGTTCAGACTTTCTTTTCCCCGCCATGTTCTCCACACTCGTTCGTCTGGCAGAATCTGCTACCAAGCATCCGCTGAACCTCAACCATGCCAGTGCTGCCCTTTTACCACCCATTCCGTGCGTACTGCTCGCTACATGCGGTAAATTCGCTCACCTTTGTAGGCTCTATCGGAGGTTGCTCCGGGCCCATCGTAATCTACCTTCGGACATGCGGTCTTTGGGAGATGACTACATAAAGTCAGGTATGAGATTTGGGGCACATTTTGGGGCATTTCTCAACAGCAAAAGAATTCCGGAGGCATAGAGAGGTCACAAACCCGGTTTACATTATGGGTTTCCTGTCCCAATGGAAAATGTACCTCGATCAATTGCCAACTGCACCGAACCACAAGGGGTACGCCGGAAGGAAGCTGGACCCGACCGTGTATGAGAAGGCAAGTACTTCAATTCTTTACACTTGGCCCGCCTGCTGACCGACATACAGATGTCTGCGGAACAGCTGGGACAACTTTACGAGCTTATGCACGCGGCCAAGGATGTCTGGAAGCCTGCTCCAAAGGAAGACTAATTGTATTTTGGTACCTGCCTGACTTGTTGCTCTGCTGCGCTAATTTAATCGACCTTGCAAGTTAACCATCGGCTAAGAAGCTCTCCTCGTGAGCACGTGTGGCTCAGCTGAACTGACATCATGGGACTCAGAATACGCACGTCCTGGGATCTGCATAAAACAACCCGGATCCATCTCTCGTTCCTTCTACATCACCATGTCCGTCAACGCAGTAAGCATAGTTGTCTGGCCATGGACCCTTGTCTCATAGATCAGACCGTTTCTTCCAACACCGCCCCGTACTCTGACCTGCCCCCCTTCTGCTCCATCTTGTTAAGAGGCAAAGCACGCAAAGGTTCCCTTTTACTCACTTTGAGGTTACGCCATCTCACCGTCTACCCAGGATTGACCTTTGATCAGATTGGAAAAGCAATCGGCAAGGGCGAGACCTGGGTCGCAGCTGCGTTCTATGCTCAGGTATACACCGCTGATCGCGATCTTTACTCGCCAATTCTAATATTTCGTACAGGCCAAGTTCTCCGAAGAGGAATTAAACAAAGTCTGCGAGCTCCTGGATATCTCCTTCGCCCAAGCTGTGGAGCAATTGGGCAAGCATTGGTGGCCGAACCGAGGTATCGGCCCCATGCCTCCAACCGACCCCGTCCTCTATCGACTCTATGAGGTTCGTTTTGCAACCCGGGAATACAAGCATTGGTATTGAAAGAGCTACTCAGGGTGTCATGGTTTATGGAACTCCTATCAAGGTGAGCCGCCTGGCTCTAATCTTGAATATACTAACCAGGATAAAGGCTCTTATTCATGAAAAGGTAAATTCCCTAGAACTTTACTCGAAATCACTAATTCTTTAGTTCGGCGATGGCATCATGTCCATGATCGACTGCAAAGTCACTGTTGATAAGAAGCCAGATCCTAAGGGAGACCGTGTAGTGTTGAGCTTCGAGTATGCCTTTCCTCTCAAGTTCATCGACGAAAACTGAAAACATGGCCAGCGGAAAATTCTTGCCGTACGCAACCTGGTAGAGAAGAGCAACACCGCATCAGCCATTGGTCGAGGTCAAAATAGCCATTATGTACTACCTCGTCGTCCATAAGTTACAGGAAATAAGTGACTATACTATCCTACCAATAGCGGCTATGGCAGCGGCCCAATTACATCTCTTCCTCTTCCTCAGGCCCCAATTCATGCGTACTGCTCTCCAGTTCAGGCGGCAAAGGGGGTGCTTCAACGGAGACCGACTTCTGTCCACGTCTGGGCTTCGATTCGGTCTGAACAATATCAGTCTTGCGTGGCCGCCCTACTCTGCGCTTCTTGGTAGCAGCATCTGCATCACCTAAATCCGCCACTTCGCCACCAATAGGAGAATCTCTAGGAATGTAATCGTCCGCCATAGTGTCGTCTCGCTTGCGTCGGGCACGTTTGCTCTTTGGAGTTATTTCTTCAGTCCCTGGTAGGATCGTTTCGAGCTCGAGGTCATAAGGTGCTGCTGCAGAAGCACGTGGAGTCTTTCCCCGTTTGACGGTAATGGGTTGTCTGTGCTCCTCATTCTCCCCAAAATGTTCAATATCGATCATGATATCTTGGTTCTCTGATGTTCTCTCTCCGGCGGATAAAACCACGCTTCCTGGATGTTTAGGTGGTTGATCGCGATGTCGTCCTGGCGGAAGGGTAACGGTAGACCCCGTGAATGCGTGCGTACTTGTTTCGGATGTACCCTCTATCCTCAAAAATGCAAGCGTGAGTAATCAGTACATGCATTGAGTAAATGTTGACGAACCTGTGCTGATTCCCCCTTCTTCAATAGGCGGCTGGGGAAAGTATTTCCTCTCAGACCCTTCTCCAAAGGAACGCTCTCTATCATCATAGCCTCCATTGACACCGTGGATGTCAGAGACGCGTGTTCCGCGTGACTCGTGTGGAAGCTCTTCTCCAAGTGGGTCCAAGGGTTGATATATTTCTGGGGTCCGTTCAGAACGAAATTCACGATGATCAGATTCGGGTGTGCTGGTCGCCCTGAAGTAATTTTCCGGGAGTTCATACAACAACTCCCAATCAACGCATTCCGGTACCTTGACACCAAAAGCCATCGTATTTCGATGACTCTTGGTGATTTTGGCACTTTGTGTTCGAAGGGCGGTGATGATAATTTGGGCGGTCGTCACCTCTTTCTCCCCCTGCGAATTTATGAATTCGGTCCCCTTTCCGACTCCCTTTGCTTTTGGAGCGGCCCTCCGTCTTGGAGCAGACGATGTGACTTCGGATGGGGCCAAGGAAGGCGTGCGAGCTGCATTGAGCGCACTCTTCCTCGAGAGTCTTGCTTTCTTTCGTAAGGGAGGGCGATCGTTTACTTCGATATCTGGTGTGACGACACCTGGAAGCGATTCAACGGCAGGAAGTGATGAGGGGCCGGCTTGTGGTGAAGGTTCCTCGGGTGTGTCATCCATGCCAGTAGTCTGCAATCGCAGCCGCAGATCCTCCACGTCTGCGTGTACAACAGCTGGTTCCGCGTGCCCAACATCGCCGTAGCCCACTACATCCAGTTCTTCGTCGACGTCATTGGCCCCGAGTCGGACATACGGTGTAACAATGGCGGGCGGAGTTGTAAGAGCCTCCGCTTGGGGTGGACGTTGAGGGAGAACAGGAAGGTCTTCTGTACCATCGTCTGACGATCCACTTTGATAATCTTCCACTCCTAGTAGAGGAACATTGGTTGTTACTGTTGGTGGTACGGCAGGCTCGGGTAGGGTTGACGGTTCGGGTTCGGGTTCGGGTTCGGGTTCGGGTTCAGGGGCATAAGGTTCATTTTGCTGAAGATCATGAATGATTTCCTCGACTTTAGTGAGACCGTCGGGCGATGCTGGGGGCTGGGATTCGACTTCTGGCGGTTTGGGCGTTGGCTGCGCTTCAACCTCAACTGCGACAGGGGATTGAAGGCGTCCTTCGGGTGGAGGAGTTGGACTGAGAGGTTCGGACAGAAGCGATGAAGGAGGAAAGGGGGGTGATTGCGTCGCCGTCCGGGATGGCGTAAGAGTTGTGTCTGGAGGGTTGTAGAAATGAAAGCTGGCTTGAATACTATTGGTTTGGGGATGATGTTGAGGGACAGAGGTTGAAGTCGATGGACTGGCGAGACTAGCGGCAGGAAATGTATGAACACCGGGATATTTAGATTGACGCGGTCTCTTGATTGGAGGTTTAGTCGGTGAAGACCTAGGCGCAGGTGACGCCACTGGTGTAATTGATGCGCTTGAGCGTGCTGGTAGTTTGAGCTTGATTGTTGGTTGTGGAGGACGTTCGATGGGGGTTAGAGGTTCGTCCACGGGTGCGACGGGCTCCGTCAGTGCTGCTTCGTTTGCTTTGCGAAAGCGATCGAGGTCTATTAGGTCCCTATTCCTTTGCTCCAACATCGTTGCAATGTCCAGCATCTCTTTCCGCCGTCGTTCGCCCTCGGTGTGTGTTGCAAGTCCATGAATCGGGGTGTACGGGCTGCTGACTACGGTTTCGTCAATGCCGTCGAGAGCGTCGTCCTTCGATACGGGAGAGAAGTATTCTGCGGGGAGAACCATGAAGGCAGAGGCGTCCATCGCCCGAAGTTGCTCTATCCTTTCCTTGATCTTGTACTGTTCATGCTTGAGCTTCTCCTTTTCACGCAGTCGATGCCGCTTTTCAAAGGCTTCAAATTTCTTGTGCCGTCGTTCGTATGCTGCATCTGAGGTTTCGGCAACGTCCTATACCGAGTTAGACAAACGTCCAGTCAGTATGGAGAAATGGGGACGAGCATTTTGGGTTCCTACTTCCTCTCCGCCGCGAACCCGTAGGCGGCTTCCGACCCTGTGACTGTCCCCAATGTTCTCCCATTGTGGTGTTTGTATGATGCTTTGCTCTCGGCAGGCTCGAATGACTTCCGGTCGGCTGAAGTACTTGTCGTTGGAAACAATGTTGAGCGAGATCGAGTTATCGCCGTCGATGCCATTTTTCTCGCCGTATTTGCTGTTCGTGGTAAGCAGGACTACGGTGTCTGCCGGTATGAGGGGTTCGTTTTCCGCTGGAATAAAAGTGACGTTGAGCATAAGTACTCCTGAATGCTCCAAAGAACCTACGTTTCCGTTGTAAATGATCGAAAATCATGAGGTCAACGTCGCATGTACCGATGCCAGGACCCCCTCGTCGCGTTCGCGAAGGCAAGACGCGCTTTTGCCTGCCCTGGACGCCCCCGACTGAGCTTTGACTGTCGTCCATTGCGGCGGATGCTACGGGTTGCAGTGGCACGGGTATAAGAATCGGTGGTGGAAAAGACAAAGGAGAAGCCAAGCTGGCTCAGGCCTGCACGCGAAACGTCCTCGGCGAGGGTGTTGCCAAAAGACGCGCTTTTGTCGATGACGAGAAAAGAGAGACGCGGCTCTGTTTGACTTTTTTTGGCCAAGACTCACACTCTGACCAAGCCGAGCTTCTACAGCATACATGGCATTACAAATATTACTTTAAGTACATATTACCGGGATTCCTCTTTTCATAGTCTGGCTACCCGTGTCTTGTGTGTTTGCGAAAAAACCCAGCCATCCCGCTCCAGAGCAGTCACAGCATCCACCAGCATGGCTGTGGGCACAAGCACGTAGTCCGTATTCCTAGTTCGTTCGTCAGCTCGCTTCGTGGCGTGTCGATATCGCTTCGCACTTACCAGGTAGACAGCGCGAACACAGGTACGCCAGCATTTTTGAGGGGGGCAGACAATGCGGCCATAACTCCAATCAAGCCTGCAGTCTACGTTAGCTTTAGTGTCAGTGGAACGAATCAGATCTTACTATGCTCCATAGGCCCTTGGATTTTGATACCCATCCAAGTTGCTTGCTCCTTGTAGCTGGATGGCATTGCCTTGTATGCCTCGCCTACAATGGATATTTCCTCCTTGGTCCGCGTTACGGAAAAGAAGCCCCCTCGACCGCTAGTCAGGTCGCGGAGAATGCACGGAGCGATCTCCTGGCCATCTTGAAGTTTTGTGACAAAGAATGGCTCAGGAAGAACCTGGAGATACAAAGCAGGGCTCTCCGATGGAGGTGGCATTGGAAAAGGGGGCTAGCCGAGACTTGGGGTTGAAGCTGGATAGTTACCAACCCTGGATCAGCATCCTCTTATACCCCCATAGTTATTCGTCGTAGACATGGCTGCATACCGCGAATACCCCGGCACTGCTGTACTAAGACTGGATGGTACATTGACACCAGTTGCGGACGTGTGCGGCGTTAACGTATTTTGGTATGATATCTCAGCTTTCCGCATGGTGGCAAGTCGGAACGACAGTGCTTCTGTTGAAAGATCTAGTTTACGACGAAACAATCTTCAAGGTATAGGTCTTGCTATGGCTACTTCCAGTATATGCGGTGTACACCGTGGTTCCACTGGGGGTTCCGTCGGAAGAAAAGGCCGTTGATCCACCGGCGGACACCAAAAGGCTGCCGCCTGAGCTCACCTGAGGCATAACGTCAGTACAACGAAGTTGTGAAAATTCCAATCTTACCGCCGAGAAGCTTGTGAGAGAGACACCGCTTCCACAGGTCAACGCACCGCTGCTAACGCCACAGTTACCTTTCGAGGAAGTCATGGTGAAACTTGACAATGTGCCAGTAAAGGAGAAAGTTGCCAGAGTTTGCGTCGACCATGTGGCAGCAGTGAGCAGCCCTCCAACAACAGATCCGGACGAGGTGACAGCAGTAATTGTGCCTTTGGTTGGGAGGCTACTTGGTGACTATAGCATATTGTTAGCTTTCTCGCAAGGGAAGTTGCTCTCAAGCACGCACGCTCGTACTGGTGGGCTAACGAGTCCAACTATTAGTGCTTTAGATAGCTCCGCCGCGCTCTTCACGTACCGTCGAAGCCTAAAAATGATTAATGCCGGACAAGCTGGAAGGAAGATCAATGCGAACCGTTGTGCCAGTGGCCGATCCCGTCTTTGGTAGGTAGTAGATTCCGGTCGAAGGGCAGCTGCTGGATGTAGCAGCGTCTAAATGACTGGTTAGTGGATTGTCCGGCGATGGTCGCAATCGATGCCTACTTATCGGAATGAATTTCCCGTCAATTGCAGAGCCTTGCAAATTAAAGTAATAGGCCACTGCATTCAAATTACTACCCGTGCATGTTAGCGCTGGAGTATACCCCTATAAATGTGTGTAAGTGCAGGAAAAGGCGGAAGACCCCATCCATACCCCATATCCTATCGTCAGCGCAGCAACCAGTTGGGCCAAAGTCCAAGTCTTGGTACTGGATGGCGTAATCCCGGCGTTTGCAAGCCAAGTATATGTCGGAAGTGTCTGTCAGAGGATGAGAGCCATCTTAAAGCAACCATTACAGAAATATCTTGCCTTGAATAGACCCACAGTCGTCTTGAAAAATGCCGCTGCCTGGAAGAAAAAGGGTCAGACCGAGCGCGAACGGAGCAATGCTGGTCCTGACATCAGCTCCATACGGACTGCCAGATGGAAGGCAGGAGGGAGTAAATGTGCTCATGCATGTTCCATGCTTCGCCCACTCGTGCTATATCGCTCATGAGCTGAAGCAGCGGAGAAAATCAATAGACACTGACCTCCCAAAACTGTTCGTTATTGTTGTTGATATCAACCCAATACTAAAAGTCTTCAAAAACAACCCTGTTGACAGTGCAAAATGGAATTACCGTATTCATGTAGCTCAGAGTGTCGGACCCGCCATTATTGGTTAAGATCTACGTGCAGTTCAGTCATACTTGTCAATGTTGGATGTCAGAAAATATACGGTGTTAATACCAGTGTATGCGCGCGATGAATCGCAGGCAGAGGCATAGGTTCCGTCGCAGCTAATTCGCGTCAACTTCAAGTATGACCCACAGATGTCCGAAAACGGTCTTACTTGTCGGGCCATAGCCCTTGGATTATATGTTAAATATCATGGAAAGTCGCCAGGGAGAGCAAACACACCGTGAATAGTCCAGCTGTTGCTTGGTCCGGTGGCTGGGCTGTAGTCCCAGAACTAGATGATATCGAAATAAGTGGAAAGTCCGGAGCATGTAGTTAATCGTCATCCAACCTGTGTTTGCATCAACAGCCCCTACGGTTTCGCAATGAGTGAGTTTGACTCTGTAAGACAAGGAACAGCGTCACGAACCCCTGGAGCTTCAAAACAGCAAAGGTTGCTGACGGTGGTTGTGTTCCTGCACGAGATTCCTCCGCCAGAAGAGCAGGTGGAAGCGATTGACGTATCGCGGAAGACCAACTCTTTCGGAGCCGTCGACGGCAAGGCAATGACACTGAGCGGTGCCGCAAGGAAGAAGAGACTGGTGTACCAGATCATCGTTAGAACTATGTCAAGTGTAAGATTTTTGTGAGCTCGTTCCTCACCTTTAAATAGGTCCAGAAATTCGCTGTACTCTCTCCTGTTTACACTCGCACAAGACGTAGGGGGCGAAGAAAAGCGTCTTGGGGCTTGTGGATTGCGCACGTTCCTTGCAGCCATGCGGTTTCGATTGCATTGAATGGAGGAGGACCCGGTATCTGTGATAGTGGGCTAGACGAGATAATATTAGGAAAGGGGGATTCATTTCAGAACTGGTGCTCTTTCCGATGGAGAAAAGGGCGGCGAGCCCTTAAGAATATCGCGTGCGCAGCTGCAATGTTGTGCGTGGCAATGAAGAAAGGGGCTGCAGACGCACGAGAGAGGGCGATGATAAGCGTTTGCTCGCCCGTGTGCTACTTCCGCAGCTACAAATCCAGTTTTAGCGCTGCAAAAGCAACCCAGCTATTTGCAGCCCTTTTCTCAGAAAAAATCCTCTGTCCGACGATCTTTTGTCTCACTATCGTGACCAAGTCTACTTGAAATATATAGGCGCGATGGAGGGTCGTGGTAAACCCGATTAATGAGATGCCGGAAAGGGACATCAAATATGACAACACTCGACAGCCCTGCCCTGAGTCTTGGCTGTCCACGGCGCTTCCGCGAAGGTCAAGTCATCGTGGGGCCTGATTCGGACGGTGACTCTGGCGGCTCCGGAGGGTGGCTGTATCAATGCTTTTTGGGCATCGGCTCTGTTGAAAAGATGGTCAGGTGACAGTGCCATTTGACCTACCCTCACGCGAAAAGATCGATAAGACAAGGATTTGTCACCTCTGAAACTTTATCTTCCTCCGTCAACAGTGTTGTGCTCGCACCTCTGTTCAAAACCAGTCTTCTCCTAGGATTGTGTCCCCAACAACTTTTTCTATCAGATTTTAACAGTTTTTCACCATGGTGTACGTCGTTTTCGTCGTTTCGTTCCACCTGAACTTATCGATCTCGCCGATCTCTACAGTAACTTCACCGTCGGTCAGCACAGACTTCTCGTCACAAGTAGCGCCGTCTGATGCTTTCACTATCACAGACCAGATCCATGAACTTATGGGCCGACCCACCAACATCCGTAACATGAGTGTTATTGCTCATGGTCCGTAAAATCGCTTTATTACTTTTCATACAACTGAAGATCCTTAATTCACCAGTCGATCACGGAAAATCCACCCTCACCGATTCCCTCGTCTCCAAGGCCGGTATCATTGCATCCCAAAAGGCTGGAGAGATGCGTTTTACGGACACACGAGACGATGAGAAAGAGCGTGGTATTACCATCAAGTCCACTGCTATTTCAATGTACTTCAAGGTTGATGAGGAAGAAATCAGCGCCATCAAACAAAAGACCATCGGTACGTGCCTGTCGCATCTGGCCCTGTTACCACATTCTCACAACTACTAGGTAACGAGTTTTTGATCAACTTGATCGATTCGCCTGGACACGTCGACTTCTCGTCAGAAGTTACTGCTGCCCTCCGTGTCACCGACGGTGCCCTTGTTGTTGTCGATTGTGTGGAAGGTGTCTGCGTCCAGACAGAAACCGTCCTCCGTCAAGCTCTTACTGAGCGAATCAAGCCCGTTGTTATCATCAACAAGGTCGATCGTGCCCTCCTCGAACTCCAAGTCGATAAGGAGTCCCTCTACCAATCCTTCCAGCGTACAATCGAATCCGTCAACGTCATCATCTCTACATATCACGATGCCGCCCTCGGTGACGTCCAGGTCTATCCTGACCAGGGAACTGTTGCCTTCGGATCCGGTCTTCACGGCTGGGGTTTCACTCTCCGTCAATTCGCTGCCCGCTACGCAAAGAAGTTTGGTGTCGACAAGGCCAAGATGATGGCTAAGCTTTGGGGCGACAACTACTTCAACCCTGCCACCAAGAAGTGGACCACCAACCCCACCGGTGCCGACGGAAAGCCTTTGGAGCGTGCCTTCAACACTTTCGTTCTCGACCCTATCTTCCGTATCTTCGATGTCGTCATGAACTTCAAGAAGGATAAAATCCCCGAAATCTTGGCAAAGCTCGATATCAAGCTCGCACAAGACGAACTTGACCTCGAGGGCAAGGGCCTCCTCAAGGTCATCATGCGCAAGTTCTTGCCCGCTGGTGACTCCCTCCTTGAGATGATTGTCATCAACCTCCCCTCCCCTGCTACCGCCCAACGCTACCGCGTTGAGACTCTCTACGAGGGTCCCATGGACGACGAGTCTGCCATCGGTATCCGTGACTGCGACCCGAAGGCCCCCCTTGTCCTCTATGTCTCCAAGATGGTGCCCACCTCCGATAAGGGACGCTTCTATGCATTCGGTCGTGTCTTCTCCGGAACCGTGAGCTCTGGCCCCAAGATTCGCATCCAGGGCCCGAACTACCTCCCTGGAAAGAAGGACGATCTTTTCATCAAGTCTGTCCAGCGTACCGTCCTGATGATGGGTCGCTATATCGAGCCCATCGAGAATTGCCCTGCCGGAAACATCATCGGTCTCGTCGGTATCGATCAGTTCTTGCTGAAGAGCGGCACTCTCACCACTTCGGAAACCGCCCACAACATGAAAGTCATGAGGTTCTCCGTCTCCCCCGTCGTC
>Ga0247732_10001211_pt1 | contig 10690 bp, 8 predicted proteins | sample UWRJL163409C2_FD_180940 | JGI IMG/M metagenome (GOLD analysis project Ga0247732, IMG submission 180940) | Plant litter microbial communities from Arlington Agricultural Research Station in Wisconsin, United States - UWRJ-L163-409C-2 | ecosystem: Environmental > Terrestrial > Plant litter >...
TCAGGAGGTGGAGCTCGCTCGCCGGTTCGGCGTGGAGACCACGATCGACGTGGAGCGCGAAGACGCGGTCGAGCGCATCGCCGAGGTGACGGGCGGCCGGGGCGCGGACGTCGTGCTCGACCTGACGCCCAACGCGGCGCAGCCGGTGCGCGACAGCCTCGATGTCGCACGCATGGGTGGGACCGTCGTGCTCGCGGGCCTAAAGCACGGTGCGTCGATCGAGATCGTCACCGACCGCATCGTGCAGAAGGGCCTGCGCGTCATCGGCGCACGAGGGGTCGAAGGTCGCGCGATCGGCGAGGCGATCGCCCTCATCGAGTCGGGCGCCTACCCGCTCGGCTCTCTCAGCACCCACACCTTCGGTCTCGATGACGCCGCGCGCGCCATCGAGGTGCTCGCGGGGCGCGTCGACGATGAGCCGAGCGTGCACGTCAGCATGATCCCCTGACCCGCCCGCACACGCAGAAGCGCCCGCCCCGCGATGGGGACGGGCGCTTCCGCGTGCGGCGGGTCAGCCCTTCAGGGTCATGGACGTCCACGGGGTGAGGTTCGTCGCCGGCATCCGCTCGTCCACGCCCTGCCAGCGCGAATCGTTCAGCAGGGGCAGCCAGCCGGTGTACCACGCGACCGGCGCGTAGATCATGAGCTCTCCCGCGCGTTCCTGCAGATCGCGGAACGCCTCTCCGCGCACCTCCCGATCGGTCGACGCGAGCGCGGCCGACGCCGCCGCCATGATCTCGTCGTCGCAGATTCCCGACGGGTTGGAGGCCGCCAGCTTGTCGGGGTTGCACGCGTACCAGCGCACGATGCCGTTGCTCGGGTCCGATCCCAGCGTGGAGCGCAGGAAGGCGATGTCGAAGTCGCTCTCGGTGTAGACCTTCTCGGTGAAGACCGCCGAGGCCGACCCGACGAGGTTCAGCGTGATGCCGACCCGCTCGAGCTGCGCCGCCGCCATCTCGGCCGTCGATCCGACCTCGCTGAGCTCGGTGATGTAGCGGGTGTTGAGCGTGAAGCGCGAACCGTCGGGGCCGACGGGGTACCCGGCGTCGTCGAGCGCGTCGTTGATGGCGTCGACATCGTGCGGGTAGTCGGTCGCGAAGTCGATGTCGTCGTTGACGGCCCAGTCGAGCTCGGGCGGGAAGAAGGTCTCGGCGGGAGTCCCCCGTCCGCCGAGAGCGACATCGGCGATCTCGGTGCGGTCGAGGGCCGCGTAGACCAGCTTGCGGAGCTCGGGGTCGTCGAGCTTGCCCCCCACTCCGTTGAACATCATGGTGATGACCTGGGGGAACGACCCGCCGCTCATCTGGCTGATGTCGTTCCGACCGTCGGCCTGCGACAGCTGCGCGGGGTCGAGGCCGGCCTGGTCGACCTCTCCGGCGAACAGCGCGAGCGCGCGGCTGTTCGGATCGCTCATGATCGGGTAGATGGCCCGGTCGACGAGCACCTCGCCGTCCCAGTAATCGGGGTTCTTCTCGAGGATGACCTCGGAGCCCGATTGGAACGACCCGAACATCATGGGTCCGGTTCCGATCGGTGCCATGTTCGCGGGGTTGGTCACGTAATCGGTGCCCTCGTAGATGTGCGCCGGCAGCATGTACTGCACGGCCAGGGTCTCGAGGATCGGCCCGTACGTCTCGGTCAGGCGCACCTCGACGGTGCGCTCGTCGACGATGTCGACCGACTCGAACCGCGCGGCGAGGGCCGCGCCGAACGTCTGCAGCTCGACGATCTCGTCGAGGTTGAACTTCACGTCCTCGGCGGTGAACGGCTCGCCGTCGTGCCAGGTCACACCCTCGCGGAGCGTCAGGGTGAGGAGCTTTCCGTCGTCGCTCAGTTCCCACTCCTCGGCGAGGCCCGGAGACAGCTCATACGTGTCGGAGATGCGGATGAGGGTGTCGAGGATCTGCGCGCTGAAGGCCGACGGCGAGGCGCCGTTGGTCAGCTGCGCGTTGAAGCTCTGCGGGTCGGCGGCGAGCGCCTGCACGTAGATGCGTTCGTCGGAGCCGGATGCACCTCCCCCGTCGGTGGAGCCGGAGCAGGCGGTCAGCGCCAGGCCGACCGTGGCGATCGCGGCGAGCACCCCCCAGGTGCGGTTGCGTTTGTTGAGCACGTTTCTCTGCCTCTCTGCAGGTGTCTGGGACACGGTGTGTTCTCTGGATGGGACGATCAGTCGGCCGGTGCCAGCTCGGGCGCCGCGGCCAGGAGCGTCCGGGTGTACGGATGCTGCGGGTCGGCGAACAGCCGGTGCTTCGGCCCTTCTTCGACGATCTCGCCGGACTTCATCACGTAGACGTAGTCGGCGACCTTGCGGACGACCGGGAGGTCGTGGGTGATGAAGACGTAGCCGACGCCGATCGTCTCGGTCAGGTCGGCCATGACCTTCAGCACCCCGGCCTTCACCGACGCGTCGAGCGCCGAGACCGCCTCGTCGGCGACGATGATGTCCGGACCGAGCGCGATGGCCCGGGCGATGAGCACGCGCTGGCGCTGGCCGCCGCTGAGCTCGTGGGGGAATCGGTCGAGGAAGCGGTCGGCGGGCTCCATTCCCACGAGCTCGAGGGCCTCGATCACCTTCGCGCGCACGGCCGATCGACCGCTCGCGATGCGGTGCAGCCGAACGACCTCGCCGATGGCCTGCTCGACGCGCTTGCGCGGGTTGAGCGAACCGGCCGGGTCTTGCAGCACCGCCTGCACGCGGCGCCGGTAGGCCCTGCGCTCTCCTCCGCGCAGCTGCGCGATGTCGTGGCCATCGAGTTCGACCGTTCCGTCGGTCACCGGGACGAGGTCGAGCAGCATGCGGGCGAGAGTGCTCTTCCCGCTGCCGCTCTCGCCGACGATGGCGACGAACCGGCCGGGCTCGGCGCGCAGCGACGCGTTGCTCACAGCGACGACGGGTGCGCCCCCGCGGCGCCCGCGGAAGGACTTGGTCACGGACAGTGCTTCAAGGAGCATGGCTTGCCGCCTCCTTCGAGAGCTCGCGACGCAGCTCCCAGGGGATCGAGTACAGCTCGAGGTGTTCGTCGGAGAGACTGCGGACGCTGCGCAGGAGTGCCTGCGTGTATCGGTGCCGGGGTCGGGCGAGCACCTCGGCGGTGAGGCCCTCCTCGACGACTCGGCCGTTGTACATGACGTAGATGCGATCGGTCATGCCGGCGACGACGGCGATGTCGTGCGAGATGAGGATGAGCGAGTTCCCGAGCTGCGACACCGTCTCATCGAGCGTGCGCAGCACCCGGGCCTGCACGGTCGCGTCGAGCGCCGTCGTCGGCTCGTCCGCGATGATCAGGTCGGGGAGCTTCGCGATGGCGATCGCGATCAGCACGCGTTGGCGCATCCCCCCGCTCAGTTCGTGGGGAAAGCGCATCGCGACCTGCTCCGCGTCGTCGAGACCCGCGAGCCGCAGGAAGCGGGCGACCTCGCTCACGCGGGCGGCGCGTCCTCGTCGCGACTGCGGCTCGAGCGACTCCGCCACCTGCGCGCCCACCTTCATCGTCGGGTTGAGGAAGGTCAGCGGGTCCTGGAAGATCATGCCGATCCGGCGAGCGCGCACCTCGGCCCATGCGTCGGCGGACGCTCCGTTCATCTCCCGGCCGGAGAAGTGGATCGCCCCTTCCACGCGTACCCGCGGCGAGGTGGGCAGGAGGCCCGAGATCGCCCGCCCGGTGATGGACTTGCCCGACCCGGACTCCCCGACGATGCCGACCCGCTCGCCGTCGTGCACGGTGATGCTGACATCGCTCACCGCCTCGACCTCGGTGCGGTCACCGGTCGGCAGGTGCACCCTGAGGTGCTCCACCCGCAGGATCGGCTCCCGCCCGGCCGCGCGAGACTCCCGCTCGGCGGCACGCCCGTTCGCGACGGCGGCCATCACTTGACCCTCCCGATCGTCGGATTCAGCGCGTCGTTCAGACCGTCGCCGAGGATGTTGACGGCCAGCACGACCAGGAAGATGCACATGCCGGGGAAGAGTGCCAGCCACCAGGCCTGCTGCATGTAGGCCTGCGCCGAGTTGAGCAGCGCCCCCCAGCTCGGCCGGTTCGTGTCGCCGATGCCGAGGTAGGCGAGCCCCGATTCCACGAGGATCGCGCGGCCCACCGTCATGCTGGTGGCCACGAGCACCGGGGGCATGGCGTTGGGGATGACGTCGGACCAGAGGATGCGGATGCCCCCGAACCCGGCGGCCTTCGCCGACTCGACGTACCCGAGCTTGGAGATGCGCATCGCCTCTGCTCTGACGATCCTGGCGCAGCTCGGCCACATGGTGATGGCGAGGATGACGACGATGATGAGCACGTTCGACCCCAGCAGGGCGGCCGCCACGAGCGCGAGGATCAGACCGGGCAGCACCTGGAAGAACTCGGCCACCTTCACCAGGGCGGTGTCCATGAACCCGCCGTAGTACCCGGCGAGGCCGCCCACCACGACGCCGATCGTCATGCACAGGAGCGCGACGGTGAAGCCGACGAGGAGCGAGATCTGACCGCCGTAGACGACGCGGGCGAGATAGTCGCGCCCGAGGTCGTCGGTCCCGAGCGGGAACTGTCCGCTCGGCGGGAGGAGGGGCGGATTGCCCGTCGCGCTGGGGCTCCCGACGAAGAACGGCCCGATCACCGATACGAGCACGAACAGCAGCAGCAGCGGCAGGAAGATCAGGGTGGAGGGCTTGCCGAGGAAGACCTTCCATGTCGGCCGCCGCGATGCGACCCGTCCCTCGGTGGGAGCGCCGGGATCCGTTCCGGTGGGCTGGGAGGCGCCGATGACGATGGCCTCGTCGGTCGTGGTCATGCCGGCACCTCGATCTTTCGTGTGGTGGTGCTTCTGCGGACGAGCTGCGACCGCAGCCGGGGGTCGACGATGCCGTAGACGACGTCGGTGAGGATGTTGACGATGATGATCGTGACCGTCAGCACGATCACGACGCCCAGGACGACCTGGTTGTCCTGGCGTCCGATCGCATCGATGAAGAGCAGACCCATGCCCGGCCATCCGAAGACGCGCTCGACGAGCACCGAGCCGGCCAGGATGAACCCGAGGCTGTAGCCCGAGATCGTGACCATCGGCAGCAGCGCGTTCGGCATGGCGTGACGCCACAGGACGCGCTGCGACGAGACGCCCTTGGATCGGGCGGTGTCGATGAAGTCCTGGCTGAGCGATTCGATCATCGACGCGCGCATGATGCGGGTCTTGTAGGCGAGCTCGCTCGTGGCCATCGTGATGATCGGCAGCACCATGTACTGCAGGGCGATGCCCTCCTGCCCGTACGGCGCCTTGCCCTGGGTGGGCAGCCACCCGAGGGTGAGCGAGAACACCATGATCAGCATCATTCCGAGCCAGAAGTTCGGCACCGAGAAGAGGCCGACCGCGACGCCCGAGATGGTGCTGTCGAGCCACCGGCGACGCGTGCGGGCGGCGATCGATCCGAGCACGATGCCGAGCGTGGTCGAGATGACGAACGACGGGACCGCGAGTGCGAGGGTGTTGCCGGCCCGGCCCAGGATCAGTTCGAGCACCGGTTCGTTCGTGCCGAACGAGAAGCCCAGGTTGCCGGTGAAGACATTGCCGAGGTAGATGAAATACCGCTCCCAGAGCGGCTTGTCCAAGCCGTAGGCGGCGGTGATCTGCGCTTCGAACGCGGGCGAGATCGGGACGTCGCCGACGAGACTCTGGATGGGGTTGCCCGGCGCGAGCTCGAGCAGCACGAACAGCACCGTGATCACGGCGACGAACAGCAGCAGCGAGGAGACGAGCAGTCGCCCGTAGCGGCTCACGATCGCCCTCACGATCGGGCTCCTCGTCGACGGACGGAGGGGCAGCAGCATCCGCGGCACGGACGGTCCGGCTCAGCGGGACCGTCGCAACGGGTGGTGGGGAGTGCGAGCATCGGATCTCCTTCGATTCACGCTCGTGAAGTGTGGGTTCACCTTCGCCCCGGGCCTCTCGGTGACCCAACGCCCGGTTCCGCCGGGCGGAAGGTCGGTCGCCGGCGGGCCGGGCCGGAGGGCGTCAGAAGAAGCCGGCGCTGCGCCGGTTGAAGTCGACGGTGCGCGGATGGGGACGGCTACGGCGCTCGGCGAGCGCGTGCCCGACGCGGGTCGCCGCGGCGCGCACCGGATCGACGAGCTTCGCGGGATCGTCTCGCCCGATGAGGTACACCGTCCCCACCACGGTCTCCACGCTCCCGTCCTCGCTGAAGACCGGAGCGGCGACGGCCCCCGCGCCGAGCGAGATCGTCTGGCTCACCGTGACGAACCGATTGCGGCGCGCCACCTCGAGCGCTGCACGGATGGCGGCCGGATCGGCGAGGGTATGCGAGGTGAATCTCTTCAGCGGGCGAGTGAGGTAGTCGTCCACGAACGACGGTTCGGCGTAGGCGAGCAGCGCGAGACCCGTCGCGGTCACGTGGAGCGGCATCCGACCGCCCATGCGGTTCTCGCCCGAATAGTTCGAGTGGGGTCGCAGCGCCTCGAGGTACATCACGTCGCCGCCGTCGCGCACTCCGAGGTGCACGGTGAGGCCGGTCAGGCGGTGCAGATCCGAGATGTGCGGCAGAGCGCTCTCGCGCAGGCGCAGCGCGCGGGTCGACGACGACGCGAGATCCAGGATCTTCCGGCTCAGGCGGTACCGACCCTCGTCGTCCAGCTCGAGGCCGCCCCATTCGAGCACCTCGTGGGCGAGCCGATGAGCCGTCGTCAGGGAGAGATCGGCGTACCTGCTGATCTCCGTCAGCGTGAGCGCGCCACCTCCTTGGGAGAACGCGCCGAGCACCGCGAGCACGCGTGCCGCGGCCGTCCGTTTCGCGTTCTGTTCCTCCGTCACCGTCTCCAGAACCATCCCGATCCTCCTTCCTCGCACCTGCCCCGGCCCGGCAGGGCGCTCGCCGTCGTCATCACGGCACGTCGATCAGAGCTTCGGCCAGGTCGAGGAACGCGAGCGCGTTGGCGGATCCGATGCGCTCGGCGTCCTCGTCCGACAGCTGCAGGCCCGACAGCGTCGTCCCGAGCACGCCCGGTCGGGGCATGGCGGGGAAGTCGGTTCCCAGCACCAGACGGTCGGCACCGAGGTAGTCGACCGCGAAGCGGAGCCCGCGCGGGTCGAAGAGCATGGAGTCGTAGAAGAAGCGTCTCGCCACGGCGCTCGGCGCCAGGGCCGATCGCGTGTCGGCGTCCTGCTGCGACCAGAAGTAGTCGGCGCGCGCCAGCATGAGCGGGAGGCCGCCGGCGGCATGACTGAAGAGCACGCGATCAAGTCGGCAGCTGTCGGCCATGCCCCCGAAGAGCAGGGAGGATGCGGCGCGCGCCCCCTCGATGCCGACGCCGATCGATCCGCGCAGGGCCGCGGGCAGCTCCGGTTCGTCGGCCCGCGGAAGGGTATGGACGAACACCGAGAGCCCGCGACGGTCTATCTCCCGGAAGAATTCGGTGAACCGGGCGTCGCCGATCGCCACCCCTCGCACGTTCGAGGGGACCTCGACGCCGCGGAGTCCGAGATCCCGGACCGTGCCGAGCTCCTCGGCGGCCGACTCGGGATCCTGCAGCGAGACCATCCCCAGTCCGTGGATGCGGCCACCGCTGCTGGCGACGAGTTCCGCCACCGACTCGTTGACGTAGCGCGAGATCTCGCGGGCCAGGGGGGCGTCGATGGCGGTGTTCAGCAGCGGGGGCATCGGCGAGACGATCTCCTGATCGACCCCCGAGGCATCCATCGCGTCGATCCGGCTCTCGGCCTCGAAGAACGCGGCGCGCGCGCGGAATCGGGTCGCACCGAACACGAGCGTCCTCGCCGTGTCGCCCTCGATCGGCTCCATCGCAGGGAAGCCCTCATCCGGAGGGAAGACCCCCGGGATGACATGGGCATGGGCATCGATGATCATGCGTCCTCCTCGTCGAGGTCTGCCGTCGGCCGGCGCCACCACTCTCCGACCACACCGGGGTCGAGGCATCGGGCCTTCCGCCTGATGGAAGGGGAGCACGCCCGCGCACCCGATCCCGACTTCGCCGAACGGCTTCCGCTGAGTGGAAAAGGGGGGCGGATGCTGCGGCCCGGCCGACGTACGTTGGGTGCGGCGATCGGCACTCCCCGCGGTCGCTGACAACGACCGCGCCGACGCGGTGCGGTCGGCATGGCTGAGATCGAGGACGACGATGCCCGAACTGCGCAGCAACCTGCCCCCCACCTCCGCTCTGGGAATCGCCCGGCGCGCCCACTGGGTCTCGCTCGGGATCCCCGCCTCCGACCTGCGCAAGCCGAAGGTCGCGATCGTCAACACGTCGTCCGAGCTCGCCGCCTGCTACGCCCACCTCGACGAGATCGTGCCGGTCCTCAAAGAGGAGCTCCGCGCGCAGGGGATGCTGCCGTTCGAGATCCGCACGACCGCCCCGAGCGACTTCGTCACCAGCGCCGGCCGGGCGGGGCGCTACATCCTGCCCAGCCGCGACCTCATCGTCGACGACATCGAGGCGGCGGTCGAGGGCGCGAAACTCGACGCGATGATCTGTCTCAGCTCGTGTGACAAGACCACTCCCGCGCACCTGATGGCCGCCGGGCGTCTGAACATCCCGACCGTCGTCGTGGCGTGCGGCTACCAGCATTCGGGCCGCGCCGAGGGGCGCGAGGCCGACGTCGAGGAGGTCTTCCTGCTCGCGGCGAAGTCGGCCGTGACGGGCGAGCCCGTCGACGACCTCGAAGAGCTCGCCGACGACGCGATCCTCGGGCCGGGCGTCTGCGCGGGGATGGCCACCGCCAACTCCATGCACGTCGTCGCCGAGGCCCTCGGCATGGCCGTGCCGGGGTCGACGCCCGTACGCGCGAACAGCGAACGCATGTGGGATGCCGTGCGCCGGTCGGCTGCGGCGCTGGCCGACATGGTCGAGCGCGACCTGCGCCCGCGCGACATCATCACGGCCGGGTCGATCCTGAACGCCGTGCGGGCGATGCTCGCCGTCGGAGGCTCGATGAACACGATCAAGCACCTCCAGGCGATCGCGGTGGAGTCGGGGATCGACGTCGACGTGTGGGAGGCGTTCCGCGTCCTCGGACGCCAGACCCCCCTCCTCGCTTCGGTCCGGCCCAACGGGCCCTGGCTCGTCGAGGACTACGAGGACGCCGGGGGCGCGGCCACGATGCTCCGCGAGCTCCGCCCCCTGCTCGACCTCGATCGACTCACCGTGACCGGACAGACGATGGGCGAGGCGCTGGAGTCGGCCGCCGCCGCGGAGGGCACCGTCATCCGATCCCTCGACGACCCCTTCGGCACCGACCCGGCGATCTCGGTGCTGCGCGGCACGCTCGCGCCCGGCGGCGCGGTCGCCAAACGTCCGGTCCCCGACCCCGGCCCGCACCGCTTCACCGGGCCCGCACGGGTGTTCGCCAACCGCGAGGAGGCGATCGCCGGGATATCCAGCGGCCGTCTGCGGGAGGGCGACGTCGCCGTCATCCGGGGCATCGGGGTCTCGGGAGCCCCCGGTATGGGACTCACCTCGGCGTTCATCTTCGCCCTGCACGCGCGGGGGCTCGCCGACAGCGTCGCGCTCGTGACCGACGGCCAGTTCAGCGGCCTGGTCAACCAGGGCGTCTCCGTCGGCGAGGTCTCCCCCGAGGCGGCCGCTCCCGGCGCCCCCCTGGGGCTGGTCCGAGACGACGACATGATCGACATCGATCTCGCGGAGGGCCGGGTCGACCTGCTCGTCGATCCCTCCGAACTGGCGGCCCGTCCGCCGTACTCGGCACCGGTCGACCGCGACACCGGCGGCGGAATGCTCGACCAGTACGAACAGCTCGTGCAGCCCCTCTCCTGCGGCGCCGTCCTGTGCGCCCGCCCCGGGCGCAGCACCTGCGAGAAGACCTCCGAACAGCGAACGAAGGAAACGGTATGACCTCCTCCACCATCCACCTTCCCGCGCGCGCGGTCCCCGTGATCGGCGAGTACGACGTGGTCGTGATCGGGGGCGGGCCCGCGGGTCTCCTCGCGGCGACCGCCGCCGCTCGAGCCGGCATGTCGACGTTGCTCGTCGAGCGTTACGGCTTCCTCGGGGGCGCGGGCACGATGGGCGGGCTCAGCACGTTCTGCGGTCTGCACGCCCGCGTCTTCGGGGAGGACCGCCTGGTCGTCCACGGCTTCGTCGACGAGCTGCTCGACCGCCTCACCGCTCTCGACGGGTTGAACACCCCTCACCTGACGATCGAGAACCGCATCATGGCGGTGTCGTTCGACATCTCGGCGTACAAGATCGCCGCCGACGAACTCGTGCTGGCGGCGGGGGCCGAGCTGCTGTTCCACGCGACCGCGGTCGACGTCGTCATGGCCGACGAGACCACGATCGACGCCGTCGTGCTGGAGTCGAAATCGGGCCGGAGCGCCGTGCGCGCCCGCTTCTTCATCGACGGATCGGGCGACGCCGATATCGCCGCCTGGTCGGGGGCTCCCTACGAGCGCTCCCCCGAGCTGCTCTTCCCGTCGCTGATGTTCCGCATCAACGGCGTGCATCCCGAAGAGGCGGGCGAGGCGTGGAAGACCATCCGCCGGCTCATGGAGGAGGCCGAGGCGGCGGGGACCCATTCGTTCCCGCGCAAGAAGCCGATCGTGCGTCCGCAGCGCAACCCCCTGGAGTGGAGGTCGAACCTCACCCAGCTCCACAACGATGACGGCAGCGCCGTCGACGGCACCGATGTGCGCCAGCTCACCCATGGCGAG
>Ga0247732_10001212_pt1 | contig 10675 bp, 9 predicted proteins | sample UWRJL163409C2_FD_180940 | JGI IMG/M metagenome (GOLD analysis project Ga0247732, IMG submission 180940) | Plant litter microbial communities from Arlington Agricultural Research Station in Wisconsin, United States - UWRJ-L163-409C-2 | ecosystem: Environmental > Terrestrial > Plant litter >...
CCTTGCTAGTCCCCCCACCGTAGTCGCGACGACCGGGCCTGTCACGCCCGAACCGCGGATGCGGCGAACCTCATCGGATTCGCCTATCGAAGGCCCGGACGGCGCCTCGGCGTCGCAGCGACCGTCGCCGCTCCGACCACGTCGGCTCCGGCCGCGCGCAGCGCCCGCACGGCCTCCCCGAGGGTCGCCCCGGTCGTCACGACGTCGTCGACCACGATCACGCGGCGCCCCGCGACACCGCGTGCGACCAGACTGCGCTCGACGTTCGCGCGGCGGTCGTCGATGCCGAGCGCACGCTGGTCGCCCGTAGCCCGCACGATGCGCAGCGCCCTGTGCGCCGGAACCCCCGCTCGGCGCAGCAGCAGCTCGGGCACCCGGTAGCCGCGTCGTCGCATCGACGCGGTCGAGGTCGGCACCGGGACCACCGCGGCCCCCGAGGGGAGGGCGGCGAGCGCCGCGCCGAGACCCGCTCCGAGCGGGCGTGCCAGCGTCGTGCGCCCCTCCTCCTTGAGCGTCCGCATCACGCGCGCCCCGACGCCTTCGAAGCGCAGACCGCTCCAGACCGCCACGTCGGCGATCTCCCGCGAATGGGGCTCGGGCGCCAGGGCGCCGAGGCACTCGTCGCACAGAGCGACGTCTTCGGCCCCGCATCCCGCGCACTCGACGGGGAGGACGAAGGCGAGCGCGTCGGCGAGCGCGCGTCGGACGACGGAGGAGTGCATCGCGCCATCGTCGCGCCTCGGATGCCCGATCGAGTGCGCGAGCGGCCGGCGTGGAACGGATGCGTGCGCCCACCCGCCTGGGGAGGAGACGGCTACTCCGGCGAGCCCTGCTGAACGCCGAGGACGGCGATGTCGCCGGCGGCCTCCTCCCAATTGGCGCCTCGCTGGATGAGCAGCGCTCCGTCGGAGGTGCGCAGTCGAACGCTGGAGTTGCCACCGGAGATGCCCACGGCACCGGACGTCACCGCATTCGACGACCCGCGCCCGCCCACCGGCTGCAGCAGCACGGTCGCCCCCTGCTCGGAGGCCAGGAGCACCCCCACGCTGACGTCGTCGAGCCAAGCGAGATCGAGTCCCACCGATGACGTGGTGGCGAGCACCTGCGGTTCGCCGACGGCGACGGGCACCCCGCCCTCGCGCGTGATGGCGGCCACCCACAGCTCGGTGCGGTCGCTGGTGCGCACGAGGGCCGCGAGCCGGGTTCCGTCGCGCGAGACCTGGAAGGCCGAGAGCTCGACGGCGGCCGTCCAGAGCGAGGCCGATACCGCCACCGGCTCGCCCTCCAGCGGGTAGACCGTGAATGCATCGGGGTCGCTCGTCGATGCCGACCACACCGCTCCCTGCGTGTCGACCGACGGGACGACGAGGTCGACGGTGCTGCCGTCGAGAACCTCGTACGTGCCGTTCGCGAAGGCGCGGAGGATCGCGCCGTCCGCGTTCTGCACGGCGGCGCTGCCGCGGTCGGCGGCGAGGACGACGGATGCTGCGTCGATCTCGCGCACCGCGCCGGAGATGCCCGGGACGGCTTCCACCGTGTTCGAGCTGAGGAACCCGAACTCTCCCCCGGCGATCTCGACGAGCGGGTTGGAGTTCACACGGGTGGAGCGGACGGCGACCGCCTCCGCCGTGACGGGCGTCGTGCCGACGGTCATCTGCACCTCGGCGACGCCTACCGACTCGAGGCTCTTCTCGAGCTGGGTCTGCATGCGGTCGAGGGTGCGATCGTCGAGCGCGAGAACGGCCGGGGTGAACTCGACCTGGGCGGTGGTGCCGCCGTCTTCGAGCGGAACGGCGCTGCTGGCCAGAGTCACGTTGTCGGGGAACGCGTTCGCGATGCCACGGGACAGCCACTCGCTCGGCGGCCCGTCGACGAGGGCCTGGGCGACCCTCGCCGCGATGAGGGTGTTGGGGAACCACCGCACGTCGGGCACGAGGTAGGTGTAGGTGGGATCGAAGTACATGATCGACGCCGATCGGAAGACGCTCGTGAAGACCTCTTGGTACAGCACGATGCCGTCCGGTGCGCGGTCGATGCGCCATCCCTCGTCCGTCTGCACGAGGTGGAAGGACAGGGAGAGGGGTCTGCCGTCGGCCGGGGTGTACTCCCCCGTCTCCGAGACGAACGCCTCCGCGGTCACGCGCTGGGTGACCTCGACGGAGTCGGAACCCTGAGACGGCGTCGGAGACGGTGAGGAGGGCGCGGCGGCCCGCTCGCTGAGCCGGTCGATCGTCACCGATTTCGGCTGCCACTGAGGGGCGAAATCGGTCGTGAGGTACTCCCGAGCGGTCTGCCAGTCGTTCTGCGCGCCCACTCCGGCACGCAGGAACCCGTCGACGATCTGCTGAGGCGAGGCGCCGGCCTGCGGCGGATCGGGGACGAGGTCGAACGGCGGCGAGTCGTCGGCCTCACGCGGAAGAAGTCCGGGCTGCACCGGACCCGAGGTCGGCAGTCCCGTGCAGCCGGCAAGGAGCAGCAGCATCCCTACCGCGAGCGCCGCGACGACGCGCCTCACGAGGCACCGTCCGAGACGTGGATGGGCTGGGTGAGCCCGAGGGCGCCGAACGGGGCGACCTCGCCCTCGCGCGGGGCGAGCGGGATCGGAGAGCCCTCCACGCGGGAACCGTCGCGCGGCAGCGTCAGCACGAAGTGCGATCCCCGGCCCGGCTCCGACCACACAGCAAGGGTGCCGCCGTGCAGACGCGCGTCGCCCAGGGCGATCGAGAGTCCGAGACCGGTGCCGCCGATCGTGCGCTTGCGGGAGGGGTCGGCGCGCCAGAACCGGTCGAAGACGCGCTCGGCGTCGGCCGGCAGCATCCCCATACCGTAATCGAGCACGCCGAGCGCGACGGTGCGCTGATCGCTGTCCACGGTGATCACGATCGGCCGCCCCTCGCCGTGCTCGATGGCGTTGCCGAGCAGGTTGCGCACGATGCGTCGGATGCGACGCGGGTCCATATCGACCGGCGAGTATCCGCCGGGCGCCACGAGCCGAACGTCCGATCCGTGCTGCTGGGCCAGCTGCGACATCGAGGCGATGACGTCTTCGGCGAGGTGTGCCAGGCTCGTGGGTTCGAGTTCGAGCTGCACCGATCCGGCGTCGTACCGGCTGATCTCGAGCAGGTCGGTGAGCAGCGTCTCGAAGCGCTGCACCTGCGCGTGGAGCAGCTCGGCGGCTCGTGCCGTCGCGGGGTCGAAGTCGTCGCGACGGTCGTTGAGCATGTCGGCTGCCAGACGGATCGTCGTCAACGGAGTACGCAACTCGTGCGAGACGTCGGAGACGAAACGCTGCTGCACGAGCGAGAGGTCGGCGAGCTCCTTGATCTGCGATTGGATGCTGTCGGCCATCGCATTGAAGGAGCGCCCGAGCGTGGCGAGCTCGTCGTCGCCCCGGACGTCCAGGCGCACCCCGAGGTCGCCCGACGCGAGCTTCGCGCTCGTGTCGGCGGCCTCGCCGATGGGGGTCGTCACCGAGCGCAGCACGTACCAGGCGATACCGCCGATGAGGATGAGCAGCACGATCCCGACCATCCACAGCACGAACTGCACGAAGGAGAGGGTCTGCGCGGGACTGGCGAAGTCGTAGGCGAGGTAGAGCTCGTAGGGGCCGACGTCGGGGATCTCCAGCTGCTGGCCGACGACGATGCCGGGCACCGTGCCGCCTCCCGACGTCGGGAGGGCCACCGACTGCCACCACTGCGAACCGCTGTCGCCGTTCTGCACCTGCTCGCGGAGCCCGGGCGACAGGATGCTCTCGTCGAACCCCCGAGAAGTCTGGTTCTGCGGCGCGAGCGGCGAGATGTCGGTGCCGATGCGGTAGAACGCGAACACGTCGCTCGAGGCCTGCTGCAGCAGGGGCTGCTGGATGCTGGTCAGCAGGTTCTGCCTCGTCACCGCGCTCTCACCGGTGTCGACGGTCGACTCGAGCGTCTTCTGCGCCGCGATGGTCGCGTTCTGGGAGCTCTCGAGCACCTGGTTCAGCCGCGACTGGAAGAGGTCGTTCTGGATCGCGAGGGCCATGCCGACGCACGCCACGAGGATGGCGAGAGCCGTCAGTCCCACCGTGAGCAGCACCGTGCGGAATCGCAGCGAACGACGCCACAGCGTCGCGAGTCGGGTCGGCCACGACCGCCAGTCGCGGATCACGCGCACCGTCGAGGTGACGACCGGGCCGGTCATCAGAGCCTCACACGACCGCCCCGGCGCGATATCCGACGCCGCGCACGGTGGTGACGATGCGCGGGTTGTCGGGGTCGGTCTCGACCTTCGCGCGGAGGCGCTGCACGTGGACGTTCACCAGGCGGGTGTCGGCCTTGTAGTGGTATCCCCACACCTGCTCCAGAAGCATCTCGCGGGAGAACACCTGCTGGGGCTTCGACGCCAGCGCGACGAGCAGCTCGAACTCGAGCGGGGTCAGTCCGATCGGCGCGTCGCCCCGGCGCACCTCGTGCGCCGCGACGTCGACGGTGAGGTCTCCGATGCGAAGGGTCTCGCTGCTCGGCTGGCCCGTGGGGCGCAGACGGGTGCGGATGCGCGCCACGAGCTCCTTCGGATTGAAGGGCTTCATGATGTAGTCGTCGGCGCCCGACTCCAGCCCCTTCACCACGTCGGCGGTGTCGGTGCGGGCGGTCAGCATGATGATCGGAACGCCCGATTCCGCGCGCACGCGGGTGCAGATCTCGATGCCGTCCATACCGGGAAGCATGAGGTCGAGCAGGATGAGGTCGGGCCGCTCGCGGCGCCAGGCGTCGACGGCCTGCGCTCCGTCCGCGCAGAAGGCCGTCTCGAATCCCTCGGTGCTCAGCACGATGCCGATCATCTCGGCGAGTGCGGTGTCGTCGTCGACCACCAGGATCCGTGAAGTCATATGCGCTTCGCCCTCCCGCGTCCGGCCCAGGCGCCATGGGCCCACGCAACAGCCTCCCCGTGCGCTCCACACAGAGTAGTCGACGTGTCGGAGAGGTCGCCGCATCCGCCGCGCGGCGTATGACACGATGGGACGACCGCCGCAGCACGAGGAGGCACCGACCGTGACCGCGTATCCGGCCTGGAGCCCTGCCCCGCGACCGGGCATCGTCCCGCTGCATCCCTTCGGATTCGGCACGATCCTCGGCCGTTCCTTCGTGGCCCTCCGTCAGAACCCGAAGGTTCTGCTGGGCTTCGCGCTGTGCGTGCAGGTCGTCTCCTACATCGTGCTCATCGTCGCGACGGGCGGGGTGGCCTTCGCTTCGTTCTCGCGCCTGGAGACCCTGCAGCCGGGGACCGACGACTACGACGCCGTGATGATCGGATCGATCGCCGCCACGGGCATCACCGGGTTCGTGCTCGGACTCGCCACCGCCGCCCTCGGCGTCATCGTCCAGGGCGTCGTGGTGAGCGAGGTCGCCTCCGCAGTCGTGGCAGAGAAGCCCACTCTCGGCGAGGTCTGGCGGCGGGTGAAGCCGGTCGCATGGCGCCTCATCGGCTACACCTTCCTCGTGACGCTGGCGGCCCTGATCGCCATCGCCGTCATCGGCGGGCTGCTGTTCGCGGTCGGTGTCGCCGTTCTCCCCCTTGCGATCCTGGGCGGCATCCTCGCCATCCTCGGAGCGATCCCGTTGTCGCTCTGGCTCACCACCAAGCTCCTGCTCGTGCCGGCGATCATCATCCTCGAGCACGCCGGCATCCGCACGGCGATCGTCCGGTCGTGGCGGCTCACCCGTCGGCGGTTCTGGCCGACCCTCGGCATCGTGGTGATCATCTCGTTCACCTTCGGCGCGATCGCTCAGCTCGTCAGCATCCCGACCTCGTTCATATCCCTCGGATTCACGACCGCGCTGACACCCACCGGCGATCCCGAGCCGGCCGCGATCATCGGGTACATCGCGTCCACCCTGCTGACGCAGGTGCTGACCCTCTTCGTGCAGTGCGTGGCCGTCATCGTGCAGTCCACCGCCACCGCCCTGATCTACGTCGACTGCCGCATGCGGCACGAGGGACTCGACCTCGACCTGCAGACCTACGTCGAGCGGAGGGACGCCGGAGGAACGGGACTGCCCGATCCCTACCGCGAGAACATCGGGCGCACCGTCGGCCCCCGGCCTCCGCAGTACCCGTACCCCCCGCAGGGGTACGCACCGCCGCCGGGATACGGGCCCCCGCAGGGATACCCGCCGCCGCAGGCGTACGACAGCCCACCGGCGCAACCGCGGCCCAGCGAGGCCGCGCCTCCCGCTCCCCCGGCCCCGACGCCCGCCGACCCCTCGCCGACCCGCTGGTCCGCGCCGGGCGACGGATCGTGACGGCCCCCGCGATCCTGACCCACGTGCTCGCGGCGGCTCCGCTCTCGCCCGACCGCGACGACGCACGCGAGTGGGCCGAGCGCGAGCTCTCCGACCCGCGGTACGCCGCAGCCGAGCCCAACCTCCTCGATCGCGCCGCGCGCGCGGTGGTCGAATTCATCGGCAGCCTGTTCAACGGCCAGTTCTCGGGCGACTGGGGGCCGGTGGCCGCGATCATCGTCGGCGTGGTCGTCGCGGTACTCCTCGTGACAGCACTCCTCATCTGGGGCCGGCCGCGGCGCAGCGCCCGCCTGCCCGCCGCGACGACGCCGCTGTTCGGCGACGCGGATGAGCGGACGGCGGCCGACCTGCGTCGAGACGCTGCCGCCGCCGCATCGGCCGGTGAGTGGAACGACGCCATCGTGCTGCGTTTCCGCGCGCTCGCTCGCGGGCTCGCCGAACGTACTCTGGTCGAGGTGTCGGCCGGCACGACCGTGCACGGTTTCGCTCGCAGGACCGCGCTGGTCTTCCCCGCCGAGTCTCAGCGGATGGATGCGGCGGCCGCCGCGTTCGACGACGTGCGGTACCTGCGGCGCCCCGGCAGCGAGGCCGCCTACCTCGCGATCAGCGCCCTCGACGACGATCTCGCTCGAGCACGTCCGGCCCTGGCGGGAGTGTCGTGACGGACACGATCGGGACCACTCGCGTCGCCGCGCCGCCGAACCGCCTCCGCCGCGCTCTTCTCGGGTGGGCGACCATCGTCGCGGCCGTCGTGGTCCTCGCCCTAGCCGGCACGGTGCTGGCCGGCGACGGGTGGGCCGAGCGCGACGCCCTCGATCCGGAATCGGCCGGTCCGGCGGGCACCCGCGCGCTGGCCCGCATCCTCGTCGAGCAGGGCATCGACGTGCGCGTGACCCGCGATCGCGCCTCGGCGCTGGCCGCGCTCGACGGCGGGGCAACGCTCGTTCTGCCCGACGCTCCCGCACTCTCCGACGAGGCGATCACCGAACTCGCGTCGGCGGCCGACGAGGTGGTCATGCTCGAGCCTCGCAGCAGAACCCTCCGGCTGCTCCTCCCCGGCGCGCAGCTCGCGGGGTCGGCCGGCACCGACGAACTCGCCCCCGCATGCGACCTCCCCGCGGCGGAGCGTGCAGGAGGCGTCGTCGGCGGATCGCTCATGGCCCCGGGAGACGGCATCACCGGCTGCTACCCGTCCGACGACGGATTCGCCCTGCTCGTCGGCGGAACGGGGCCGACGACGGTGACGGCAGTGGACGGTCGCGCGATGTTCGCCAACGACGTGCTCGCCGAGGCCGGCAACGCCGCTCTGGCCCTCGGGATCGTCGGGGCCCACCCGCGCGTCGTCTGGTACGTGCCCTCGCTCGCCGACTCCGACGTGTCCACCGCCGCACCCACACTCGGCGAGTTGACGCCCCGGTGGGTCACACCGTCGCTGGTACTGCTCCTCCTCGCGGCCATCGCTGCGGGATTCTGGCGCGGGCGCCGGTTCGGTCCGTTGGTGGTCGAGAACCTGCCCGTGATGGTGCGGGCCTCGGAGACGACCGCCGGACGCGCTCGACTGTACGCACGCGCACACGATCCGGGGCACGCCCTCGACCAGCTGCGACTCGGTGCGCTCGAACGCCTCGCGCGCACGCTGGGCCTCTCCGTCGCCGCGCGTCCCGACAGCGTCGTCGACGCGGTCGCCGCACGCCTCGGCAGCGACCGCGCGTCGGTGCGCAGCATCCTCATCGACACCACCCCCCGCAGCGATAGCGACCTCGTCGAGTCGGCAGCGCGCCTGCGCGACCTCGAGGCGCGCGTGCACGCCGCCGTTCGACCCGAAAGGAACACCCGATGAGCCACGAAGAGACGGCCGGATCCGACGAAGCCGCCCTCCGCGAGGGGATGCACCGCGTCCGACTCGAAGTGGGCAAGGCCGTCGTGGGCCAGGACGGCACCGTGACGGGACTGCTCATCGCCCTGCTGGCCGGCGGTCACGTGCTGCTGGAGGGCGTGCCGGGCGTGGCCAAGACGCTGCTCGTCCGCTCGTTCAGCCGCGCACTCGGGCTCGACACGAAGCGCATCCAGTTCACCCCCGACCTCATGCCCGGCGACGTGTCGGGATCGCTCGTGTACGACGCACGCACCGGCGAGTTCGAGTTCCGCGCCGGGCCGGTGTTCACGAACGTCGTGCTGGCCGACGAGATCAACCGCACCCCGCCGAAGACGCAGGCCGCGCTCCTGGAGGCCATGGAGGAGCGGCAGGTCTCCACCGACGGGATCACGCGCGCTCTCCCCGAGCCGTTCCTCGTCGCCGCGACCCAGAACCCGGTCGAGCACGAGGGCACCTACACCCTTCCCGAGGCGCAGCTCGACCGTTTCCTGCTGAAGCTGGTGGTGGGGGTGCCCGATCGCGATGCGGAGGTCGCCGTGCTCCGCCGCCATGCCAACGGCTTCGACCCGCGCGAGCTCGGCGAGGCCGGAGTGCAGGCGGCCGTCACCCCGGCGGAGATCCTCGCCGCTCGCCGCGCCGCCGCATCCGTCGCCGTCGCCGACGACGTGCTCGCGTATGTCGTCGACCTCGCCCGTGCGACTCGCGAGAGCCCGTCCGTCGAGCTGGGGGTGAGCCCTCGCGCATCGACGGGCCTCCTCGCGGCGGCGAAAGCGTGGGCGTGGCTCGGCGGTTACCCGGCCATCACCCCCGACCACGTGCAGACGATGCTCGTGCCGACGTGGCGCCACCGCATCCGCCTGCGTCCCGAGGCGGAGATCGAGGGAGTCTCGGTCGACGCGATCCTGTCGTCGGTCGTCCAGCAGACCCGCGTCCCCATCTGATCGCGCCCATGTTCGTCACCGGTCGTCTCGCCCTTCTCCTCGCCGTCGGCGTCGTGCCCGTCGTGGTGCTCTCCCTCGGAGGGGTGAGCCCGTGGGCCGCCGCCGGCGTATGGGCGCTGCTCGCTCTCGGGGCGACGGGAGCGGATGCTGCGGCCGCGGCCGATCCGCGTCGCGTGTCGGTCGAGCGACGGATCCCCGCACGCGTGCTGCGCGACCAACCGCTCGCCACCGAGCTCCTGCTGACGAACGCCGGCGACCGCCGACTGCGCGGCCGGGTGCGCGATGCGTGGCAGCCGACGGCCGGCGCGTCGGCCGCTCGCCCCGCCGTCGACCTCCCGCCGGGTGAACGCCGATCGGTGCCGATCGCGCTCCGGCCGCGGCGACGCGGCGAGCTCGGCACCGACGGAGTGGTCGTGCGCTCGAGCGGACCGCTCGGTCTCGCGGGTCGGCAGGCGTGGATCGACGCCCCCGGCCGTGTTCGTGTGCTCCCGCCCTTCACGTCGCGGCGGCACCTCCCCTCACGCCTCGCGCGCCTGCGCGAACTCGACGGCAACACGAGCGTGCAGGTGCGCGGCCAGGGCACCGAGTTCGACTCCCTGCGCGAGTACGTCCGCGGCGACGACGTGCGCGCGATCGATTGGCGCGCCACCGCCCGGGCGGGCACGACGATGCTGCGCACGTGGCGCCCCGAACGCGACCGCCACATCGTGATCGTGATCGACTCCGGCCGCACGGCCGCCGCCCGCGTCGGAGACGGCGTACGCCTCGACGCCGCGATGGAGTCGGCCCTCCTGCTCGCAGCCCTCGCGGTTCGCGCGGGCGACCACGTCCACCTGCTGCTGTTCGACCGTGCGGTGCGGGGGCGCGTGACCCGCCTCGACGGCCCGGCGCTGCTGCCGGCGATGGTCGACGCCATGGCACCGGTCGAGCCGCAGCTCATCGACACCGACTGGGATGCCGCGTTCGCACAGGTGCGCCGACTCACGGGCCGGCCGTCGCTGGTCGTGCTGCTCACCGCTCACGACGAGCCGCTCGCCGCCCGCGGCTTCCTCGCCACTCTGTCGGGGCTGACCGACCGCACCCGCGTGCTCGTCGCGACTGCGACCGACGCCGATGCGTCGGATCCGAGCTTCGATGACGCCTCCGACGTCTACACCGCCGCCGCCCTGGAGCGCGCACGGCGCGACGCCGGGCGCGTCGCGGGCGCCGTCCGCCGTGCCGGAGGCGAGGCGCTCGTGGCCGACGCCGAGGCTCTTCCGCCGCTCGTGGCCGACCGATATCTGGCTCTGAAGGCCGCCGGACGTCTCTGATCCCTCCCTGGGGAGATTCCGCAAGAGGCTAATGCATACGCCCTCCGTCATACGGAGCGGATTAGGGTTGCAAGGATGTGGCCGCGAGCTCGCGCACACGCAGTGCCCTGCCCCGTCGACCGCCGTCACTACCGGAGATCTCTTGCACGGAAACGCCACGACCCGATTCGATGATGTCGCGCTCATCTCGGTCGCCAGCCAGTTACCCGGACGGGTCACCTCGTCCGACGACATCGAGCGCCGACTCGCGTCGGCCCTTTCCCGGAT
>Ga0247732_10001215_pt1 | contig 10647 bp, 6 predicted proteins | sample UWRJL163409C2_FD_180940 | JGI IMG/M metagenome (GOLD analysis project Ga0247732, IMG submission 180940) | Plant litter microbial communities from Arlington Agricultural Research Station in Wisconsin, United States - UWRJ-L163-409C-2 | ecosystem: Environmental > Terrestrial > Plant litter >...
GTGGAGGATGGAGTTTTTGAAATATACACATTGCTAAAACCAGGTTCTTACGAATTAGTAGATAAACGCACGCAGAATGCAAGGAAATTTTATGCTGAAGGTGCGGTAATTAAAGAGGGGACAACTGGGATTACCGTTTCAGGTACTGCAAAAGTTTATTACCTGAAATATGATTTCAATGTTGCTGCTGTTGTAGAAGCAGTTGAAATACAACGAATTGGCTTGTATATGTCTGCTTATGGCACTGAGATTGGACAGCTGACTTACAGCGCTGGTGGAGTATGGCAGTCGGGAGTTGTTCCTGTAGAATTTTATCAATTCTCTTGGGGTAGGGATGAACGCTACAAGTTCTCATTGCATACCTCAAGTGGGATAAAATATCTTGGAAGCTCGAATGTCAACAACGTAAGTCCTGTAGGTCAATCTGCCTCCTATTTTTACCTAAATCAGGTTACCGCCGACCAGTGGAACAATACCTACAAGTTCAATCCGTCAGCTGATAGAAAAACCGTTAGAGTTATGGTCAGTCTTAATGCCGATGGACCTTACACCCATACGGTTACTACGCTCTAAAAGCTTATTCATCCTCCACCGGGAGCAATTCCGATGGCTAAAAATCTGATCATGAAAAATATACTTTATGCCGTTTCGCTCGTATTATTGTTGGGAATTGTCAGTAGCTGTAAGAAAAGCGAACAGACTCCTGTTGTTGTCACCCCACCTCCAGTTGTTCCTCCAGTTGTTCCCCCTGCAAAGGCGGATTATCTGCTTTTAGCTCAACAGACACATTCGTTTACCGTCAATAACCTGCTGACTGCAAGTTTTAGTTACAGGGCAAATACAACCAATCACGCTAACAATTGTTATGAGTGGTATAACGTTAGCCAGATCTATGCTGATGCAGCAATGGTGGCAGCAGGTCAGTCTAAACACCTTGCCTACATGAATAATACCTTCAAGTTCATGGAAAATATGTGGGATAAAAAGGATGCTCGCGGAGGATATTTTGCGTCTGTCAATCTGGATGGCTCTGGAGCAGGTGGAGATAAATACGTTGATGACAATGCACTGAGCGGTATGGTGTATTTAGAAGCCTATGAAATAACTACTGGTGCAGATCGAGCTGCCTATCTTGCAAAAGCTAAGGCTTGTGGAGACTGGTTGATCAGTTCTGGACTTTGGGACAACGTTTACGGAGGCGGGTTCTACTGGAACACCTTGAAGCCTGAAAAACCTACCCAGACCAATGGGCTTGCCTTGCAGCTATTCCTTAAGCTTTACGAGCTTACGGGAGACATCCAATACAAGGATTGGGCTAGACAGGTGGAGAGTTGGCTAAATTCGAAGATGTTTGATCCATTGACTGGTCTTTATATCTGGAAGATTGACGGTGCCGGAGAGGGTAGAAGATATAATGAGAAATTCACCTATGACAACGCAATAATGGTTGAGGCTTTTCTAATCTCTGCAAAAGTGCTCAATGATGCATCTTACCTGACCCGTGCCCAAAATCTTGGTAGGGCAATGAACACCACTTTGTGGAACGCAGCTTGGAAGGGATACGTGTTTAATACGGCAGAGACTAGGATTAATCCGGCATGGTGTGCTTGGGGCTCCCAAGCCATGATACGATTGTATGAGGCAGACAAAAACCAAACATGGCTTACCTATGCGAGGGAAAATATCGACAGATTGAATATTGCCAACAGAAATCAAGGTACATTTGGTTACTACTTCTTTGCGGGATTTGATGGACAGAACAGATCACCTGAACTGGAAACGGTAGATCAGGCATGGATGCAGCGTATCCAGGCCATGCTATCAAAATATTAATTGAAGGATAAACTTAGTGCACAATATAAGCTATATGTATATGAGAAAATTATTGTTTGGTTTACTGGTACTATCTGGTACATTGGCTCGTGTTTCAGCTCAGGACCTTTTGAGTTATGTAGATCCAAATATCGGTACGGCACATAGCCGCTGGTTTTTTTATACGCCAGCAGCGGTTCCGTATGGAATGGCCAAATTAGCGCCCTCTACTAATGGTAGTTACGGGAATAACCAGGGTTGGGAAGCGGTAGGTTATGATACTCGCCACAATTCTATAGAAGGCTTTGTACATTTTCACGAATGGCAGGTTGGCGGAGTAAGCTTTATGCCTACATCTGGCGCATTGAAGACAGTGCCTGGGGAATTGGATAAACCTGGTAGCGGATACCGTTCTGGTTTTGACAGAAAGAACGAAATAGCCCAGCCGGGCTATTATTCAGTTTTATTAGATGATTTTAAAATCAAAGCAGAGCTAACTGCAACTCAAAGAGTTGGTTTTCATAGGTATACTTTTCCACAGGGAGAACAGTCAAGAATTGTTTTCTCGGTAGGCAGTGTTCAGGGAGAAAGCGGACCAGTTAGAGATGCGATGGTGAGAATGATAGATGATACTCATTTTGAAGGATATGTATTAACCTATCCCAAATATGTAAAGATCTATGATGAAGGTGGCACTGTGGCCATGTATTTTTACGGCGAGGTAAATAAGAAACCTAAAGAAGTAGGCTCTTTTGATAAAGCTAACGTAAACCTCAAATCAAATACGGCAAATGGTATTGGTGCGGGGTTATTGTTAGATTATCAAACCAAATCACAGGAGTCCATCGAAATTAAAGTTGGGCTCTCTTACACTTCGATTGCTAATGCCAAACTCAATCTTCAGACCGAAGCAACAGGGTTAGATTTCGATAAGGCAAAAAAGGCAGCTCAATCTCATTGGCAAACTGAATTGGGAAAACTAAAAGTACAAACTAAAAACAAAAAAGATCTGGTCAAGTTTTACACCGGTTTATACCACGCTTTATTAGGTAGGGGTGTAGCAAGTGATGTAAATGGAAATTTTCCGAGACATGATGGTACTATAGGGCAATTACCAAGGGATAAGAATGGCAAATTTAGTTTTAACTTCATGAACACTGACGCGATTTGGGGAGGTTTTTGGAACTTAACCCAGCTCTGGGCTTTATCTTATCCTTCTCATTACAGTGATTTTGTACATACCCAATTGGAGATATTCAAAGAGCGTGGATGGTTTGGTGATGGTATTGCCAATAGCAATTTCGTATCTGGTGTAGGAACTAATTTTGTAGGTCTAGCTATTGCTGGTGCTTATCAAGCAGGTATTCGTGACTATGATCTGGGTTTGGCCTACAAAGCTGTTCTAGGTAATGAACTTGGCTATATCAATCGTCCGGTGGGCTCAGGTAAACTTGATACAAAAAGTTTTTTGGATAAAGGCTATGTGCCTTTTTTTGAGGCAGATGTTACCGATTCCACGGGTTCGCGGTTTGCCGGTTCACATACCATGGAGTATAGCTTTGGCGCTTTTGCTGCTGCCCAAATGGCAAAAAGTATTGGTAAGGATAACGACTACCGCAGACTGAGTGCATTATCTTCTGGCTGGAAAAAATTATATGATAGTGATCTGAAGTTAATTAGGCCAAGGGGAATGGATGGAAAGTTTATCGAAAATTTTGATCCCTTGCAGGCATGGAGGGGTTTTCAGGAAGGCAATGCTACACAGTACACCTTTTACGTGCCCCATGATCCAAAGGGCCTTGTCGATCAAATCGGGAAGGAGACCTTTAACCAAAGATTGAATGGAATTTTTGAGATCTCTCAAAAAAATGCATTTGGAGGTGGTAAAACTATCGATGCCTTTGCAGGTATCCAATCGCTATATAATCATGGAAACCAGCCAAACCTGCACATCAGCTGGTTGTTTAATTATGCCGGTGCACCGTGGCTTACCCAAAAATGGACAAGGGCTATTTGTGATGAGTTTTACGGTACTGAAAGTATTCATGGCTATGGATATGGACAGGATGAAGACCAGGGGCAGCTCGGTTCTTGGTATGTGATGTCTTCTTTGGGACTATTTGATGTGAAAGGTCTTACAGATGTTCGTCCGACCATCCAAATAGGCAGTTCACTTTTCGATAGGGCAGATGTTAGCTTGGGAAATGGAAAGAAATTGGTCATCAAAGCTTTGGATAATGTGCCAGGAAATGTCTACATACAAGCTGCAAGCTGGAACGGAAAGGCGCTCACAAATGCTTGGATGTACCGCGATGTACTGATGAAGGGAGGTGAATTGGTAATGAAAATGGGTAATCAGCCTAATCGCAGTTGGGGGGTAAGTTTGCCTCCGCCTTCTGCGCAATAATTTTAAGTCCTTAAGGTTTTATTTAAGTTTTTAGTGATGAGATATGTGATTTTTCTGCTCATTTTCATGGGTAGCTTAACCGGTTTTGCCCAATCTTCGGATGTGAGCTCAATTTATGGCCAACGTGCAGATAGTGTTTTTCAAAAGATATGGAAATTATATACATTACCTATCAACAAAGGCCTTTTTACGGAAAACTTCCCCTCTGGAGGCGATGTTAAGTTAAATTATTTTCAGGGGGCTGCAGTTGGTGAAAAGCCCGTAAGCTTTCTTTGGCCATTTTCGGGTATGTTTTCCGCTGCAAACGTACTTATCAAGGTTGATGGTTTGGAAAATAGATATGGAAAGTTTTTAGACACGCTTTCAAAAGGTGTTCTTGCTTATCGCGATACCACTAGGTTTCCAGTTGGTTATCAGGCCTATCCAGCTACTTTAGAAAAATCAGATCGTTATTATGACGATAATGCACTGGTCTGCATCGATTATTTGGAGGCTTATCTTAATACCAAAGACCAAGCATATCTGGCCAAGGCCAGAGAGGTATTTGATTTTATCATTAGTGGATGGGATGACAGATTGGGTGGAGGTGTGTATTGGCTGGAAGGGCATTTAGACCAAAAGCCTGCCTGTAGCAATGGCATGGCTACCTTAGCTGCACTGAAACTTTATCAATGTAGCGGCGAAAAGCTTTATCTCGATTGGGGTAAGCGATTTTATGATTGGATGCACAGCAACTTACGCAATCCAAATGGCATTTACTCCAATGATATTAAAATGGATGGAAAGGTTAATGAAGTTTATTACACCTATAACACGGGTTCGATGTTAGAATCTGCTGTACTGCTCTACAAATTTACTAGTGAGGTATCTTACCTTAACGAAGCCAAACTAGTGGCCAAAAATGCCCATTCTTTTTTTGCAACTGCAGACCAAAACGGCAAGCTAAGCCCTACAATTGATCTACCTTGGTTTGTTACGGTGTTGTTTAGAGGTTATGAGGCGCTATATCATATCGAGAAAGATCCAAAATACATCTATTCTATAGCTAATGCCTTGGATGAGGCATGGGAAAAATCTGCAGACCGCTATGGTTTACTAACTGCAAAATGGGCCACAAATGAAGAGGCAAAACGTAAACCAAAATGGCTATCGGATCAAGCCTGCATTGCAGAACTATATGGAAGGTTAAGTCTTTTAAACATTAAATCTAAGAATTGAGATGATAGCAGAAGATATTGTTCTTGGAGTGGATATAGGAGGCTCCCATATCACCGCAGCGCTCATTAATATAAAGTCAGGGCAGATTGTAGAAGGTTCTTTATCTAGGACTAAAGTTGATTCTCAGGGAAGCGTTGCTGGTATTTTGAAGCAGTGGTGCAAGGTGATGGCTGATAGTCTTCAATTTGCTGAAAATGATGGTCATATCGCTATTGCGATGCCAGGGCCATTTGATTATTCAGGTGGTATTTCCCAAATGCAGGGCATGGGTAAGTTCGATTCGCTATATGGACTAAATGTAAGGGAACTCATCCTAACCGGGCTTGGTAGGCTTGCTAGAACTGTTGTTTTTGTAAATGATGCCAGCTGTTTTTTACAGGGCGAGCTCTCACACGGACAAGCCTCAATATATCCAAATGTTTTAGGTATAACCTTGGGTACTGGCTTTGGTTCTGCAATCGGCGTGGCGGGGGTTGCTCATGATGCAGCCTTTTGGCAATATGGTTTTATGGGTACTACCTGTGAGGAACTTTTCTCCTCTAAATGGTTGGTTTCCAGATATAACAATATAGCCGGCGATAGGGTAGAAAATGTAAAGGAACTAATCGATAATGCAACACATTCAGGTCCATTGTTGCAGTTATTTGATGAGTTTGCCTATAATATGGGGATATTTCTGGCCAAGATACATAGAGAGCTCGGGTTGGATTGTGTGGTGATTGGTGGCAATATTGCAAAGGCATGGACATTATTTCTGCCACAGCTGCAGGATTACCTGAAGGTGAGGTCCGTTGATCTTACTGTGCTAATTTCATCAAAAGGCGAGCATGCGGCATTGATTGGAGCTGCTTGTATGCCGCATGCTAAAACCTAATCTTTGGGCTATTCGTTATCATCCAATCTGGTATTCCAATGTGTATTTGTGTAATAAGCATCACTAGTCTTGTCATTTTGAGTAATCAATTGCTGTTGCTGGAATTCGCTCCCTAACTGCCCTGAGAGCGTTCGATATCGAATCCGGGTACTCAAGTAAGGATCGGATCCATATTTGTTGGCAAATAGGTTCCTATCCAATATCTGATGAAACAACTCCTTGAGCAATGATAGTAATGTCTTTGGATAGCTTTGCTTTTTCTACATCTTCTTCATTTAATTGATGTCCAAAGCCTTAAAAAGAATTGTCTGATTGGAAAAATATCGACGAAGAAAAACGGTTTTTCTTCAATTATATCAGAGATTTCTACATAATGATACAATAATTAAAATAATGCTGATTATCAAATATTAAAGCAAAGATACAATGGTAGGAATTTTAAATATCAGTTTAATGATACCCATCCACAAGTAGATAATTTGTACTCCTTCCACCTGCCAGATCTTTTACCAATATGCCCTTATTTACAAGATCTTGAATATCTCTTGCAGCGGTATCTTGGGAACATTTGGCGATTTTTGCCCATTTCGACGATGTCAATTTTCCATCAAAACCATCTAAAAATTTACCAAGCATTAATTTTTGCCTTTCATTAAATGTATCAGTGTCTACCTTTCCCAAAATCTTTGACTTTAGCATTACTGAATTTAAGGTGATAGCAGTTGCATCAATTGCGCTATCTAAGCAGCTAAGAAACCAGTTTAACCATAATGTAATGTCTAGCTTACCTGATTGGGTTTTCTCAAGTATATCATAATATTTTTTTCGTGCTAACCTAATCTGAGCTGACATGCTATAAAATCTTCTGGCTGTCTGATCTGCCCTGGCAAGTTGCATATCTGCTATTGCCCTAGATATCCTTCCATTTCCATCATCAAAAGGGTGAATTGTTAAGAACCAAAGGTGTGCAATGCCGGCTTTTATAATTGGATCTAAGCTCATTTCATTATTGAACCAATCTATAAATTGCTGCATTTCATTTGCTAATAACACCGAATCTGGCGCTTGGTAATGCACTTTTTCTTTCCCCATTGCACCCGAAATAACTTGCATTGGGTCATTCTTTTCATTTTCTCTCCACCTGCCAACTACAATTTTAACCATACCACTTCTACCTGCCGGAAACAAGGATGAATGCCATCCAAACAACCTATCAGCTGTTAGTTCTACTTTATAATTTTGTGTAGCATCAAGCATCATCTCCACAATACCATCGACATTTCTATCAGAGGGTATTGAGCCGCCTATCTCAATTCCCAACCTTCTAGCGATAGAAGATCTCACCTGGTCATTATCCAGCTTCTCCCCTTCAATCTCACTAGTTTTGATTACATCTTTGGTAAGTGTTTGTAATACGGCTTCATTTTGCAGATCGAAACCTAACTTTTCCATTTGCCCCAACAGCTTACCTTGTTTAAGGTGTACTTCGCTAAGCAGCAATGCCAAAGTTGAAGCATCCCAAGTAAAGTTAGGCCACTGTTTGAGTTGATGTATATACATAAATCAAATTTAAGCTATTCTCCGCAAAAATCAAATTATTCTCCGCATATTTTGCGGAGAATAACCAGCTAATCTCCGCATCATATCACAAAAACCTTTAACTGTTAATGCTAAAGGGCTAATACTATTCAATACACCCAACCATCCCCCAACACAAAAACACTTAAATATCATGAGGTCTAATTCCGTTAGGCCATCTTCAACACACGCAGTCAAGCTGGCTTGTTCTTAACTGCAGATTGAAATAGGATCTTACGAAATTTTTCGACTGGCGATGAGGGCTTGGACCTATATTAATTGCTATGAAGGTAAAAATTTAATAATGAATAGTCCAATTTGCTAACGGAAAATCCGACAGTAGGTTTCAACATTTTACATCTGCTGCTATAATCATATGGTAGCACCATGCGGATTGTCACCCGAAATTTTGCAGCCTTACCAATTTTGCTCTCGTTCTGAGGGCAATGGAGCCTGATGGTTTGATTTCTATTTTATGTTACAGCAATTTTCTTGGGGGCGTTTTCTGATCGCTGTGGTCGTGCTCAATCTGGTTTGGTATGTCTTTGTGGGCCTGGTATTCTACCGGGCGGAGGTTTTGACTTTTTTTGGCAATGGTACCGGTGGAGGTATTCATTTGGTGATGGTGGGGGCTCATTGAGAGCTCAATCTTTAGGCAAAGCCACAGATGATGGGGATGGGGATGAGAGGTTCGAGCGTGACGTTGATGCTGCGCTGATGGGGAGCTCCAGGTTGTCAGAAGGGGTAGAGGTAATTCTGTATCGGGAAATAGGGGGTCTCATCGGTAAGGATCCTTGATATTACAAAAGCAGAAATGAATCCCCATCAGGTATTCAAGCGGCTCCCCAGTATTTTTCCTGTTACTGTTGCGCTCTTCTTTTTTCATCGAATGATATGTTTTTGTTATTTCCTGAAACTTTGGATCTGCCAAATAAATAAGTAACGTTAAAATTAAAAGTATTGTAATTATAGTCGGTTTTCTGCGTCTGCACGAAATCACTATAATGTATATCAAACTTGGTTACCGAACCTAACAAATAAGAGGGACTTATGATTAAATTATTTTTAAGCAATTTTAACCTTGCCCCGGTCCTGAAATTGCGTTGCGCATAGCTATACACATTCCCGGTTGTAGAAGGAAGGTTTTGGGTATAATTAAGATAAAAACTCAAACCATTGCTGATCTTGAAACTATTATTAAAATTGATTGAGGCAGAAAATCCATTCTGCGTTGGAATCTCAGAAATATTAGATTTTGAAGATGAATAAAAAATTGAAGCAGAAGTGTTGTTTTCCCAACACTTAAATAACGTTTTGTTAAAAGACGCATAAGCACCTAGATTATCTGTGGTTAAAAAATTTCCTGTGCTATAAGCTAGTAACGGACCGTCAATCGTAATTAGCGAGGAAATTGCATCGCTGGTATGTTGAGTAAATGCAGTTAAAGAAAGCATGCCCTTATATAAATAGTTAAGTTCAAAATTGTCGCTATAGGAAGGCAAGAGTACCGGATTTCCAGTGAATGAGGTATAAATATTTGTATAGTATATAAAGGGATTTAATTGGTTAAGCCTAGGGCGATTGATCCGTTTTGCATAATTTACGGAAACAGTATTGTCAGCATCAGCTTTATAAACCAGGTAGACTGTAGGGAATATCGCACCATACTTATTTTGATTGCGCTGGTCTAAAGTAGGTGAATAGCCATCCATTATCGTATACTCATAACGTACACCTGCTTTGGCCGTCCATTTTTCAGACAGATCAGACTCCATACTGTAGTAAGCCGCCAGGTTACTTTCGGTATAGTCAAAATCATTGCTGCGTGTTTTGTCTAACTGCGCAGCATTCCCAATTATGTTAGAGTAGGTTAAGCTGGCGCCATTGTTATAGGTGGCAAATTTGACCCCCGTTTCTATTTTAGCCCATTTGTAAGGTAACGTCAAGTCTGATTGAGCAGACCAGATGCGGTATTCTGAAAAACTGTTCGTGCTAACCGCGGCATAGGCTTTATCAGAAACAGAAATAAAATCATTGTTCATTTCCGGCCTATTGGTAAAAAAATTGATGGAACTGCTTAGTTTCTTTCCGTTGGAATCAACCTTCAAATCATGATATAAATTTAAGGTCTGTGTAAATAAAGGTCTAGCAATTTCGCCGGTGGTTTTTAAAACTGAATCTACAGAACTACCGGTAACAAAGCTGTATGTATTGCTAAAACTGGTGTTGCCATTATTGTCTGAGATGTTATAAATCAACCCAAGGTTATTACTTTTGTTCAACTCATAATCTAAGCTCAAACCAGTTTGCAAATTTGGACTGCTTCCAAAACGTTTTTCGTTACTCAGAATCTGGTTAGCCTGTCCTATGATATCAACTGATTCGGTAATAACACTGCGAAAATTTGATTGGTTAAAGGTGAAAGAACTGCTGACTTTTTTAGACCTGAAAAAGAGCGCGAGGCTATTGTTATAAGATGATCGGGCGTTTTGGTAGTAGGTCGAACCAACTGACCCTTTCCAACCCAAGGATTGGTTTTTCTTCAAAACAATATTGATCAGCCCACCGCTGCCTTGGGCCTCGTATTTCGATGGCGGGGTGGTAATGATTTCGATTTTCTCCACATTTTCGGCACGGAGTGTTTTTAAGTAATTTGCCAGATCTGTCCCGCTCAGGTAAATTATTTTTTCATTTACCATAACCGCCATGCTGCCTTTACCCACCATGGATACACCGCCGTCGGATACAGTCAAAAGAC
>Ga0247732_10001216_pt1 | contig 10634 bp, 16 predicted proteins | sample UWRJL163409C2_FD_180940 | JGI IMG/M metagenome (GOLD analysis project Ga0247732, IMG submission 180940) | Plant litter microbial communities from Arlington Agricultural Research Station in Wisconsin, United States - UWRJ-L163-409C-2 | ecosystem: Environmental > Terrestrial > Plant litter >...
GATGCCATTCTATACCAACTGAGGCGTCTTGAGGGGCGCTAGCTGATAAATGCTGACATGTTGCACTTGGTCAATGAGCAAATCACGCAGACGGATGAGGTCATCCTCTCACTCATTGAAAGGCCCAGGGTCAGCAGATGGGAGTCCTTGCCTGTTTGAGAACACTGCTCGAATTTAGGTGGGCCAACGGGATCTGAAAAAGTCAGTTGGATGGGACATAGTACCCACCTGTGAACAAAGATATACTACAATGCTTTCACTCCCCTGAGACTTCGAGGGGTATTGCGATTGGACGAGTAGACCGAGACCACGAAACAATGGATAAAGCACCTAATAATTGGATAAATATGGACAAGAGAAAGCAATAATAACTGTCCGTCAAAAGCAGACATTCAGAGCCCAGACTTCAGGCCCTCAAGTCTTCAGAGCAGCTTGAAGGGCACGAGTTACTTCTACCCTGATGTTTGCGTAAAGGCTCGCAACGGCGTTCCGTGGTTTCCACCCCAGCTCCCGAGCCCGATCTCCTTTCGTACAACAATTCGCAGAGAGGAGCCTCCACTCTGGCTGTCGACCTTGGTCAATATAGCTGAGAAAAGAGCAAAGAAAACACGTACCCCAATCTTGCGGAGTTCTTCGTTTGTATAGGGGACAATATCTCTTGACGCGATATACCCAGCTTTGACCAATTCATCACCGACGGCCTCGGCGATTGGAGTACATCCCAGAGAGAAGGCTGAGAGGAAATAATAGCCCTGCTTTCCGTGTCCTGGCATATCCGAATAGAGAGAGAACAACGTGTCCAACAGGAAGATATAAAAGTCGGAAACTAAGAGTGAACGGGGCAAGAAATCAGTCCAACAGGAGGTGACTGAACGAACCACATACCATCATCTATATGCACATAACACCACGAGTTCATTCCTTTCCCAAAAACAGGCGGTGCCTTGCGATCTACAGCGGTCCTCACGATGAAGGATACAGTATTGGTCAATAGCTTTTGCCCGCCAGATTTAGGTATGACTCGACGACTTGGGCGCCCGAAGATAGCACCTAAGTGAATTAGAAATAGAACGTCCGCAACAAATCAAACACAGTACCTGGGGCAATTAAATATGTCTTGACATATCCTTCCTCGTCTGCCAGAATTAGACAGTCGTCGACTTCTTTATGGGGTGCCGTCGGACGCAACGATGAAAGTGCATCAAGATCCGTATCACTGCAAACGTTACGCTGCGCACTTTCGCCTTGGGCATCGTCAGCAAAAATAGCTTGAAAAGAGGTAAGTCGAATGCGAAGGAGACAATGCTGGGGGAAGGACTAACCAGCTCCGCTCTGAATATGTTTAATGATCAGCTTGACCCCAAGGACTCGATGCTGTTACTTACTGTGTGAAGGATGATGGGTTTCTTCCCCGTAGTGTCGTATCTCGTCTTCAATCCCTTCAAAATCGCCTTTGCTGCTCGAAGACTTTCTGTCTGTTCCTGAATGAGTGTCATTCGAAAGATAAGCACCCTTTGGACCTTCAGTTTCGGATGTGGCCAACATACCCCCTCAAGCACAACGTCTGCGGCAGCAGCACAGTCGGTTAAAAATGAAAGGTCATCGGCCGTGCACGACCCAACGACAGCCTTGATGCCGAGCTTGCGTACCCTGTCGGCGTGTTCTTCCGTCCTGACCAGGGCGGTAATCTCCAACAGCGAGATGCTCGGATGTTCCAAAAGTCGAGAGATAACGCAACCCCCGATGTTTCCTGTAGGACTCCAATGAGAAAGAACGACCAAAAGACAAGAGTACTGACCAGTCGCTCCGGTCACGAAAAATTTGGTTGTTCTTGTCATGACGCCGTCTGTGCGTCTTGCCGAGTTTCAACGCAGTTTTATAGCCTCTTGATAAACGGAAACAGTGAAACGCCCGGAGATGTCATCCCGCAAAAGTAAGCCAAGGGTAGACGATGTTGAGCGTCATTCGCCAACGTAGGGGGAAACCAAGAATCTCCGCCAAACTCTATTTACCCCAATTAGATCCCAGAAAGGCAGCGTGCGGCGATATTTGTGCAGGCTTCTTTGTCTGGAAAAGGAAGGGCCCTTGATGTTGTTCCGCAAAAAGTAGTTCCGGTTCGCCAGCTTTTGCGAGTGTTGGTCGAAGACAAGACAGAAGGACACGTCACTTGCGGATTGCGATACTACCTCAGCGTCTTGAAGGGGTTCGGAAAGCTTACAATGACTGCCCTGGCAATACATGCGCTGAAACTGATCAGTTGGACGACGTAGTTTGCCGCCGAAATGCTATCGCTTGTTTAGTATGCATAAATGGGTCTAGCTGTGGTAGCGATACAATGATAGATGGAGACTAAAGCTGTGGAAGTGGTGAAAATAAGATGCACGTGTATCTATCTATAACGAATCAAGCCGATCCGGGTTTTACGACCATTGTGAATCAGAGGAGATATCAGCACGCGAGGCATTGCTTTGCCACGGCTGGATCTCTCCCAACCTCTGGCGAGACATTCCAACACCAAGTCCGGATGTTCCCAATGCGCTGCGCACAGGGACCAGACCCCTAGCTTTGACATTCGTTCCACTGGCTGCGGTTTCTCCAATACTCTTCGAAGGCAAGTGACGCATGGCAGGGGACGTCAGGGGAGTGTTACTTGCATCGGAAGCTGACCGCCGAAGTCGTTTCGGCGCAAGCTTCGGCTGTGGTGTCACATTCTTGCTGACGTTCGTCGCAAAATCCAATGAACCGCTTTGTCCTCCCCGGCTCTTTGCCTTTCGGCCCTCTCCAATCGGCCTCGGTGCCAGCACCGCCTCCGCCGGGCTCGTCTTGCCCGATGAAATGGAAGGGCCTGCAGGACGCAGCGCAGGTCTCAAGACAGGTATCATCTCCCTCGCAAGCTCCTTCACAAGAACCGCACCATCCCCACCGGTCTTGCTGAGTCGCTCCACAACACCCAACAGGCCATACTTCTCCACCAAAAGACCACGATTGGGATGTACCTCGCATATGATGCGCAGCAGCTTCAGCAGGTTCAATCTGACCACAGCCTTGGCCTTGCCGTCCCCTGTCGATGCGCTGTCACCCAGCCGCTCTGTAATCCGTTTGAAAAAAGCGGAGAATCGGGCAATCCCAAGAGTGATAGGCGTTGACAGTCGGACCATCTTGAGGAAGGGATCGAGGAGATTCTCGAACGAGTTGGCCTTGCTCCCGACAAAACATGCCACTAATGCCTCCAAACCCGCTGGTTTGATCAGCTCGTCCTCCACGCGTGCTGGTTCGTCCTGAAGCCACGATAAAACAGCCTCGAGGGCACCAACTTGGAAGTAAGGGTCGGAAAGGAGGCCCAAGTAGACACCCAATCCATCGTGCTGCCATAGAAGCGTCCTACAACTCTTCCCAGCAGATGCGAGATCACATAGAATGGGCAAGGCGAATTGTTTGAGGGGCGAAGATGAAGAGATGACACGTTTGAGACAAGGGATAATTCCGGCTTGTGCGGCTTCTTCCTGGCGGGATTTGTTGAGACGACAGAGATTGTAACACGTCTGGAAAACATTATTGGCGATTTCCTAGAAAACTCTTGTCAGATAATGTGTTTCTGATGTTTATCGTTTTCACATACTGCACTTTGGGGCCCTGACGTATGCTCCTCGAGGATTCGAATCAAGATCTCGAGGGCGTTTGCATTTTGTAGGACTTCATGAAGGGTTGCGTTCATTGACAGATGCTTAACAGCTTTGAGCATCTGAACCAAACACTCCGGTTCAAGAAGCTCGCACGCCCTTAGCAATCCTAAAACAGGGTCAGTCAGCGCTTGTATTTGGGGATAACTGGCGACTTCGATTGAAGAAAAAAAAACATTTTCACTCACTTCGAACCACTTTTCTCGTGCCAAGTGCATTGCGTACATGGATGTCGTTCTGCGAAACCTGAGAAAACACAAGAAGGATTTGGATAACCTTCATCTTGGTTTCAAGTGTTTCAGGTGACCCTCTTATTGCCATCACATTGAGCAGGGCAGCGGACAATGGATCCAACAGGCCTTCGCGAATAAACATTCGGCAAAAATCGTTTTTCGTCGTGGGGGATTGAAGTTCGAAAACGCTTCCGATGCCATTGAGCGCGTGCTCGACCAATTCCGTCTGCTCGCTATAGTCTTCATCCAAAAGATCGACCAGGGTCTTCAGCCCTCGACAGGAGATAAACATCTGAAGGGTGAGGACAGACGTGTGGCAAAGTAGACGGATGAAGTTGGACGCTTCCAAACGGCATTCGGATGGATACTTCTTCGATGTAAATTCTGAAACAACGTCAGAAGATAAATTTCTATTCCATACGAGAAATCACATACCCATCAGGACTGGAATGCCACTTGAGACAAATTGCTGTCAGACGATGGGTATCAAAACACTGGGAGGCTGCTCACCCAATTAGACAAAAGCTCTCCAGGAAACCCACATCTTCCGTAACCAACTAACAAGAAATAAGACATCGGAGTAAAAGTGCGAAAAGCGACAAATCTCACTAAATTGACAATTTGTAGCAGTTTCAGAACTACGTCTCTCGCACACCGACCCTCGAGAACTTCCAAAATAGCAAGCATTCCATGAGCTGAAACCAATTGGCCTTGCATCTCAGGGTTTTCCGACATAATTATCGACTACATCCCATTAGACCATAACTCCGATGCGAGGATATCGTGCACTCACAAGCTGGTCACAAGCCTCTCGCAATTGGAAATCCGGCGCAGAGGGGCTGAGTTGGTCGACGTAACCGTTGACAGTGTTAGTAAGTCGAGCGTATTTGTCTCGCTGAAGGTTCGCCTCGAGGTCGTCCTCGTCAAAGCCCTCGTCGATTTCAGCGAATGGATCTTCTTCGTCCGAATCGTCCCCGAGCTAAAGACGGGACTGTTAGAGCAAACTGGTCTGGACGACATCTAAACATACCCATGATTTGTTCGACAACCTCGTGTGCAGTTGTAGAGTCTGCATCGGCTGGCCGATGGCTGGCGAACACCAAATCAGCTTTCAACCCCATTAGAATTTGAGTCAACGTACACGTAGGCCCAATCTTTCCAAAGACATCTTCATAGTCTTCATCGTCTTCTTCAGCATATTTATCAAACTCCTCCTGCATCTTCTTAGCCTCCGCGCGGCCAAGCGAACCCGAGACGGAGTTGGACCGGGAATGCGAAGGTTGTCCAGTCATAGAGTTACCTGATGACGTGGAAGGGAGCGTTGATCCATTCAAAGATGTACGGGATGATTTACGACTGAGGCTCATCGGAAGTGGTGCAGAGAAGGGTCCTGAGCCAGTGATACCGAAGGTTTTGATGTCATCCGGGTGGAAGAGGCCGCGACGAACTGCGTTTTTGCTCTACCATGACTAGTCAGTGCCTCGGTCCTCGTACCAAAAACAGACAACAAACCTTGAAACCAGCAACCTTTGCTTGGAGGATAGTGTCGTCTTCGTCCTCGGCCAGGTCCGAATAGTCCTCGATAGGCTCGAAATCGAACGAGAACTGCTGAGGCAATGGCATGGAGGACGAGCTAGGAGAGCCTCGTGCACTCGAAGGCCGGATTGTTTGTGCATTGTCTTCAAGCTCGTGCTTCTCTTCTTCGGGTCCTACTTTCTCCAGCGCTACTCGACAATTAGCTCCAAAGGAAAGAAAAACTCAAATTGTCATACCTTGCAGCTTGGTCAACGAAATTCCATCCTCAAAGTCGTCATCCCAGTTATCAGTTTGTTCCTCGGGTGGCTGCAGAACAAATGCATGAGGTTGAATCTTTTCCACAAGGTTCATCGCAGGTTTCGGCGTTAGGCTTGGAGCAACGACGGTAGCTTTGAGATTCCAAGGAGGTGATGTGGAAGATGCGGGGTGATGTGACTGAGAACTGGCCAGCAAAGTAAGAGGAGTCGAGACTGCAAACCCATCAGGGCCAAATACTGGAGGGCGGTGTTGAATCGGAGAGACCGGTCTAGCATTCCTCGGCGCTGGCTTCGTTGGTTTCGACGGAGCTGATGAAATCGGGAAGTAAGCAACTTATAAATGAACAGGAGCCGCAGACACGTACATCTCAACGCTTCGTTCCATTCCTGTACCTTGAGTACAGCCTCATCGTAGCCATAATTCGAAGTCTTTCTCGACCTGGTCTCCCCTGCTGGTCCTGCACCTTGGCCCAGCCCTTTGCTACCGTTCTCGTTCCGGCCATTCGCCATTTGTTTTCTCGTGGAGAGCATCCATGGATGACGCAGGAGCTTCTTTCCGGATATGCGCAGGTTGCTGTCTTTTTGGAAGCAGTGGTACAGAAAGTCCTTCACGATTGGCGAGCATCCTTCTGGTATTGGTGGGCAGTCATCTTGGACAATTCGAAAGAGGGCTGGCATAGGATCGAGTGTGTGGTACGGAGGATGGCCTTCGAGAAGTTCTATGACGAGACAGCCGACACTCCTGGAAGGGCGTCAATCCAGGCTTCGATGGTTGATGATACACGTACCAGATATCCGAAGCCGTGGTTGCACCCGATTGTTCAATGACTTCGGGTGCCACTGCGGAGAACATCAACGAAGCATTTGGGGAGAGGCCAAAAGCACGCACTCCAATATGGACTCCCAACAACCGCGCCATCCGCAGCTCCACCCGTCTTCGCTGCGACACCAAAGTCCGCCAGCTTCACCGTCCCATCCTTATTCGTCAGGATGTTGGCCCCTTTAATGTCCCTGTGGATAACACCCTCGTCGTGTAGGTACACGAGGCCTTCAAGGACTTGATAAATGTAGAAGGCGACCAGAACCTCTGGAAATTTGCCGAATTTTTTGAGGATGTTGTGCAATGATCCATTCTCGCAAAACCTGGGATACGATGATGAGAAGTAAATGGGGGAAAGAGGATAGCGCACTCGAGGATGATGTAGAGGTAATCGCGTGTCTTGACAAATCCCTTGTACTTGACGATGTTGGGGTGCTGTCGCCAGGTGTAAGTTGAAAACGCGTTCCTCTGAGTGCAAAAGGGCGTACATTGAGATTCTTTAACAGATCAATCTCTGACTGTCATGGGCGATGGTCCGCTCAGCAACAATTTCGCGGTAATGGCTGGACAGAGCTACCTGGATCTCCGGCAACTCTGCCTTGGGAATATTGCTCAATTGAATCTCCTTGACCGCGACCGTCTCTCCTGTGGCCATATTGAGGGCCCCTGTTGGAAATTTCTGTAAGCGTCCGCGTTTTGCGAGCCGTGCGCTGTGCAACTCACTATAGACCTGTCCAAACGCCCCCTTGCCCAACGAGTCGCCCAGTTGCTAGATTGACGAGGTCAGCAAATTATGGTCCATTTTACGGCCAAAAACACGCACGTAGTCATTCAGCGCCTTCGAATTCCCCTGCTTCGACCCCGACGAAGTACTTGGTCGTGACGAGCTCATGGTTGGCAATGGCAACCGCCACTCGCTGGATCAATGTCGTGTATGCGTGTCGTTTCCACGCGGTGATGTGCAGAAATAGCGATGCTGGATTGCAGGACTATTCAGAGAACGCAGTCGCGTCCGGCGCTGACCATTAGGCTCAAGGCGATGGAAGGTTGTTGGTATCCGAGGTCGTGGGAACGCCGTCGGCACACACGACTTTTCCGTTCGGCACAGCCATCAATCGACTTTTCGTGCACAAATCAAGGACGATCCTACAGACCAGTGATTCAACACTTCAGCACATGTTGCAGACGGCGGTTGAATAATGACCGTCAGAGTTGTTTGCAAATGGTCCGGCCCTTAGATTTCTCTCTATGAAGAATCTGACGAAGGTCATTCGAACCGTTTTTCGGGAAGAAAAGCAGTCCGGACCTTTACTTCTTGGACGTATATCCTCAAAATTGGCTGCCTCAAATCCAAATAGTTCGACAATCAACGTTGATACACGGTCGTATGATTTCAATACTCCAAGTGAGTCTGACTGTATTACTCCTCGATTTGTTCATGTCTTTCGGTAAATCTGTGGAGAAATATTCTGCGATCCATTGAAATGGCGTCAAAATTTGTACTACATATCGAACTTGTCAGCACTGTTGCGACCACATGCTCACGCGTATCCCAGGCTCGACTTTGTATGGGTGGGAGCCCGGGCGTTCAAACGCCCCGAACAGCCCCTGTGCATTGCAGATATTCGGGCTCAGATATCAAGTACAGAGCTCATGACCTTTAGGTTCGTGTCCTAGTATTAAAATAAGGTTGAGTCTGGTCCCTTGCTAAACAGTCGTCGTCTACTACACCATCGTCTCCTGGGAAATCACCAGCAGCAGTATTACTCAGTCGCAAGTGTTGAAGCACCTGCTTACTATCAGAGCAGTACCCAAGTAGCCGTAAATCGCTCTGAGGGGGCGATTACCTGAGATCATGGTGTCTGTACGGCGTCTAAGAGCAAGCGATAGTGATTGTGAAACGAATTGAATTGATTGTATATTTTCTATCGAAGAAGCCAAGGAGATGATGTCTCAGATGTCCAGATGCCGAATAGCTGAAATGCCACTAATCAAAGGTCCTCCAATCTTCTGCCATACGGGTGGAAGAAGATGGGGGTGTAACTTCAGGCGCACTTCCATTGATGATCAAATCTTATTGCAATGATGCTTTCAATGAAAACTTTAGAAAATGATCTATCCGGGTGACCAGCCATTGTTGGAAAGAAGAGAAAGAATGGTGAGCAGGTAGCCTATTACTTGACTACAGTCCGACTTTGATGATCTTTAAACACAGGTGATCATCTCACGTACAATACATACCTCGTCTTCTCATGCGATACATTTTTCGTATCAGCAGGCAGGGAGGTCATATTATGACTTCCGCATCATCATAACATCTCTCACACTTGGATCAAGTAGATTTGATGTAAAATTGTAGCACAGTTCGAATCATGACACCATCGGTGATGCTACCGGGGACTCAGAGATATGCAGGAGAGGTCTCGAGATAGAGATGATAAGCAGAAATGTGTCCGACCTTCATTCCAGTGGGTATATATATATACAGTATATCATGACCCCACGGAAAAATCCCAGCTCACAAGGTCTTCTACCTCCTGCCAGTATCACCCACCCCAAGCCCCCAAGGTCTGCGAAGCGCATGATGACATCCCCGAAAGATTTCAAGCTCAGCTCCTTACTCTCCCTCTTCATCCTCCTTGCCCGAACGTTTGTTCTATTTGTCGATGCACTTCCCACATTGGACCCAACGGTCACCGATAGTTCGCACGCCGAAGGAAATGGAATCGAGATCGTCGAAACCATTCACGCCGCGGACGGATCGAACATCACATTCTTCAACCACGCTCGCAGTGAGGGTCCAGAGCGCCGCCAGTCCTGTAACGATTGGTGGTATGCTGATAGGGGGGAATGCATCGACCCTTCACATAGCCGTGCCGCCCCCACGCAAATATGCGAAGCAGCCCTTCGCTGGATGGCCGATAACGGTTCTTCCAGGGCAAACGTGGCTGACGGGCTCTGCATTGATGCCCCTCAGTTCAACCCCGTTCCCAAGGGTAAATGCTGCATCACCTTCTCCGGCCGCGCTGGGTTCAGCCAAAGGGTTATCAGTTTGCATGCATATGCCTGGCCTCTATTTCTAAGGTGCACGGGCAATAGGGAAAGTCGGGTCGCCGCTAGATTCCCCCAGGCGCGGATGGAAGATACCACAGACTGTTCCACAATATGTATTTCGAATAGCCAGGAGAGATGTACCTAAAAGTATGATTCTTTTATCGATTTGGTTGTGGAGTACAAGTGGACTTGTTACAAAGACTGGGCGGCAGTGCTTGGATCTGCACCTACGAGTGAATCACCAGGTCAGTGGAGCATCGGAAGACGGCTTCACAGTAGAATGGCGCAGACTCCGGTCGGCAGCTTTCGGCGGATACTTGGTGCTGAGATTCAACGGCAACGGTTGCGCATTCGGCATGAGCGCATCAATCATCTCGGTTTCCACAGGCCCTATCACGGTCTGGCAAGGCTCTAGGCACCAATACTCTCGATCATAGGAATACATGGTCTGTTAAAGCGTTTCCCCTGTGATCGAGCCTCATTGTGCAGACGCATGGAAACGGAGTATAATAAGGAAATGCCGATTGGACTGTGCTTTGACCTGCAGTCAGGGGCTGTTGATGCGATGATGTCTGCTATAGACAAAGGAGAATGCCAGTCTTTGAAAGAACGATGCTTTGACCTCCGATTTGAATATTCCGCGAGCCATTGCCTATAAAGCCTGAGCAATTTCATGGTAGAACATCAGCTCCACAGATCACTTCCAATGGCTGCCAACTCGAACCTCACAGACGATCAAATTCTCGCCCACCTCACGGAGCGCTTCCATACCTATGGACAAACGAATGGAAAGCAGCCCGTCGTCGTCAAAAAGGAAGAGGTTCAGCCACAGCTTGCGCAGAACCCTGTCCGAGTCGTCAAGAAAGAAGAGGTTGACGACAAGGAGTGGAACCAGCCTCAGCCTGTCCCAGCCTCCGTCGCCAAGAAGGAAGAGCAACATACCGCTCACCGTGTTCCAAGGGCTCCCTATGTTCCCTATGTTCCCTATGTCCCTGTCCCCGCCTCGGCACCAGCACCAGCACCAAACCACATGCATATCCCGCGAGTCAACTCG
>Ga0247732_10001217_pt1 | contig 10627 bp, 14 predicted proteins | sample UWRJL163409C2_FD_180940 | JGI IMG/M metagenome (GOLD analysis project Ga0247732, IMG submission 180940) | Plant litter microbial communities from Arlington Agricultural Research Station in Wisconsin, United States - UWRJ-L163-409C-2 | ecosystem: Environmental > Terrestrial > Plant litter >...
GCGTATCAGCATCCGCAGCGTTTCTCGGATGTCAACGCACTCCTTGGGCCAGAGATTTCGACTGAGTGGATTGTCAAGGAAGGCTCTCGCCAACGAGAAGCAAGAAGAGATGCTGGCTTTCCGGTCACCTCAGCCAGCAAATTGTATGACTTTGTCTCGTCTTCAGTGACAGGTCGAACTTGTTCGTCTGTATTGCTCGTCAGAATCGCGGATTCATGCCCTAAACCGACCCACAGAAGCCAGGTATCTGAACAACTCCTTTGTTGTCGATTATGCTCGCAAGGAGCCGAACCCTGGCCATGATAAGCCAAATTGTCAGCCTGATGAAACGAAAACCCACATATCGACCATTGGTTCATCGACTGCCCCTCCCTCAATACCTGAATGCAAGGACGGGCGGTCGTTGGATAACTGCCAGAGCATTAAAATAAATCATCGCAGTGAAGGCAGTCAGAAACGTACCTCTACGTTACAATGAATGACACCTCGTAAACCATACGTGATGGAAGGCCGATCATCGGTGATCCAAGTCGAGTTGCTTCAAAAGTTTCAGTCTCCAGGGTTGTTGTACATCTACGTACACCTGCCTGACAAGAATGGCGTCAATGTGGCCAATTGCATCCTTATTGGCTTGAACAGCGTTTCGGAAACCTGTGCTTCCACACTCCTCTTCACCTTCGATCAAAAAGACGAGGTCAGCCCCAAGTGCTCTCTTCGTCAAAAGGTCGGCAGCTGCACAAGCGGTGGCAATAATAGGGCCTTTGTCGTCAGTTACTCCTCTCCCATACAAATATCCGTTTCGGCCGCTCATGACAAATGGATTAGAGTCCCACCCTTTCTGTGGCGCGGAGATAACATCGTAATGGCTGGATAATTCAGTATCGGCGTGATACATGGGGGGAATTAGCTTACCCATAGAATAAAATCCGCGGCCGTGGTTTCTCACATACAGACCCTGTGAATGTAGCCAGAACGAGCGGGTTAAGCCCTTCGCCTGTTGAGATCTAAACTATCTTGAGAACAAACATCGATGGAGAAAAATAGGGCGTACAAGGTTCGTCTGCGCCCCAAGTTGACCAAGACACTTCCTCAGCCATATTGCAGCCTGGCGACAATCTTCGCGGTGGGAAGATTCGCAGCTGACACTGGGAATCGCCACGAATCTGGACAACGCAAAAACGAGAGTATCTGATAACAGTGAGTTTATATGGGCAGAAGTGAAAGGGTTGAAAGATAGCGGGTACCTTGGACGGATCCTGACCCGATGCACGACCTGTTCCTAACACTGTCTGATGGGCGGTCTAATGATGGTACTTGCGAGGGTGGCTTCACTTCCCATACCTGTGAGGATGAGAGGGTTGGCTTACTAACCTAACAAAGCGGCGCACCTTCAAGCATCCTTCATTCGCCCCAGTCAGAAGGCAAAACCCGCTGTCCTCGTGGCCGTTCTTTTTCGAAATGATAGAAGATAAGATAATTCCATCGTGTCCTTGCCATGAAGCAGTGCAGTCGAAAGCAGCAGACCAGCGCTAAGTTATCGAAAGGTGTCAGCGTAGAGGATACTAGATAATGTTGGCCAATAACCTTGATTGTTCCATTCGCAGAGCATGTGTAGAGGTCGGATTGGAACATGGACATGGTTAGGATGTCGATATTCTTCGGAATGCATGAGTCGGAATCGCATTTAACAGACTGGCAGACTTACTTCTTCAACAATAATCGTCCTAACGATGGTTTTTGTTTCCAGATCCAGAACCTTGACGTACCCGTCTTGACACCCGGCGTACAATGTATCACCACGGGAAGCAAGGACGAGAACTGCGCCGTGAGATAAGGAAAATTGATAAATGAGTTCAGGTTTCCGCGATGTGCAACTCCACAGCTGCACGAGATTGTCAGCAAGATCATTTCACAATTCGGACCGCAAATTACCTTGACAGTTTCATCCCCACTCCCTGTAGCCAACTCGGGCCCTTGTTCGCGTTCTGAAAGGACGGCCATGCAGTAGACATAACCGTAATGAGCCGTATCAATGTTATTCTCAGCCGAGATAGAGAGATAGGCTCTGGCTTGTGGGGAGAGTGGACGGGCACTAGGGCTCGCCCTTCCCGGATTGTTGGCAAATACATCGGCGGCTCTTCGTTCGTACATCGGATAGCTGTCAAAGAACTTATGGGCCCTCCGTGATCCCACCAACGTCGGGGTAGAGATTCCCGAACTGACTGAGTCAGAGGCTGCCAATGGGATAGGTTCTGGAGAAGGAGGACTGGCGTCTGTTCCGCTGAAATTGAACCATTGCACCGACGTATTCTGGCATCCGATGTAGATGGTTTGCAGCTCCGGAGACCAGGCCAGTGAAAAGATGTCACCGGCGCAGTTCTCCATGTATGGGTGTATCACATAGACAGGTTGTAGGGTCTTGGTACACCAAACCTAGGACGAGTAAGCCGAGACGATGGCTGAATACGTGGCACATACTCGGACCGTGCTGTCGCCTGAATTGCATATAAGAGCGTGTGGAGGCAATCGGAGCAGACTCACCAGACGAACTAAAGAGCCACTCTCTATCAGCCGCGTACTCTAGGGCCAAGACGCTCCCTGTGTGTCCTTGCAGCGTGGTATGCAAGTGAAACGAGACTTTGTCCCAGACCTAGATGAGCAGCTGTTCAGCGTTGAGAACGTTGTGAAAGAGCGAGGACGAACAGAGATGTCGTGGTTCTGGTTGCCAGAAAAGATGAAGTCGTCGTTCGCGGCGAGACTCAGGACCGAGCTCTTGGACTGGTGCAGCGAGTGTATGATGGTCGGCATTGTGAGCGGAGACTGCAGCTCGCGGCCGAGCGACGCTAGAGCACCGCGATTATCAGTGAAACGATGAAAGGGTCGAATATGACACACCTGACGGAAGACGAGCCATTCAAGAATCAGCTGACGAGAGAAATGTGAAGGGCCGCAAGGAATGCCAGCAATGTTTCAAGCGGGACGCGGGCTATGGCGCAATTTGATTGCCAACGAAAACTTGATTACCCCAGTTCTACAGCAATTATCGTGTTGACCGTGGCTGTCAAAGCCGTCCCTTGATTTATTTGGTGTGAGTCACGCTTTGGTCCTTCCTTCCATCATCGCATGGGCGAGTCGGCCAAGAAACGCCATGCAATCAATGAAAATGACGGCGGGCAAGCAAAAAAGCGCAAAATGGCGCGCAAACGCGTTCCGCGTACGTTTCTGAGCAAAGCTGGGGCTGGGACACTAACTTGATCGTGTAGCAACACAGGCGCGCATCGTGACAAGCCCAGCAAAAGCCAAAGGCAAAGCCGTTGTTAATCTAGAGTCAGACTCGGACTCGGACTCGGACTCGGACCTTCCATCCACAATTTTGCAATTCCTCCGACCGACGAAGAAGAGGCCTTTGTCCAGTAAGCGCTTCGGACAATGTCTGCCACCCACCTGATGAAAGTAGGCACCCAGAACCCAGCAGGTAGTTCGTCCAAAGCAAAGAGTGAGTGGCGCTTTAGTATCATCGCTTTTACGCGCTTATATGTCCTAGCTGTCGTCGAAATCTACTCCGACACGGAAGAGGATCACCGTCCGCGTAAAAAGACCAAAGGCCGAATTACTGGAGAAATAATCGACCTTTGTCAGTCTTCTGCAGACGAATGTAGAAAGGCACCACCGACCACCCCCGTTCGCATCCGGGAAGACAACGGAGTGGTCACAATACTTTCTACCGACGAGGAAGACGAACCAGACCAAACACCGATTGAAAAAATCAGGAAGAAGAACATCGCCCCTCCTATCACTGTTCGAAAAGCAAGGAGACAACCATCGGCTGTTCCAGACACGCCCAGCACTCCAAGCTCACGGTCAGATCCTGGGGCGTTCGAAGCACACCCGGACGAAGACGATGAAGCTGAAAACGCGCCGATTAGAAAAGTCAAGAGAAAGGTTATCACTTCTCCTATCAGCTCTCCGGAAACCAATGGATCATCGTCAACCCTTCCAGACGCCCGGGGCACTCCCAGTCCACAGGTGAATCCTAGGACTCCATCACCAGCTCCGCCATTGGCCCCTGGCCAACTCCAACAACTCTATACCCAAGCCTTCCAGAATGCTATTCCAAGCGATAAAGGGTTCGGATCCACCTGCAAGCAAGGTCGGCCACCCAAGTTGGGTTTCAAGGTCGCATTCATGAAACAGCCTGCAGACTTTCCGGTTCTGTCGCACAAGTTCTTCTCGGAGGAGAGTATTGGTACACTGCTGGGTCCAAAGGCACTCCGAGAAGTACGGCGTCGGATAAGGAAGTCCGCGTCTGTCCCTTCTCGCTCAGTGCACCCTGAAATTATTCCTCAAGATCAATCGCTACTGGGCGGTGAGCACTTAAATTTGCGGCCTTCATCGATTCCAATTGAGTTCGCAGGATGCGCTATTCAGGCCTCTTCCGCTCTGGTGTCGACATGCGAAGGGAGCACTGTCGCAGAAATGCGAGTGGATGGCATGGATTTGACGATTTCTCACCAAGCGCCTGACCTTGTTCCACCGGTTCTTCTTCCACCACCACCAGCATTGGCTATTGCGCCGACCGATTTCAACCCTACTGGCTCTCTCTCTCAATCCGACACAGACATCTCTGTCCTCATCGACATGCTCACTGAAGAACCTCTGGAGATGCCTGTCGACGAAGGCAATTCTTTGCTTGACATGGACTTTGTCTACCCTTCTTGAACTACACCATTGTCTTGTTAATATCTTAGTGTTCGCGCTAATTGCTATCCACTACGCATATCTCATCATCTACTTTATCACGCGCATTGGTTTGAGGACTGTAATATTACCATTTTCTTGGAAGCCAAGCCGAGTGCATTCATTTGTAATCATGCCTTGTCTGTGTGCTTTAGCGATTCCCATGATGCCGCTTCTTGACTGTTGCGCCTTCAATCGAGCTCTTGTTCAAAATGCCTCTTGTTCTCAGACGTTCTTTTTCCAAGGCCTCGCGGGACGTGGTGAAGCGACTCGCTAGGCAATCCAGCACTTCTACGAATTCTTCGACACTTTTGAGGTCTTTCCTCTATGTTCCTTCGTCATCCGATCGGATGTTGTCCAAGTCGTTGTCAGCGGGGTCAGATGTCATAATATACGACCTCGAGGATAGCGTACCACCCTCTTTGGTTGATAAAACGAACGCAAGGAAGAGACTAAAGGAGTTTCTGAGCGTAAGCCTCTTGGTCCGACCTATATTCTTATTGACCCGTGCTGTAGACCCAGCGAGACCACCTGGCGGAACATCATCCAGCTGCACGGGTGAATGACATATCGACGCCGTTTTTCCAAGACGACATGGCGCAAGTGGTATGTTTCTGCACGTTCCCAAGATACACCCACTTCAATTGGCTAGGTTTCTCAACCCGGCTTGCGTGCTATCGTTCTTCCAAAGATACATTCAGCACAGGACCTTGACTATGTGTCGGACGCGGTCTACCGAGCGCGTTCTGGAGTCAAAGACGCAACTCCTCTTGAAATTATCCCAAGCATTGAGAGTGCAAAAGGAATGTGGAACATCGGGGCCATTGCAGGTTGGAAATCCAAGTACGGGGACACTGGCGGGAAATTGACCACACTTTTGGTGAGGCTGTCTCTCAAATTGTGGTACTGGACTCTGACGTGGCCAGTTTGCAGCCGAGGATTGTGGGTCACGTCCATAGCTGGTTGACCTTGAGCTAATGGCTTCATTTCAAGACTGCGCCGACACGTCCATTATTCGGACACCCTTCCGGAGAGAGCTCCTTTTTACACGTTCGCAGATTGTCATTGCTGCGAGAGCCTTTGGGCTTCATTCTGTCGACATGGTGTGTGGTTAGCTGCTCCCTCGAGTTAGCTAACCAGTCCTAGGTCTGCGTCAATTATAAAGATTTGGATTACTTAAAGGAAGAATGCGTCGACGGACGTCAGCTCGGATTCTCAGGTAAACAGGCCATCCACCCGACTCAAGTCGAGGTCATCAACAAAACGTTTGTGCCAACAGAGAAAGGTGCGGGTGACTCCCCCACAGATGCCACGTACTGAACGATGAAAATAGAAATCATCCGTGCTGCCAAGATTATACATGCCATGAAGATTGCACACCAGTCAGAAAAGGGAGCAATAGGACTTGACGGAGAGATGATTGACGCACCGATGATCAAACAGGTGAGCTCGGCGTGTCGTGCTCCAACCCCATTATTGACACTGCCAGGCGGAAAGTACGATAAAGGTTGCACAGTCTGCAGGATTGTCCATACCCGAATACTAGAATACCATTTGTATGATATAATTTTGAGCAGCCGAGCGCCTGCAGCCGCAGCACAGCCACCGGAGCGCGGAGCAAGTCATCAGGAGACTGTTTTGTGTTCTTGATCACTGACCACATTGGCGGCTCTGCCTCTACCACAAATCAACATAATATACGCCAAATGGCGGCACAGCTGGAACGTTATGTGAGCGATAATGTGCTCCAAGTAAGTCGGTGCTGCCTCGTTGACATTAACATGTCTAACGCCAATCCAGTTCTTTGGTCTTGCGGACCGCAGCATTGTAGATTTCGTTATTGCGTCAGGTATGCTCTCTTTCATCTCGCACACGTATCTCTTCTGACAAGAGCCTTAGCCTCGTCTTCCAAAAGTCCCGACAGCCTCTTTTCCTCACTCCATGCCTCCGGTCTACCAGACACCCCAGATGCGCATCGGTTCATTACCGAACTGTACAACAAAGTCCCACGGAAGCAGAAACATAAACAGTCTAGCGACTCCGCGAGACGACAGGCTGAACAGGAGGCCAAGGCGCTTCAAGCACAAAAATTCAGCTTTCTCTTGGAGGATGAGAAGCAGGACGTGGTGACAGTGAAAAGGGACAAAGGGAAAGGAAAGGAGAAAGAGAAAGAGAAAGAAAAGCGAGAAAAGCATCTGCGGAAACGAGAACACGACGGACACGAATGGGAGAGCGATGAAGAGGAACAAGCCCGAAAGCGGTGGAAGAGTGAACAGCCTTCTGACGAAGGACGGCCGAACGATGACATGGCCTTGGATCAGGAGGAGGAAGACGAAGAAACCAGGAGAGAACGAGAGCGAGAGGCAGATTTGAAGGAACGAGACGAATTTGCAGAGCGTATGCGGAACCGGGACAAGGAGAAAACCAAGAAACTCGTGGAGGATCATTCGACTAAGGGCGCCGCTGCCGAGGCTGCTGAACGACGACGACTAGGCGACGACTCCGAAGCTCGTACCGCTGCCATGCCTTCGCTGCGTTTGCATTCGCGGCAGGAGTATCTTACGAAGCGCGAAATCCAACAGATTGAGCTGCTACGGAGAGAAATTGCTGACGACGAGGCATTATTCGCTGGCATGAAGATTTCCAAACGGGAGATGAAGGAGCTTGAACGCAAGAAGGATCTCTTGCGTCTTGTTGAAGAACGTCTCAAGATTAATGACAAGTGGGAAGGGTACATGCTGCCGGAGGACTACATCACGGAGCAAGGCAAGATTGACAAGAAGAGGAAGAATGACGCGCTGTACAAACGCTACGAAGAGTCCAAACCGAAGGACGACCAATTTGTGACGGACGTCGACCAGTGGGAGGCCGCCCAGGCGCATAACAGTGCGTTCAAGGTTGGCGCAATGGATAAGAAAGAGATTGTGGAAGAGTACGACTATGTGTTCGACGAAAGTCAGACTATCAAGTTTGTCATGGATGCTACAATACCTGGTACGACGCGGATGACACCTGCGGAGCGGATGCTGCAACAGCAAATAGAAGAGGCCGAAAAGAGAGGTGCATTAAGCGCGAACTGTTCTTCTCCACCGTTTACTTACCCCTGTCGACAGCTCAATCAATCGAAGAGACCCGGAAAGCGCTGCCCGTCTACCAGTACAAGGAACAATTCATTGAGGCTGTACGAGAGCATCAAGTCATGGTGGTTGTCGCAGAGACAGGGTCCGGCAAGACGACCCAACTTCCGCAATACCTCCACGAAGCTGGTTTCACAGCGAACGGGCAAAAGATTGGATGCACACAGCCTCGTCGAGTTGCTGCCATGTCCGTAGCTGCTCGTGTAGCGGAGGAAATGGGTACGAAAGTGGGCCACGAAGTCGGTTATTCGATTCGTTTCGAGGACTGTACCAGCGACAAGACCGTCTTGAAATATATGACGGACGGTATGCTGTTGCGCGAGTTTTTGACAGAACCTGACTTGGCCAGTTACTCTGTCATCATCATTGACGAGGCCCACGAACGTACGCTCAGTACAGATATCCTGTTTGCTTTGCTCAAGGTGTGTTTTATCTTCGAGTGAAATTTAAACCTCACCATTCATCCAGGATATTGTGCGCTTCCGGCCAGAAATTCGCGTTCTGATTTCTAGTGCCACAGTCGATGCCGACAAGTTTTGCGAATATTTTGACGGTGCTCCTCAGTTCCATGGTACGGCTTGTTCAAAAGGGGTTTTCTTTGCTCATTGTCTGTCCAGTCCCTGGTCGTAAATTCCCTATCCAAATTCATTATACTCCCCAACCCGAAGCCAACTATCTCAGCGCTGCTATTACGACTATACTTCAGCTTCATGCCGTTCTTCCAGATGGCGACATCCTTGTCTTCTTGACGGTATGATAATTTCATTTTTTTCTCTATCTTAAACTCACAGTCAACAGGGTCAAGATGAAATCGAGGCATGTCAAGAAAACCTTGCGGACACCATTCGAGTGGTTGGCAATAAGATGAAGGAGATGATCATCTGCCCCATCTACGCCAACCTACCGAGCGAACTCCAATCCAAGATCTTCGAACCCACACCTCCAGGCGCACGCAAGGTCGTGCTGGCCACTAACATTGCCGAAACATCCATTACCATCGACGGAGTGACCTGTGTCATTGATCCTGGTTTTGTCAAGCAGAACAACTACAACCCTCGGACGGGCATGTCCTCCCTCAGCGTGGTCCCGGTAAGTATTCGGTGAACCTGTGACACTCCATCTCACTCTCTGTAGATTTCCCGTGCGTCTGCGAATCAACGCGTTGGACGAGCAGGACGTGTGGGTCCTGGAAAGGCTTTCCGTCTCTACACAAAATGGGCTTTCGCCAATGAGATGGAGGCCAACACGGTGCCGGAAATCCAACGGACGAATCTTGGAATGGTCGTCCTCTTGCTCAAGTCGTTGGGTATCAATGATTTGATTGGGTTCGAATTCATTGATCCGCCGCCTGGAGAAACTTTGATGCGAGCGCTTGAGCTGCTCTATGCACTGGGCGCCTTGAATGATCGAGGAGAGTTGACGAAACTTGGTCGCCGCATGGCCGAGTTCCCAGTGGATCCCATGCTGTCGAAAGCCATCATATCGAGTGAGAATTACTCGTGTACAGATGAGGTGTGTCATTCCAGAGACTATACCTGCTGCAATTGACGGTATTCCAGGTCTTGACTATCATTTCCATGCTTTCCGAATCTGGGTCGCTATTTTACCGACCTAAAGACAAGAAACTGCACGCAGATCAAGCGAGGCAAAATTTCGTTCGTGCTGGAGGCGATCACTTTACTTTGTTGAATGTTTGGGAACAATGGGCCGAAACGAACTATTCGCAACAATTCTGCTATGAGCAGTTTTTGCAGTTCAAGAGTTTGAGCCGGGCGCGCGACATTCGAGATCAGCTGGCTGGGCTGTGTGACCGTGTGGAGGTGGTGATTCAATCGAATCCAAATTCCAATGATATCACCCCAGTGCAGAAGGCAATCACGTCTGGCTACTTCTACAACACTGTGAGTGTTATCGACATCGTCACGATATAGGACTGACATGGTTTTTAGGCTACGCTCCAGAAGAGTGGCGACTCTTACAGGACATTGAAGACGCATCACACTGTCTATATTCATCCATCTTCCAGTTTGTTCCAACACCAGCCACCGGTCAAGAGCGTGCTCTACTACGAGCTGGTGATGACGAGCAAGTCTTACATGCGACAAGTAATGGAAATCAAGCCGCATTGGCTGATGGAAGGTATGTGGTACATGTTAGCTTCAGTCGTCCTTTGGCTAACTCCACTGTAGTTGCCCCGCATTACTTCAAGCCGGCTGACCTTGAGCAACTCTCACAAGGTGAAAAGAAGATGCCGAAAAGTCAAGGCGCATCCAGCAGCAGCTTAACTAGAACATAGCTGAAATTGGATAATTGTATTGGTATTTGGATGAATCTCTTTCAACCTCTTCCGACGTAGGGCATCTTTGCAGCCATGATGTTGACTTCGAGCATTGAGACGTCTGGGGGCATGCTGGCGATGTGTACGATGGTATCGGCAACATGTTTGACGTCAAAAGTCGGCTCCACAACCTTGGTCCCATCGAGCTGGGGTATCTGAATCTGTGTAGCATTTCCCGTCATAGCTGTTCGAGCGTTGCCTAAAATAAGGTCAGATGAGTTTCAAACCGAGGGTCAGACATTGCAAATACCAATATCGATCTGTGTGCAGGTGATGTTGTACGGACGGCCATCGAGCGCCGTGCACTTTGTGAGACCGGTAATGGCGTGCTTGGAACATGTATAGGGGAAGGAGTGCTGTCTCGGTACGTACGCCGATAAGGATCCGTTGTTGATGATGCGGCCTGTTGGATGTT
>Ga0247732_10001218_pt1 | contig 10619 bp, 12 predicted proteins | sample UWRJL163409C2_FD_180940 | JGI IMG/M metagenome (GOLD analysis project Ga0247732, IMG submission 180940) | Plant litter microbial communities from Arlington Agricultural Research Station in Wisconsin, United States - UWRJ-L163-409C-2 | ecosystem: Environmental > Terrestrial > Plant litter >...
GCACATTGCAGGGTACAGGAACGGCTCAAAATCTGAGTGTTGCTGGCGGAACAATAGCCCCTGGAAATCCACTAGGAATATTCACCGTACTACAATCATTAACTCTCAATAATTCAATCTACAAAGCCCAGCTGAAATCTGCAACGCTTGGCGACTACGACCAACTAAAAGTAGGTAGCCCAAGCCAGGTCGGCCAAGGTGCTGTCACTATCAGCGGCAACTCAACGCTCGAAGTTTCACTGTACGATGGTTATAACATCAAACAGGGTGACGCGTTTACGATCATTGATAACCTGACACCAGCTAACCTAAAAGTTGTCGGAACATTCGCTGGACTTGCCGAAGGTGCGCAGTTCACTGTTAATGGTATCGTCTTTAGCATCACGTATGTTGGTGGCGATGGCAACGATGTCGTATTGACCGCCCTTAACGCTGGTACTGATCCAAACGCACCAAACACCGGTGCGATGCAACTAATAAAAGGTAATCCAGTCCTCGTTGCGGGACTTGGTATTGCAACTGCAGCAATTATGATCGCAATCGCAACTCGCCGCCGCGCAAACCGTTAAACCATTAACAAAATGTATTACACTAATGAGTGGAGTCGTACGGGCTTCACTCGTTATACGTAAAGAATTTATGCAAGATATTATACCCCCACACCGAACACCCCGCGGAAGCCTTCGAACAACGAGGGTTCCTGCGCGTGTGGGCGAAACAATTAGTATGACCAGTCGTTCGACGCGACCAACTGGCTATACAACTCAGACCAAGACGGTCACTGACATTATCATGCCTAACAAAGAGGTGATTGTCACCAAGACAGTCACAACGTCTGTCATGTCAAAGCCAGAAGCGGCTACCAAGCCAATCGAATCATTAACACCTCGGGCAAAATCCGAAGTATTACAAAAAGCACTGCTCAGTGCGCAGCGCGAACTACGCAGTGAACGCCGAAAACGCCGCGACATGAAGCGAGTGAGTCTGATCTTTGTGGCAGTTATCTTTGTATTAGTGACTGGCTATGTCAGTATCGATACCTTGATGACGAATAATCGCGTCAAAGCCGAAGGTGCACAAAGTGCTGCGACCGCACCTGGGGCCTCAACTAAAGAACAAGAGGGTCAAGACGAAGCCAAACCAGCTGCTAGCGCGTTAACCAACTACGCGGTCGCTGCTGACCTTCCACGGGCATTATCGATTGATAAGATTGATGTAACGGCACGAGTATTGCCAATGTCGGTGAATACCGATGGCAGCGTTCAGGCACCTCGTAATATTTATGACGCCGGTTGGTACACAGGGAGTGTCAAACCGGGTGAGATCGGGGCGATGTTTATTGATGGGCACGCCTCTGGTCCAACCCGCGAAGGGTTGTTTGCCTACCTCGATAAACTCGAAGAAGGCGATACGTTGCAAATGGAGAAGGGTGACGGCACAAAATTAACCTATAAAGTCGTTCACAAAGAGATCGCCCCACTCGAGGGATTAGACATGAAAAAGATGTTGCTACCCTACGGTAACACTCTGCGTGGCATGAACCTGATGACCTGTACGGGGACATGGGTCGATTCCAAGCAGACCTATGACCAACGTGTCATGATCTGGACCGAACAAGTCTAGTTGACTAAGGTACAGGGGTGCAGGTATAATACCTTTTGTATTCCGACGTAGCTCAATGGTGGAGCAAGAAGCTGTTAACTTCGAGGTTGCTGGTTCGAGTCCAGCCGTCGGAGCCAAGAAAAATCCGTTAGCATTTATTGCTAGCGGTTTTTTCTTTGTCTTTGCTGTCTAGATTCGGGCCAGCAAGCGCAGCGCGAAGCGATGCTTGTTGCGGTTCGATATCGAGGAGTAGGGCAGAAATGGTTCCATTTCTGAACGTGACGATGGTATATCCCGATAGTCCAGCCGAAAACTCTGGAGTATGTGTCGAGTATTTGTGTCTGCAAATGGGCACCCACTCGACAAAACAGTTAGGGGCGCAAATCTCTTCTGCTGGTTTAGACACCTAGAGCGGGTGTCCTTTTTTGTCCCCGCAGAAAGAGAGGAATGCATGACCGACAAAACTGAAGAGATTAATATACCATTTTACCAAAAAGTTGCAGCTCTAGGTGTAGTGGTTTTGATCGCTATTATTATATTTGCGATTGTGGGTGCAGTTTCTGGTCACCCAACTGCACAACAGGCGACAGATAGGGCTATCCAGAACTGCGGGGGAAGTAGGTTCTCGTCTGATACTGATTGCCCAGAGCCTGATTATGATCAAATTGATTACGATGGCTCAAAGGGTTGTTGAATAGTTGGTAAAAAATCTTTGTCATATTCCCTGGACGAGAAGAGCCTTTGCCTGGTAAACTTAAGCTTATATGAATGCAATTGATCTATTTGCGGGTGCGGGCGGGCTGTCTGAGGGCTTTATTCAAGCAGGTTTCAAAGTTATAGGCCATGTCGAAATGGATAAAAATGCCGCCGAAACACTACGAACCCGTATGATATACCATGAGCTAAAGTCAATGGGACTTATGAATGTGTATGAAGATTATTTGCGAGGTGATATTACTCGATCTGAGATCATAGAGCAATATAAATTGCAGGACATTGCTGATTCTGTACTCTGCGAGACTATCGACGATAGTTACCTTGAAACAATTGGTAGGCTTAAGAATATAGTAGGGAATAAGAAGATAGATCTCATTGTTGGTGGTCCTCCTTGCCAAGCGTATTCGAATATCGGGAGAGCAAGAGACACTAATGGTATGAAAAACGATGCACGTAATTTCCTTTATCGTTATTACATCGAATTTTTAAAAGCATTCAAGCCGAAGGCATTTGTTTTTGAAAATGTTCCCGGTCTCTTATCCGCAGGTGGCGGGCAGTATCTTAGGGATATGCAAAAATTAATGAAGCAAGCTGGATACAATACAGATTACAAAATACTAAATGCTGCCGACTATGGGGTGCCGCAGAATCGCAGGCGCGTTATATTAATAGGTTGGAACGACGAATCAGGGATTACCTCTTATCCTGAGCCAAGTCTAGTTAAACGAGATTATAGCGTTAAAGACGTTTTTTCGGATTTACCTTCACTTCTAGCAGGGGAAGGTAATGAAATAACCATTAGCGACAAACGGAACTTGATGCTAGAAAATATAGGTGTAACTTCTAAGAATTTTAATATATTAATAGATCACAGAACGCGACAGCATAATGCTCGTGATTTAGAAATATATAGGCTTGCAGTAGAATTGAAGAGCAAGGGGGAGAGCCTTAAATACAATATCCTTCCCGAAGAGCTCAAAACACATAAAAATCAGACAAGTTTCCTCGATAGATACAAGGTGATTGACGAAAATGCTCAGGGTTCTCACACTGTGGTTGCACATATTGGTAAGGATGGACATTATTATATACATCCAAGCAGTGAACAGAATCGTTCACTGAGTATTCGAGAAGCCGCGCGGCTTCAAACGTTTCCAGATGATTACAAATTCGAAGGTGCTAGAAACTCCCGATATAAACAAATTGGAAATGCCGTACCTGTTTTATTAGCGAAATCTATAGCCGACAAAGTCAGGGAGAGTCTTTATGGTAAAGAAGCGAATATATAATCTCAGACCCCGTGCGCGTATAGTGCGAACGTTTGGCGAAGAGTTAATAAGCAGCAATGCAGTTGCTATTATTGAGTTAGTAAAAAATTCTTATGACGCAGATGCGCGAAGCGTAGAAGTTCGGCTAAAAGGTCCCCTTGCGGTTGGGTCTGGATCGATCACCGTAACGGATAACGGCAAGGGTATGTCTCCGGAAGATGTTGAGACTTCATGGATGGAGCCTGCATCGATTAGTAAACTCTCCGCGAGACGAAGCAAGAGCGGTAGGCCATATCTCGGACAAAAAGGTATTGGACGTTTTTCGTCGGCTAAACTAGCAGACAAATTAATACTCACTACCCATAAGGAGGGTTTTGAAGAAGTAGAAGCTGAATTTAATTGGTCTGAATATTATGATCCTAATAAATACCTAGATGAAATTCAAGGTAAGTGGGAAACGAGAGATCCTGAAGTTTTGAAGCAACCCGGTACAATCTTGTTAATGGAGGGTCTTAAATCGGACTGGGCGGATTCGGATGTACGCGAACTTAGTGTACAGTTGCAAAGATTGATTAGCCCCGTAGGGTCACCTGAAGACTTTAAAATTACATTAGACGTGCCGGATGAATTTGAAAAGTACTCGGGAGAAGTTACTCCGTCATCTATGCTTCAGAATCCAGACTATATGATTAAAGGTGAGCTTGATAACAACGGTAACTTAGTAATGTTCTATACCTCTAGTGCTGTAAATAATCCGGTTGAAATCAAGAAAAATAACCTCATGCTCCCGTCGGGTCATCATCCAGCTTGCGGTCCTTTAGACTTTGAATTTCGTGTTTGGGATAGGGATAAAATAAAAAATGTTGCTATAGAGCTTGGTCTTAGTGAAGCTAGTGTAAGACAGGATCTGAACTCCGTAAGTGGTGTAAGCATATACCGAGATAGCTTCAGGGTTGCTCCTTACGGTGATCAGGGTAACGATTGGCTTCGCCTAGATCTAAGACGAGTCCAGTCACCTACAATGCGCGTGAGTAATAACCAAGTAATTGGCCGTATATCTATATCTGATGAGTATAATCCAAAACTAAAAGACCAGACTAACCGGGAAGGTATCGTGCAGTCTGAAGCATTCGAGGATATACGCGAAGTTGCTAGGATTGTACTGAATGAACTTGAAAGTCGTCGCTATAAAGAACGACGACCGGAGTTGAAGGGAGAAGGCCAAGGGATCCACTTGATACAGCAAAAAGTTGATCTTGATTCGGTTCGTGAAATTGTTGAAAGAAAAGTGCCTGGAGATAAAGAGATTCAAGCCGTTCTTGACGATAAAGAAGCGGAGATAAACGAACAGGTTGGGGAATTACGCGAGGTTATTACTCGTTACCGAAGACTTTCAACAATGGGGCAATTAATGGATGTGGTTCTCCATGAAGTTGGTAATTACATACTTCGTATCAAAAATGGAGCCAAAATCCTCGGACGTGAAGTTAATGATAAGAACGAAAAGGTAGCTCGAAATATTTTAAATATTCACGAGGGTACACGGCTGTTAACAGACACGTTTAAGAAACTCGAACCTTTCGGTGGGCGCAAACGAGAGCGGGCAAAGGCGTTTAATATTGAAGATGCAATAGCTGATATTTTTGATTTATTCGGATCTGAGCTTGAGCGTTTGTCTGTATCAACCAATATTTCTGACTCAAAAACTCTAGTAAAGCTTTCTGAGCCGGAATTGAAAGAAATTGTAGTGAACCTGCTAACAAATTCTCTTTACTGGTTTGAATTTGGGGAAAAGAAAGACGGGGACAGAAAGATCGATGTAAACGTTGAAGTTGCTGAGCACTATATTGAAGTCATTTTTCAAGATAATGGACAGGGTGTGAGCGAGGAAGACGCCGGAACAATATTCGATCCTTATTATACGAAAAAGCCTGACGGGATAGGACTTGGTTTAACTATAGTTGGTGAAATAGCGGCCGAATATAATGGTACTCTAGAATTGATTAATAACGGCCATCCAGGTGCTGCTTTTAGGCTTAAATTACCCATTGAAGAGGTGAAAGTATAATGTCAGACATACTTAGAATTCTTTATGTAGATGATGAGGCGGAAACGGCACAGCAAATGAAGGACCTATATGATGGTCTGACTATGTCTGGCTATCAGATTGAAGTGGATATTGTAACAGATTTCGATCAAGCAATAGGAGAGCTGCGGAAAACGCATTACGACATCGTAATTCTTGATGTATATCAAGGAAAACCAGCGCCTGAAAATAAGGATCTCAAGGGTGAGCAGGTGCTTGAGCAAATTAAGCAGACTACGCCCGTAGCGGTGATTCTCTACACGGCTTTGCCCGCTCAGGTAAAACATCTCGAATCGCCCATGGTCAAGGTTCTATCGAAGGCCGAAGATGACCTAGAGGTCGCTATAGGTGCATTGATAGATACTGGTATACCCCTAGTTAAAAAAAGGTTAATGGATCATTTCACAAAGGAACTCACAAAATATTATTGGGATTTTGCTGAAAAGCAGCCAGAATTACTCGCAACCGTTAAAGATGATCATCTTTTTGAACATCTTGTGACTAGAAGACTAGCTTCGACATTGGACGAGAACGGAGCAACAAAAATGTTCGGAGGTTCTGTAGGCGGCAAAAAAGTTCATCCTTGGAGAATGTTCATTATACCGCCTAGCTCAATACTACCTGAGCGAATGGGGCAAGTTATACAGTTGGGGGATAGTTATTGGATTGTTTTAACTCCATCATGTGATCTTGAACAGAAGAAAGCGAGTTATGTGCTACTAGCTTTTTGTAGCAAGCTGGATGATCATGAAGTTGGCGGTAAGTTAGCCAAACAATATAAGGACGAGACGGATCCTGTCAGAAAAGGAAACAAAAAAGCGAGCCTTGATCAATTTCTCAAATCAAATATGAACGATAGATTCTTTTTTCTACCTTCAATAGATATTATGGACTTACCGGCACTGGTTATTGATCTTCAGCAGATAAGTTCAGTAGTTTTTAGTGAGGTTCAAGAGAAATACAAAGTCGTAGCCGAATTAGATACGCCGTATGCCCAAGATCTTCAGGCGAAGTTTACTAGATACAACAATAGGCCCGGTACGCCAGATATTGAAACAGCAGAACTTATAGACAATATATAACAGTAATTCAATACTTCAATGTATTTCTATATTAGTCAAATATATTTTTCTGATAAAGAAAGTTTTTGACATTGATTGGATGTCTACTATTAACCTTTAGTTCACCAATCTTTTCACTATTGTAGCGGTTATATACAAAAAAAGACTCATCAATATATATGGTTCCATAGTCCAGCATTACATGGTGATTTGGGCAAAGACATAGTATGTTTGACTCATTGTCATCACCGTTATGGTTAGCCCCTAAAGGTCTCACGTGAGCCCCTTCTGAATAAAATCCGGCTGGTGTCTTGATTTGTGTATTACAGATTTGGCATTTGTAATCGTACATTTTTTTTACGCTGTTTGAAATCAGAGTATTGCGAACGAGTCTTTGTACTGTAGTCGTAATGCGTTTATGCGCTGTGTTTTCATATACATAAGATTCCGAATTAGACTGTCTTATCAAGCTAAATTGCCATATTCTATAACCATCAACGCCTATGATCTGTGAGTAACTCTCAATATAGAAAATTCCTTCGTAGATGTAACCACCTTTTGGAAGTCTTTTACGACGAGCTTCAAGTGCTCGACAAACCCTTATGGGTAGCCCGTCGTCGCAACTTTTAGCAAGAGCTAAGTTGAATCCAGTCATTTCTTGGTCAGCAATTAAAACGTCTGTGTGTTTGTCACGTTCTCCGGAGCCGGTGTAAAGTATGTAGTCATCACTGAATTCGTCATCTGGATATCCACCGGATAACACGATAGATTCAGCGCCATCAGCTTCGGTACCAGATATGCCGCCTTGCATCGGCATGTGAATTCCGGCAGCTCTCAAATCCTCACGTGTTCTATAGATTGAGCCCACTGAAGTGCCAGATATTTCACCGAATTTCCTTGCCATTTATAGCGACTTCTTTGCGTGATAGTTATACTTTTTTATATTCTTTCGATACACATCAGGGTGCTCTAGCCAGTATGTGCCATCCGACTCCTGTCTTTCTTGGTCGAAATGTTGAATTGTGAGTCCGCATTTATTGCATAGCCAAGTATTTGTTCCAGAGGGTGATTCGAAAAAACTGACTTGAACCATATTATTTTGAATTTTCCTGAACTCCATGTGAGCGCAGTAGTGCTGTGCCTTTTTTCTATGTTTTATCTTAGAAGCGCCTAAGAGGTCATTCAGATCAAGTTTAAGATTAACCTTAAAGATAGCAATAATCGCAAGCGCAGTAATCAGTAATAATGTGATTACTTTTCCAAAATTATCAAATAATATATTTGCTAAATCGACCATGACAACCCTTAATCTTATTTATATGGTCATTATACGGTATTAGTTAAAATTTGCCATTGTGCCGAATCCATAAGACTGTAAGAGTTGCGGAGTGCGTCCATTAGCGAGAGCCAACATTATCAAAAGATCCTTCCGGGATCTTTTTGTTTGCTATAGTTGAAGAATGAAAATTAGCATTTCAAGTAGTGACGAGGATGATGAACGGATTGTTAAATACGTATTCCGTGCCGAAAACAATGACTTCAAGGGAACCATAGAATTTTACGGTTACGCTGATATCTTTAAACAATTCACAGATGACCTTTTTGAATTTCCATTTGAATCAATAAATCCGGTTCAGTTTAATGCGGATGGTCTATCGGTTAAGATCTCACTTATCGATCCGGTGGGTAGAATAAACTTGAATGTGTCGATCAAGGATGATGAAAATAATTTTATAGAATTCAACGACACTGACATTGAAACAGAAGCGCTTCAACGTTTCAGCAGCGACTTGTCTAATGTAGATTTTTCGAAAGAGATCTCTATTGAATGGATGTCATAATTTCAGCGGTATTTACTAACGAAAACAAAGATATTGACGCTATATAATTTCGATTGTATAGTGTTTTTATTATGGCTGAGATAAATTTTGATCGCTAAACTTCAACCACCTAAATACTATCCGTTGTCTAGCGATATTCGGAAACAGCTACCTCACCTATGGACATTTATTGGTATTTTCATTTTTTCGTTTATATTCGCATTAGGTTTTAAGAATGAAATCGTAAGAAACATAATGCTTTTTGTTTCATTCAGTTACCCAGTTCTTATAGTTTTTCTTATCCTAAGTCTGATCCCAAGACTGAATTATTATCAGATTGATCCACAGGGGGTGCATGTAAAAATTCTGGGTGTATTTAATAAACATTATTATTGGTCTGAGATTGAAAGAATAGGCTCCACGAAATTTATGGGAGATTATAAAGCATTAGGGCTTATGTATTCCAGCTCAGTTAGCCGCTACATATTGGGTAGAAAAACTAGACTAAAAAATTGGGGTTGGGATGAACTGGTATCAAACTCGTTCACGAAAGATGGCGCATCAATAATCAAAGACATTAACAGGTATTTCAAAAAGTATGGGCGTACTGTTAGTAAATAGGTTATGTCTGATGCTGATGAATGGAGTGGAAAAGTTCACTTTACTGAACGCGATGACGGCATGTCACGATAGTCCAACGACTAGTGTTACTATATGTCTATCATGAAAATTGACTATATAGTAAGTGAAAAGAGTACGGCCGACGAGGTGGTGGTCGGTTACGATATGCGCACAGCAGATTATAATGACTTTACGTATAGTGATATATTTTTTGGTGAGGTGACGATCACCGATGAATCAACAAAGGAGGTCTTCAATATCTGGGTGCCAATCCTAGATTTAGCCGAAGAGATGTACCTAATTTCGAAGAGGGTAGGTACGGAACTTCATTGTGTATACGATTTTACTACGAGTGGCCAAAAGATCTTATTTGATAAAGAAGATGATCGCATACTAATTTCCAGGGATTACCAAGATGGAGTGATTCAATCAAGCTTGGTCGTCTTCAATCAACAAGTCTACAAGTTCTTAAACGATGCGCTGAATGACTTATTGCGCTTAAGACCAGAGACAAAAAAGAGCCCATATATAGCGAAATTGAAAGCTATGTTAAAAGATTAGTAACTTAAGGTTAATTACTAAATGAAAAAAATTACTAAAATAAGGACCACCAGTGCAATATTTTGGATAGGATTCTTCGTACTGGGAATATATTTTGTCGTTAAAGAGCCTGGGTTGAGTGACTTTTCAGAAGGGCGACTATTCGGGACGATTATTGCGGTTGCCGCATTGATTGCGTTTGCTTTCACTGTCATTGCTGCGAGTTCGTACAAAACTTCTGGAAGATATGGTTCGATATTACCTGACTTAAAAACGACGCTATTAGCATTCTTATCTTATCGGATATTTGGGCGTGATAAAAAGAAAAAAAGATAATTATGTAGTTTGGCTTGAGTTACGAAAAGTGGCTATTAGCGGGGGTCAAATCTAATTAGGCTCAAAGATCTTTGAACCGAAGACCTTTTTGTTTGTAGGTAAATTGTATAAGATAAATTAAATGAGCTTATTCAGAAGTCGTGCGAAAGAAAAAGATTATAATCTATGGCATGATTGGCACGTGAGTCTTTTAGGTAATTTCGAGCATGTTGAAAATGACGACTCGGGGCAGCTCATAAACAAGGATGGAAGCCGTGTAATCTATGGGTCAAGCTTTGTCATTCAAGAATTGACTGACGTAAAAAATGAAGTGTCGTTTTTAGAAACAAAACAAGATAAAGAAGGAAACTATCATTTATCCGCATCGGTCTCGCAGTATGGTGAATTCCTTACGATTAACATCACTTACCAATTACCTTCGGACGAAGAATGGGCTATCGCGGTCATTAATTCTGCACGCAGAATCCAATTTAATTTCAAAAGCTAGGGACTGGAGTGTATCTACTAATGAGGAACTTTTGATTTACACTACAAATAGCTTATTCTAACTTTAGAATACTTTTAATCA
>Ga0247732_10001219_pt1 | contig 10614 bp, 7 predicted proteins | sample UWRJL163409C2_FD_180940 | JGI IMG/M metagenome (GOLD analysis project Ga0247732, IMG submission 180940) | Plant litter microbial communities from Arlington Agricultural Research Station in Wisconsin, United States - UWRJ-L163-409C-2 | ecosystem: Environmental > Terrestrial > Plant litter >...
AGTGAAGCGGCTTTTATCTTGCTTACTGTTTTGAAAGCTTTCATCAGGTCTTCATGGGTTTTCGGCCCTACACCTCCGATTTCTGTCAATTCTGAAACAAACGCACCCTTGCTTCTCCTGTTCCGGTGATGCGTGATCCCAAAACGGTGGGCTTCATTTCTAAGGTGCTGGATTACTTTCAAGGATTCAGAACGCTTGTCGAGGTAAATCGGGATGCTGTCTCCGGGAAAGAATATTTCCTCCAGGCGCTTGGCGATACCAATAATGGCTATTTTTCCTCTTAGTCCAAGTGTTTCCAGCGCTTTCAACGCGGCCCCCAGTTGCCCTTTTCCACCATCGATAACGATCAGCTGAGGAAGTTCCTGCCCTTCATCCAACATACGCCTGTATCTGCGGAATACCGCTTCTTCCATGGAAGCAAAATCATCCGGTCCGACTACCGTTTTGACATTGAAATGCCTGTAATCTTTCTTGCTGGGTTTTGCATCCCGGAAAACCACGCAGGCTGATACTGGGTTGGTCCCCTGGATATTGGAGTTGTCAAAACACTCAATATGTACCGGAAGGTCTTTCAGGCGAAGATCTTTTTGAAGCTGTGACAGAATCCTCTCTGTATGCTGTTCCGGATTTTTGATCTTTTCGTGCTTCAGTTTTTCTAAACGGTAGAACTTGGCATTGCGCAGTGAAAGCTCTACCAGCTGTTTTTTATCTCCACGCTGGGGGACAAAGAAATTCAGGCCGGGAATTTCAAGATCTATGTTTTTTTCAATCAGAATCTCCCTTGAATTGCTGTTGAACCTTTCCCGCATTTCAAGCAATGTAAATGCAATGATCTCGGCCGGCGTTTCGTCCAGCTTCTTTTTAATCTCAGCCGTAAATCCATGGATGATCGATCCGTTGCTGATCACCAGGTAATTCACAAAAGCTGACTTTTCGTCTTCCGCCATGGTGATCACGTCCACTTCGTGGATCGTAGGCGAAACGATCGTAGATTTTGCCTGGTACCTTTCAAGGGTATTTATTTTTTCCTTGATTTCCTGTGCTTCTTCAAAACGATAGTTTTCCGCAAAATCTTTCATCATATTGCGTAAATACGTAAGGACAGAGCTGATATTTCCCTTCAGGATGTTTTCTATCTGCGCCACATATTCGTTGTATTCGGCTTCCGGCTGGTTGCCAACGCAAGGACCTTTGCAGTTCCCGATATGAAACTCCAGGCAAACCTTGTATTTCTTCTCTGCAATTTTTCTTGGTGAAAGGTCAAGCGCACAAGTCCTCAATGGATAAAGATCCCTGAGCAATCCCAGCAGAGTAACCATGACTTTTCCACTTGGGTAAGGGCCGAGGTATTTCGATCCATCCCTGATTACATTCCTGGTAGAGAAAATCCGTGGGAAAGCTTCTTTCTTAATACAGATCCATGGATACGTTTTGTCGTCCTTGAGCTGGATATTATATCTCGGCTGGTATTTCTTGATGAGATTGTTTTCCAGCAACAGCGCGTCGAGCTCTGAATCCACCACCATGTAACGGATATCAGCAATCTTCCGGACCAGGATCCTGGTTTTGGCATTGTCCTGGTTCTTTACAAAATAGGAGGTAACGCGCTTTTTCAGGTTTTTCGCCTTTCCGACATAAAGAATTATTCCTTCTTTGTCAAAATACTGGTAAATCCCTGGTTTCTCAGGAAGCAGTCGCAATTTTAACTTGATATCTTCGGAATTCATCAGGCCACAAAGATACGAAAGAATGTACGTTTCCGAAGTTTTGAAATTTTGACCTTTTAAAACTGTTTTAATATGTAAATTTGTGTACTTTGATTTATAATCATGCTATCACCCGGTTCTAAAGGTTGGATTTCGAAATACGGTGATCTTCTCCGAAAGGGAGAGATCCAGGTATCGGTGGATAAACCTGAAGGAATAGAAAAGGATCATTTCCAGCATCTCTTCCTCAGCAAATCAGGAATTGTTTTCGGCTATGCCACTGATTTCCTGTTCGCAACGCACATTGACAGCGCGAAATGGACCAGTGAAGAAAAGCTTAAATTTCTGCTTTTTGAAGCACATCTCTTCATTTTTGTCAGCAACGGTGGAGATCCATACAAAGATTTTGACCTTTTTACCGACCTGCTGACAGACTTTTACGGACAGCACGGATCCAAATCTCTGATGCGGCTTTTCACTTTTTTCCTGAAGGAAAAGAAAGAGGAAAAGCTGGAAAATATCCTTGCCAAGCGAACCGATGTGCGCATCAATCTGCTGGAAAACGCGATCTGGGTAAATTACCTGAGCAATTCCTTCGTGTATCTCGACATTATCCTGTTCGAAGAATTCATCCGAACCAATCGCTCCATGCCCGACTCGAATTACGAGGAATATGCGCTCAATGCTTTGATCGCCCTGACCCTTTCCGCCTATTCTGATGGTGTCCTGGAAGAAAAAGAGAAAACGATTTTCAATGTTTTCCTGGCTTCGGCGCACCTGGACGACGAACGCCGCGACCTGGCCAAAGAAAAATTCAGGACTGGCGCCACGTTCAGCGACCTGTCACCGGAGCTTACAAAAAGCTGGCTTTTTAAACGATTCCTGCTCGATATTTCAGCATTGAATATTTATGCCACTTATAATGTGTCCCCAGAAGAGAAATCTTTCCTGCAATCCCTTTGCCGGCACCTGCAAATCCCTGCCATTGAGCTGGAAGAAACGCTGGTCATGATGGAAAATTTTGTGCTGAACCACAATGACCAGATCACATTTTTACAAGACAATAACTCTTATGAGAAAATGTACGGAAGCATTTCCAAACGCTGGATCAAAGTGCTTGGGCGAAATAAGGACAAACTTGCCCATGAGCTGAAAGAAAGCAAGGAATTGGTATTCCTGATCAAGAAATCGGCGACACATGAGCTTTCCAAAGAAGAAAAAGAAAAGGTAAAAACACAATTCCTCGACCTTGTAAAATCCATGCCGGCGCTGGCTATCTTCCTGCTGCCCGGAGGTGCGCTGCTGCTTCCGATCGTGTTGAAAATCATTCCAAGCCTGATCCCATCCGCATTCAGGGATAACGAAATAGAAACCTGAATACATGATCCTTCGCTGCGTTTTTCTGTTATTGATCCTCCCGCTGCCGGCACTGGCGCAAAAACTGCAAAAGTTAGCAGACCTCCCGGAATCTATGCGCGAAATCTCGGGGCTGGCATTTCTCAACGATACTGTGCTCGTAGGCCATAACGACAGCGGCAATACGCCTATCCTGTATTTTCTGACGCTTTCCGGCAAAAAATTCCATGAAGTAGAGGTCACCAACGCAAAAAACCACGATTGGGAGGACATTACTACCGATCAAAAAGGCTTTCTATATATCGGCGACATTGGAAATAACAACAATTCCAGGAAAAACCTGCACATCTATAAGGTTCCTGTCAAAGACATTCTGTCGCAGAAACAGGTAGCGGCTGAAGTGATCGAATTCAGCTATGTAGACCAGAAAGCATTTCCTCCGGATGACAAAAATCTGCATTATGATGCCGAGGCTTTGTCTTACCTGGATGATTCACTGCTCATTTTTACCAAATGCCGCACCAACCCGTTTGACGGCAGAAGCTTTTGCTATAAAGTGCCTGTAAATCCGGGAAAATATACGCTTACAAAACATTCGGAAATATATACAGGGAAAGGCGGTTTTTTGAAGGATGCAGTTACCGGTTCTTCCATCTGTGGAGAGTTTTGTTACCTGTTGACATACAACCGGATGAATATCTATAAGATCAGAAACGGGAAATTTGAACTGCAAAGGAAAGTTTTTCTCAAGCCTTATACCCAAAAAGAATCTATAACCACGAAGGACAACAAAATCATTTACATCGCCGACGAGAAGCACTGGTTGCTGGGCGGCGGCAATTTATACAAAATCAGGATAGATGGAAAGTAAACCACTTGATCTCAAAGGAATTGAAGCTGTTATTTTCGACATGGACGGCGTACTGATAGATTCGGAGCCAGTCTGGAAAGTAGCCATGGAAGAAGTTTTTCTTTCAGTCGGCACCAACCTGACCAAAAAGGATTTTGAGCTCACTGTCGGACTGCGGCTGGATGAAGTGATTGCCTTCTGGTACCAGTTCTCTCCCTGGGAAGGAGAAACTCCGGAAGAAGTACTGAGCCGTATTGTTGAGCGCATGGTCACTTTATTATCTGCAGATGGAAAACCGCTCACGGGTGTCATTGAATCTTTGCAGTTTTTCAAAAGCAAAGGATTGAAAATCGGGCTGGCCACTTCTTCGTACGAAGTGCTCATTGACTGTGTGATAGATACGCTGAAAATCCGCGAATACTTTGACATTACCCACTCCGCAGAACGTGAAAAATACGGTAAACCTCATCCTGCTGTCTACCTGACTGCTGCTGAAATGCTGCATGTGAATCCACTGAATTGCCTGGTGATCGAAGACAGCATCAATGGTGTGATCGCGGGTAAATCCGCCAGGATGAAAGTGATCTGTGTACCTGAAAAAAGCCACCATCCGAATCCGAAGCTATTACTTGCAGATTATATATTCGAGAGCCTTGATGAGATGCTGAAAGTACTTCAGGCGACGGAAGTGCAGGCGTAATTCTGAATTAATTCAAGATTTCCTCCAGCCTGCGCACTGCCTGATCAATGGTTTGAATGTGGCTGTACAGCAAGCGCAGCCTGTCGTTTTTCTCGGATAATTTGCAGTCTTTCGGATTGCTCTGTATGTAGCGCAATACGCCCTGGAATACCGGTGAATCGTAAAAAGATGATTGCGGATTGGAAATGAAGTAACATACCATCGACCCGGATTTCATCACGAGGCGCTCAATACCCAGATCCTGTGCCAGCCAACGCAATTCAAAGGATCGGAACAATTCTTTGACTGCCCTCGGAAGCGGGCCGAAACGGTCGATCAATGTCTGTGCATATTTCGTCAGCGCTTCTTTGTTTTCCAGGCTGTCGAGCTTCTGGTACAGGCTCAATCGCTCCGCTACATTGTTCACATAGTCTTCCGGGATCCGGATTTCCAGGTCCGTTTCGATGACACAATCCTTTACAAAAGGTACGAACTGGTCTGTATTCCGTTCCGCAAACAGGTCCTTGAACTCGGTTTCCCGCAGTTCTTCCATCGCTTCGTTCAGGATTTTCTGATACATTTCAAAACCGATATCGGTGATAAATCCACTCTGCTCTCCACCCAGCAGGTTCCCTGCCCCACGGATATCCAGGTCTTTCATCGCGATGTTGAACCCTGCTCCAAGGTCTGAGAATTGCACCAGTGCCTCCAGCCTTTTTCTTGCTTCGGAGGTCATTTCGTGGTATTTCGGAGCGATCAGGTAACAGAATGCTTTTTTATTGGAACGCCCTACACGACCGCGCAACTGGTGCAGGTCGCTCAGTCCGAAATTCTGTGCATTATTGATGATCATCGTGTTCGCATTCGAAATGTCGATGCCTGATTCAATGATCGTTGTTGCCAGCAACACGTCGTATTCTCCCTGGATAAAATCCATCATGATTTGTTCCAGCTGCTTGCCGTCCATCTGTCCGTGGCCTATTCCTACCCTTACTCCCGGACAAAGGCGCTGGATCATTCCGGAAACTTCCTTGATATTCTGCAGCCTGTTGTGCACGAAGTAAACCTGCCCGCCTCTGCTCACTTCATAAGCAATGGCATCGCGGATGGCTTCTTCGTTGAACTGGATCACTTCCGTCAATACGGGCTGGCGGTTTGGCGGAGGCGTATTGATGACACTGAGGTCTCGTGCGCCCATCAGCGAGAATTGCAGGGTCCTTGGGATAGGTGTTGCCGTCAGCGTCAGTGTGTCTACCGTTGCTTTCAGCGTTTTCAGCTTGTCTTTGACTGCTACGCCGAATTTCTGCTCTTCGTCAATGATCATCAGGCCGAGGTCTTTGAACTTCACTTTCTCACCTACTATCTTATGGGTTCCGACCAGGATATCGATCTGCCCGCCGGCTACTTTTTTCAAAGTCTCGGTCACCTGCTTCGCGCTTTTGAAACGGTTGATGTAATCCACCGTCACCGGAAAATCTTTCAACCTGTCGCGGAAACTGCGGAAATGCTGGTGAGAAAGAATCGTTGTCGGTACGAGCACGGCTACCTGCTTTCCGTCTGTCACCGCTTTGAAAGCAGCACGGATCGCAAGCTCTGTTTTACCAAAGCCGACATCTCCACACACCAGGCGGTCCATCGGTGTAGGTGATTCCATGTCTTCCTTGATGGCCTGTGTCGTTTTCAGCTGGTCAGGCGTATCTTCATACATAAAAGATGCTTCCAGCTCATTCTGAAGGTAAGTGTCTGGCGTAAAAGCAAAACCAGGCTGGCTTTTCCTCCGCGCATACAACTGGATCAAATCGAAAGCGATCTCCTTGATCTTTGTTTTAGTCTTGTTCTTGAGCGTGGTCCACGTTTGTGTACCGAGCTTGTTCATTTTGGGAGCTGTTCCCTCTTTGCCCGTAAATTTCGAAATGCGGTGCAATGAGTGAATGCTTACATACAATACATCTCCATCCCTGTAAAGCAAGCGGATCGCCTCCTGCGGTTTTCCATTGACATCAATGGTCTGCAGGCCGGAAAACTGCCCGACACCGTGGTCTATATGCGTTACATAATCCCCTTTCTGGAGGTTATAGATCTCTTTGAGGGTCAGCGCCTGCTTGGCTTGCGAAAAACCTTCCTTCAGCTTGAAGCGGTGATAACGCTCAAAGATCTGGTGATCGGTATAACAAACCAGCTTCAGGTCCGGCATGATAAATCCTTCATGCAGCGCGATCGGCATGGAAACGAAGTCCACTTCTGCGCCGATATCTTCAAAGATGGAATAAAGGCGCTCGATCTGCTTGGGCTGGTTAGAAAAGAAAAGATTGGTAAAACCTGCTTTTTTGCGCAAAGTCAGGTCTTCTTTCAGCATTTCGAAATTCTTGTTGAAAACCGGCTGAGGCTGTACCTTGAAAGTGGTCTCGAAAGTAGGCTTGAAAGAAAAATCAGGTCCCCATTCGATGATGGAAAAGGCCTTCACCTGTTCTTCCCATTCCGTTTTATGCGTATAAAGATCGGAAGGGATCGTCTGTTTGACGGTATGATTGAGCCCGTCATAGATCCTGACTGCTTTCTCGTATTCCTTGTCCAGCGTGCTCAGCACAAGTTTGTGCGAAGACAGCCAGACGGTCGTATTCTTTCCTGCGAAATCCAGGAAGGTACCAAATCCCTGCTGCATGAGATGCCGCTGGACATTCGGGATGATATTGAAAAAATCGTGGTTGCTGACCGACAGCTGATCTACCGGATCGAACGTACGGATGGAATCCACTTCATCACCGAAGAACTCCACGCGAAAAGGCTGGTCATTCGAAAATGAAAAAACATCGAGGATTCCGCCACGGATCGCAAACTGCCCGGGCTCATATACAAAATCCACCCGTTCGAAATCATATTCCAGCAGCAGCTCGTTCATGAAATCCAGTGAATAGCTTTTTCCTTTCTGTACTTTCAGTGTATTTTCCGAAAGCTTCTTCTGTGTCGGGATCTTTTCAAACAGCGCCTGCGGATAGGTAACGATCCACGTATTGGTCCCATTACTGACCTTTTCAAGGACTTCTGCCCGTGCGACTACATTGGCATTGTCGGTTTCTTCAAACTGGTAAGGAGTACGGTAAGATGCCGGGTAAAAAACTACGTGCTTATCGTCCGGAAAGAGGTTTTCAAGGTCGTTGAGGAAATAAGCAGATTCTTCTTTATCCGCAAGAATGAACAAGTGATTTCCGGGAACCTGTGAAGCCAGCTGCCCCGCACAAATTGCCTTGGCGGAGTAAGTCAGGCCCTTCCAGTGAATCCTGGACGCGTCATATTGCAATTGATCGGCAGTCGCGTCAATCTGAGGTAATTTAGAAAATAAAGATTTAAAATTGCGTAAATCCATTCAATAATGATTTTTCCCAAGTTCTATCTCAGGAAATTTTCTTTAAATTTCTGACCATCCTTTTTCTGTGCTGCACCTGGAGTTTTGGCTTTGACCACGTAACGATAACGGCATCAAATCCTCCTGAAGCTGATTTTTCTTCCGGAGTCAGGACGAGCAACTGGTTGGTTATGGCTTTTCCGGATTTATAGTATTCCTTGCCCCAGCGGTCAAAATATGTTTGTTTAGAGATATTTTGTTTCCCGAAATCACCGTATTTAAAAGCAACTTTTTTATCGGTGAAATTGAAATTTCCTGGTAAAATTTCATTAAAATAGGCGGCCTCGTGAGCGTTTAACTGATGCTCAGCATTCATCCCACAACTGTCGATGTAGGTTTGCTGTCCGAAAAAAATGGCCGGTAAAAGCAGGCTGAATATAATGAGTAGCTTTTTCATTACCTGGCGAGCTGCTCTACTTTCTGAATGCACTCCTGCAATTTCTCCACCATGTTCTTAGACCCTACGATGTAAGGTACACGCTGGTGCAACTCCGTAGGAATGATATCCAGGATGCGCGATTCACCCGTTGTGGCAATTCCTCCTGCCTGCTCAGCGATCATCGCCAATGGATTGCACTCATACAGCAAACGCAGTTTTCCTTTCGGGGAATTGGTCGTGGAAGGATAAAAATAAATTCCTCCCTTGATCAGGTTCCTGTGGAAATCAGCGACCAGTGAACCGATGTATCTTCCTGAATACGGGCTGCCGTAATCGTTTTCGAAAGACTGGCAGTATTTTACGTATTCCTGGATGCCTTTGTGGCAATCGTCTATGTTCCCTTCATTCATAGAATATACCCTTCCTTTCTCCGGCATTTTCATGTCGGGGTGAGAAAGGCAGAATTCACCGATCGAAGGATCCAGCGTGAATCCGTTAACACCGCATCCGGTAGTATATACAAGCATTGTAGAAGAACCATACAAAACATATCCGGCAGCGATCTGCTTCGTGCCATCTTGAAGCATGTCTTCCAGCGTGGCGTTGCTTCCTACCGGAGAAACCCTCCTGTAGATGGAAAAGATCGTACCGATGGAAACATTTACATCGATGTTCGAAGAGCCATCCAGCGGATCGAACAGTACAACATATTTTCCTTTGCGGGATGCCTCATTGTCAAATACCATGAAATCATCGTTCTCTTCTGAAGCGATTCCACAAACTTCACCGCTCATTTCAAACATCTTGATGAACTGCTTATCAGCAACCACATCCAGCTTTTGCTGCTGCTCACCCTGTATATTGGTTGCTCCGTGAGCACCCAGGATGTCGTCTACCAGACCTGCGCGACGCACATCGCGGCTTACCACTTTGGCAGCAACGGCAATATCATTCAGCAAACGGGACAATTCCCCTGAAGCAAACGGGAATTCCGCCTGGCGGTCCAGGATAAACTCGTGGAGGGTGATAATTTTTGACATATCAGGTATTTTTTTGCAAATATCGCTAAAAATTGAGAAAGGCCGGACATAAATAAACGTTCTGACAACAGAAAACAAGTGATCAACTCATCCGCCCGGATTTCGGGAAACGTATATTTCAGTTAAGGTCCCTGCATTCCATCAGCAGCAGGTCTCCTTCACTGTAAGAGATCTCTACTATGCCGTCAGTGGCTGCTTCGTTGCTGCTCCCGGTTCGATAACCTAATTGCAGGGATTCGTCTTTCAGTTCATACAACAGATTGGCTGTCGTGATACCGGCAACATTCCCTACCGGTATCAGCGATAAAGGTGTTCCGGCTGCATACCATTTGCGGAAAGTTTCCGGTTTTTCAGGCAAGTGGTAGATCACCGAATAATCGTCGATGATCGTGACCGTGATCTTATGCTTAAACCTTACAATGCTGGTGATATTGGTAATGTTGTGGTCTGCACGGCGGCCCGTCGCCCAAAGTACGTTTACTGCACGGTGCCCTTTGCTTACCAGGAAATCGATCGCTTTTTCGAGGTCAGTCTTATCCTGATCCGGAGTATGTACGATCTCAATCGGATATTGCCTTTCGCGGATGGTTTCTACAGCAATCTCATTCCTGTCAAAATCGCCCAGCAGCACATCTACTTTGATGTTCAGGTCGAGCACCCGGTGTATCGCACCATCGAGGACCACGATGTAAGGGCTCCATTCCAGCAGCTCGCCCAGCAGCTCCATGCTGCATGCTTCACCGTTCGCGATGATCAGCGCGGGTTCCTGGAGGTCTCTGACTACATGGTGTGATGACATATTTTCCGAATTGCTCCCAAAAATAAGGATTTTGAACATGCGCAATTTTATTTCTTTGCCCGAGGCATTCAAACACACGGAAGTTTTTCAAATATTCCGGCATTTTTCCGTTATTCTTTATTTCTGAACATATTTTCATATTTTTTTCGATACCGGATGAACTTTTGATCCTTTGCTGAGTAATACTTTCGAACTTATGAATTTGGTGCACCGGTTCTCCTAAAAATGATAGAATGAAAAGAATGACCACCGTATTTTTTTTGATGTTTGCCGGCCTCTGTGTCGCGCAAAAACCTGAGACGGTTTACAGCGTTGCCAAAGAGCAAAGAGAAATGAGCTGGTACGAGCAGCAGCAAAAGCTTTGGAAAGCGGAAACCGTGAAGAACAAATCGAACGCCAATG
>Ga0247732_10001221_pt1 | contig 10600 bp, 9 predicted proteins | sample UWRJL163409C2_FD_180940 | JGI IMG/M metagenome (GOLD analysis project Ga0247732, IMG submission 180940) | Plant litter microbial communities from Arlington Agricultural Research Station in Wisconsin, United States - UWRJ-L163-409C-2 | ecosystem: Environmental > Terrestrial > Plant litter >...
ATCACGGTGTCGACGTGGCCGTCGATCCGGAACCCCTCCCAGGCCGAGTGGTCCATGTTCATGTGGTGGGATGCTGCGCTGATCTCCGTGCGACCGTTCGGGTCGTAGACGACGATGTCGGCGTCGGCTCCGGGCTGGATCACGCCCTTCTTCCCGTACATGCCGAACATGCGCGCCGGGGTCGTGCTGGTGAGCTCCACCCAGCGCTCGAGGGTCAGCTCGCCGGTGACGACACCCTGGTACATGAGGTCCATCCGGTGCTCCACCGAACCGATGCCGTTGGGGATGGCGCGGAAGTCGTTCCTTCCGAGCTCCTTCTGCCCCTTCATGCAGAACGGGCAGTGATCGGTCGAGACCATCTGCACGTCGTTCGTGCGCAGAGCCTGCCACATGTGGTGCTGGTGGCCCTCGGCGCGACTGCGCAGCGGCGTCGAACACACCCACTTCGCCCCCTCGAAGGCGCCCCACTCCTCGCTGAAGGCGCCGAGCTGATCCTCGAGCGAGAGGTACAGGTACTGCGGACAGGTCTCGCCGAACACGTTCCAGCCCTGGTCGCGTGCCCAGGCGAGCTGGTCGACGGCCTGCTTGGCCGACACGTGCACGACGTAGAGCGGAGCGCCGGTGAGGTTCGCGAGCATGATGGCGCGGTGCGTCGCCTCCTCCTCCATCTGCCAGGCGCGGGCGATGCCGTGGTAGTACGGCGCGACCTTGCCGGCCTCGGCGAGCTGGGCGGCGAGCACGTCGATCGCCGGACCGTTCTCGGCGTGCATCATCGTGAGCAGGCCCGTCTCGGCCGACTTCTGCATGGCTTTCAGGATCTGGCCGTCATCGGAGTAGAAGACGCCGGGATAGGCCATGAACAGCTTGAAGCTCGTGATCCCCTCCTCGACCAGCGAGTCCATCGCCCGCAGCGACGCGTCGTCGACGCCGCCGATGATCTGGTGGAACCCGTAGTCGATGGCGCAGTTGCCGGCGGCCTTCTCGTGCCACGCGGCGAGCCCGTCCTGCACGCGCTCGCCGGTCTTCTGCACGGCGAAGTCGACGATCGTGGTCGTGCCGCCCCAGGCCGCTGCCCGGGTGCCCGTCTCGAAGGTGTCGGACGCGTTCGTGCCGCCGAACGGCAGCTCCATGTGGGTGTGCGCATCGATGCCGCCAGGGATCACGTACTTGCCCGTCGCGTCGATCACCGTGTCGACGTTCGCGGCGACGTCGAAGCCCAGCAGCGCCGATCCCGGCGCCAGCACCGCGGCGATCGTCTCGCCGTCGACGAGCACGTCGGCCAGGCTCGAGCCCGTCGCCGTGACCACCGTGCCGCCCGTGATGAGGGTCTTCATGGCTTGACCTCCGTCGCTCGCTGCGCAGTGGCATCGGCGTCACCGCATGCCCGGGACGACCTTCGGTCGTCCCCTGTCCGTCCCGTGTCGATCAGGGGCAGGGCCAGCGGTGCCGCCGATGCCATCGCTGCGCTCGGTCTGGAGGCGGACGGGATACCCAGGTACTCGAGGCGGGCGATGGCCCGGGCAGTCGCGGCGTTCACGGCTGCGCAATCCCGGTGTAGGAGTCCGGGCGGCGATCCCGATAGAACTGCCAGTCGTCGCGCATCTGCCGCACCATGTCGAGGTCGAGGTCGCGCACCAGCACCTCCTCGTGCTCGCCCGAGCCGCGCTCGCCGACGAAGTTCCCGCGCGGGTCGATCACCTGGCTGGTGCCGTAGAAGTCCACGGCCAGGTCGCCGTACTCGTTGTCCTCGCGGCCGACGCGGTTGGGCTGCAGCACGAAGTACCCGTTCGCGACGGCCGCCGCCGGACCCTCCACCTCCCAGAGACGGTTGGACAGCCCGGGCTTCGTGGCGTTGGGGTTGAACACCATGTGCGCGTCGTTCAGGCCGAGTTCGCGCCACCCCTCGGGGAAGTGGCGGTCGTAGCAGATGTACATCCCGATCCGGCCGACGGCGGTGTCGAAGACGGGGTAGCCGAGGTTCCCCGGGCGGAAGTAGAACTTCTCCCAGAACCGATCGAGGTGGGGGAGGTGGTGCTTGCGGTACTTCCCAAGGATCGTGCCGTCGGCATCGACGAGCACCGAGGTGTTGTAGTAGACGCCGGTCTGCGCCTCCTCGTAGATCGGGAGCACCATCACCGTGCCGAGCTCTCGGGCGAGGTCGGCGAACCGCTGCACGATGGGGCCGTCGGCCGCCTCGGCGAAGTCGTAGTACTTCTTGTCCTGCGTGATGCCGAAGTAGGGACCGTAGAACAGCTCCTGGAAGCAGACGACCTGCGCCCCGTCGGCGGCCGCGCCGCGCGCGAATCCTTCGTGCTTGTCGAGCATCGACTGCTTGTCGCCCGTCCAGGTGGTCTGCGTGATGGCCGCTCGCACGACGTTTCCTGGTGCCTGCGTCATTGGTGCCTCCGTGCTGATCGTTGGCGGGGCTCGTCGCGAGACGGCGGATCCGGGGCCCCATCGCCCTCTGCCATCGTGTCTGTCGCACGTTTCCGCACGGTTTCGGTCGATGACGTGTCCGTAACAGCATCCCTACCGCACGGGACGGGCCGTCCACAATGAGGCGTTCCGACCCCCGTGCGGTGATCTACATCGCGAGACGGATGCTGCGGGCAGCCCCGACGCGTACGGTGAAAGCGATGTTCCGCTCCCTCCGCCCGTACCAGATCGCCCTCGACCTGTCCCTCGCCGCTGTGTTCGGTGTGTGCGCCGCGCTCCTCGAGGTCATGGGAGTGAGCTACGAGCAGACCGCCCCCGTCCAGGTGGGCGCGGTGGTGTTGCTCTTCACGGTGGCGCTCGCCATTCGACGGCTCCAGCCCGGCCTCGCGCTGGGCGTCGCGTGGCTCGCCGCGGTTCTGCAGATGCTCTTCCTGCAGCAGCCGCGACCGGTCGACGTCGTCGTGTTCGCCGTCCTCTACGTCACAGCCGCGTACGGCTCGCGGCTGGTGTTCTGGCTCGGGTTCGCCTCCGCCATCGGCGGCGCCGTGGTCATCACCGTGTACATCTTCGGGGTGCTCACCACGGTGGGATTCGACAGTCTCCCGACGGCGATCGCGGTGCTCGTCGCCGCCCTGTTCGCCCTGCTGCTGTCGTGGGTGACCGGAGCCCTCGTGCGCACCGCGATCCGCGGTCGCGAGACACGGCGGGCGCAGGAGCTCGCCGAGGGTCAGGCCGCCGCCGAACAGGAGCGCGTGCGCATCGCCCGCGACATGCACGACGTCGTGGCGCACTCGCTGACGGTCGTGATCGCGCAGGCCGACGGCGCACGATATGCCGCAGCATCCGATCCCACCGCCGCTGCGACCGCGCTCGGCACGATCTCGACCACGGCCCGTGCGGCGCTCGCCGACGTGCGGCTGCTGCTCACGCAGCTGCGGCACAGCCAGGCGCCGGGTCCGCAGCCGACCCTCGCCGACGTCGAGGCGCTGTACACGCAGGTGCGCGCAGCCGGGGTCGAGCTCAGGGTCGACGTCGATCCGGCGCCCGCCCGCGAGCAACCCGCTTCGGTGCAGCTCGCCGTCTACCGCATCCTGCAGGAGGCGCTCACGAACGCCCTGCGGCACGGCGACGGCGGAGTCGTCTCGGTGCGGCTGGCATGGTGGCCCACGCGGGTCGACCTGACGGTCGCGAACGGACGGACGGGCGACCCCGCCCCCGGAGGCCACGGCCTGATCGGCATGCGCGAGCGCGCACAACTCGTCGGCGGGCGCCTCGACGCCGGCGCGGAGGGCGCGGACTTCGTCGTGCGGGCGACGATCCCGCTGGGGGTGGAGTCGTGATCCGTGTGGTGCTGGTCGACGACCAGGCGCTCTTCCGCGCGGGCATCCGCATGATGATCGACTCGCAGGACGACCTCGAGGTCGTCGGCGAGGCCGCCGACGGCGCCGAGGGCATCGAGGTCATCCGCGCGACACGCCCCGACGTGGTGCTGATGGACATCCGGATGCCGCGGATGGACGGCCTCGCCGCGACGGCCGTCATCCTCGCCGACCCGGTTCCCGAGCACGTCGAGGGGCCGCCGCGCATCGTCATGCTCACGACCTTCGACCTCGACGAGGCCGCCGCACGGGCGATCCGCCAGGGCGCCAGCGGGTTCCTGCTGAAGGACGCCGATCCCGAGTTCCTCCTGGCCGCGATCCGCACGGTGCACTCCGGATCGGCGGTGATCGCCGCATCCGCCACCCGCGAGCTGTTCGCGGCCACGACCCCCGCGCCGGTGCCCGTTCCCGCCGCCTACGAGACGCTCACCGACCGCGAGCGCGAGATCTTCGCGCTCGCCGCCCGCGGGCTCAGCAACGCCGAGATCGCCGCGCGCGAGTATCTCTCCGAGGCCACCGTGAAGACGCACATCAGCCGCATCCTCGCGAAGCTCTCCCTGCGCGACCGCGTGCAGCTCGTCGTCTTCGCCTTCGAGCACGGCTTGGCATGACGCCCGCGCGGCCGCAAGGCTCCTCTGTCTCGGCGCGCATCGCCTAGCTTCAGAGCATGCGACTGGAGCGACTGCGGCACCCGATCTTCTCGATCCGTCGCCGGCGGGTGCTGCCGCGGTGGGTGCGCCGAGCCGATCGATCGATCAATCGCCGGGTCAATGCGGCCGGCGTCGGACCTGTCGGAGACACGGTGTTCCGCATCGCGTCACGGGCGGCGAACCGCAGCGTGCTGTGGTTCGTCATCGCCGGCGTGCTCGCTCTCGCGGGCAAGCCGCGTGCGGCTCTGCGGGGGTCGGCGTCGCTGGTGCTGGCGAGTGCTCTCGCGAACCTCGTCGGCAAACGGCTGTTCGGTGGGCCCAGGCCGCTGTGGAAGGACGTACCGGTCGGTCGCAGGCTCGGGTCCTACCCGACGTCGGCGTCCTTCCCCTCCGGGCACTCCGCGAGTGCGGCCGCCTTCGTGACCGGTGTCGCTCTGGAGTCTCCCGCAGTCGGCGCGGCGGTGGCGCCGGTCGCTGCGGCGGTCGCGTACTCGAGGGTGCACGTCGGCGCCCATTGGGCGTCCGACGTCCTGGGCGGGATCGGCATCGGCGCCGCCGTCGCCGCGGTCGGCGCGGTGATCCTTCCCCCGCGCCGGCCGCAGAGCGAGTCGTCGGTCGCCGAGACGGGCACGCGGGTGGATCTGCCCGAGGCCCGAGACGGCGAAGGCCTGCTCATCGTGCTGAACGAGGAGGCGGGCACCTCGGTGCTGCACGCCGACCCGCGGCCGGTCTTCGCCTCGCGGCTGCCCCGCGCGCGCATCCGGGAGATGGGGCCGGATGACCGGATGGACGACATCGTGCGCGAGGAGGTCGCCTCGGCGACCCCGCCTCGTGTGCTGGTCGCTTACGGGGGCGACGGCTCCGTCGCACGGATGGCGCAGCTGGCGCGGGAATACTCGCTTCCGCTCCTGGGCCTGCCCGGCGGTACCTTCAACCACTTCGTACGCGCTCTCGGTGTCGACGAGCTGGACGTCGGGCTCGACGCGGCGAGCACGGGTCGAGGTCTTCGGGTGGGGGTCGGCTCGCTCGCTGTCGGTGACGACACGCCGCTCACGGTGCTCAACACCGTCTCGGTCGGCATATATCCCGATTTCGTGGCCGAGCGCATCCGACGACAGGCGCGCTGGGGCAAGTGGATCGCCGCCGTGGTCGCCGCCGCGATCGTCGTCCGGCGAGCGCGGCCGATCACGGTGGAGATGGGCGGTGAGCAGATGTCCGTCTGGTCGGTGTTCGCGAGCATCGGCCGCAACGATCCGGGCCGCGTATCGACGATGCAGCGTCGCCGGCTGTCGACCGGGGAGCTCGACCTCCGCATCCTGCATGCGCGGGACTCCCGCCTGCGTGCCTTCGGATCGCTCGCCTTCGGCCGACGGACGGCCGCCGTCCTCCGTACGCTGCGCCTGCTGCCTCGGGCGTCGGACGTGGAGCGTCGGGTCGTCGGCGATGTCGCCGTGCGGGTGCTGCTCCGCGACGGACAGGTGGTGCCCTTCGCTCACGACGGTGAGCTCGAGGACGCCCCCTCCTCGACCGCCGACGGCTACGTCCTGCGTCTGGCGGCCCTCTCGAGCGCGCTGGACGTCTACGCGCCCTGAGGGATCGTCATCCTCGCGATGTACGCGAATGCGTCGCTCGGGCGACGCGGCGCGCCCGGCCCGATTCGTAGCGTCGAAGGCATGGAAATCACCTCGACAGATCTCGGGCTCGCCGCCCGGGTGCAGCAGCTCACCAAGTCCTACGGTGGCGGCGAGAACGCCGTCCGTGCTCTCGACGGCGTCTCGGTCGGCATCCGCCGGGGACAGTTCACCGCGATCATGGGCCCCTCCGGCTCGGGCAAGTCGACCCTGATGCACGTCATGGCAGGCCTCGACGCCCCGACCTCGGGTCGCGCATGGATCGGCGACACCGAGATCAGCGGCCTCGGCGACCTGGAGCTGACCCTCCTGCGGCGCCGCCGCGTCGGCTTCGTCTTCCAGGCCTTCAACCTCGTGCCGACGCTCGACGCGATCGGCAACATCCTCCTGCCGTTCGACCTCGACGGACGCCGGCCATCGGCGATCGAGCGGGCGCGCATCGACGGCCTCGTCGAGACGCTCGGCCTCACCGCGCGCCTCACCCACCGTCCGCACCAGCTCAGCGGCGGTCAGCAGCAGCGCGTCGCGATCGCCCGCGCGCTGGCGACCGCGCCCGACCTCGTCTTCGCCGACGAGCCCACGGGCAACCTCGACTCCCGCTCGGGCCGGGAGGTGCTGGGGCTCCTCGCCGCGGCCAGCCGTGACCACGGGCAGTCGATCGCGATGGTGACCCACGATCCGCTGGCGGCTTCGCACGCAGACCGCGTGCTGTTCCTCGGCGACGGCCGGATCGTCGCCGACAAGCCGCGTCAGAGCGCCGAGCAGATCGCCGCCTACATGCTCGAGACCGAGAGCGCCCTGTCGTCCGAGGTGACGGCGTGACCGCGGTCGCGGTGGACGCGCCGGTGCTGCGCCCCGCCGCATCCGCCCGCCCTCTGGCGTGGTTGCGGGAGCGGGGCATGGGGGCGAGCGTGCTGGTCGCCGCCCTGTCCAGCGCCTTCGCGGTCGTGCTCATGTCGACGACCGCGTTCATCTCCCTCCTGCTCCGATCGGACCCCTTCATCGGGGAGAGCGAGACGCTGGTCTTCATCCTGGGCTTCCTCACCGTGCTGCTCGTCGGCGTCGCCGTCTACGTCGCCGCGATCGTCACGGCCAATACCTTCGCCACCGTCGTCGCCGGGCGAACGCGTCAGATCGCCCTGCTGCGCCTCATCGGCGCGTCGGCCAAGGCGCAGCGCGCCGAGGTCGCTCGGCAGGGACTGATCGTGGGGGCGATCGGCGCCGCGCTCGGGTTCGTCATCGGCACCGGGCTGTCGCTCGGCGGGGCGCTGCTCGCGGTGCAGATGATGGATCTGGTGCTGATCGATGACGTCACGACGCTGCTGCAGCCGCTCCTGGCACTCCCCGTCGTGGTCGTCGCCCTCACCACCTGGGGAGCCGCGTGGGCCGGATCGCGCCGCGTGCTGACCGTGACGCCGCTTCAGGCGCTCGGCGGTTCGGTGGAACCGACCCGTGAGACGGTGGCGCGCCGGAGCGGCCGGAACATCACCGCCCTGGTGCTGTTCGTGATCGGCGGGGGGATGCTCGCCCTGGGCATCGCGGTGGGTCTCGTCACGCCGCTGGGCGTCGCGATCTCGTTCCTCGGCGGCATCTTCTCGTTCACGGCGCTGGCCCTCGGGGCGACCCTCGTCATGCCGCCGGTCCTTCGCCTGGTCGGCCGCCTCTTCGGTCGCTCGGCGACGGCGCGACTGGCGGCGGAGAACGCCCTGCGGTATCCGGAGCGCTCGTCGCGGATGGCGATCGGAGTCGTGATGGGAGTGACGCTCGTGACGATGTTCGCCGTCGCCCTCGAGACCGTGAAGGCCGTGCTGACGGCATCCAGCGGCGGAGAGCTCGACCCTGGGATGGCGACCCTCATCGACTCGTTCTCGGCCATCATGATGACGCTCGTCGCGGTGAGCGCGGTGATCGCCGGCGTGGGGCTGGTCAACCTGCTCACCATCGGAGTCGTGCAGCGGCGACGCGAGCTCGGGCTGCTCCGGGCGCTGGGGATGTCGAACGCGCAGGTGCGCCGCATGGTGCTGCTCGAAGCCGCGCACGTCACGATCGCCGCCCTCGCGACGGGGCTGGTGCTCGGCATCGCGTACGGCTGGGCGGGCGCGCAGTCGGTGCTCGGATCGGTGCGATTCCCACCGGCGTGGCTCTCGCCGACGTTCGTGCCTCCCGCGGTACCGCTGTGGCCCGTGGTCGCCGTGGTCGTCGCCACGGCGGTGCTCACCCTGGTGGCCGCGGTCGTACCGACCCGCCTCGCCACGCGCGTCGCCCCCGTCGCCGTGCTCGCCGAGTAGCGGAGCGGGTCAGGCCTCGGGCTCGGGGTCGTGGGCCCAGGTCGGGGCGAGGGCGCGCAGGCGCGCCGCGCGCCACTGCCACGCCGCCCAGAGCGTCGGCCACAGGAGGGGCGCGGCGCGGCCGCCGATCACGAGCCGGTCGCGCCACAGGGTGCGCGTCGGGTCTCCGGGGGCGGGCGACACGGCCATCTGGTGGTCCCACACGTCGAGGGCGGCGAGGGGTCCGGTGAGCGGCATGCCGTTGTCGCGGAAGATCCGCACGCGCGCGCCCGCCGCATCCGTCGTCTCGCGGTCCGACACCGAGATGAGCTGACTGCCGACGGGCACGACCCCGGCGACGCTCAGGCTCACCGGGGCGTCGGTGCCCGTCTCGAAGGAGGTCGGCGGATCGGCCAGCGGTTCCATCTGCATCAGCGGCCCGTAGAGCTCGGCGACCGCCGTCGGGGAGTGGAGGGCGCGCCACGCCGCATCCGCGTCGCAGTCGATGACGAGCTTCAGGAGGATGCGCATGCCTCATCCTCTCTCAGCGGCGGCCGTCGGGACGCCTCAGCGCGGAGTTCGCGCGGCGAGCCGCTCTGCGGAGCTGATCTCGCGCCTGGTCCAGGTGAAGAGGAACCGCTGATCGAAACGCGGCGCGCACTTCGAGCACGACGTCGCCCGCGGCGCGCGGCGGTGGCGGTACGCGACGTGCCCCGCGGGGCAGACGCCCACCCAGGGCGCGAGCTCGACCGCGGTCTCGCCGCGGTGCGTGGTGCCGCCGACGTAGCCGAGATCACGGGCGATCGCCTTCCAGCGGGGGCCGTGGCCGGCACCCGGGCCGGCGATCGCGTGGGCGACCTCGTGGAGCAGGGTCTGGTGGTTCTCTTCGTCTTCGTGCCGCGCGGAGAGGTAGCGCGAGACGGTGATGCGCTTGCGCCGGAAGTCGCAGAGCCCCGCGCGCAGCTTCGCGTTGTCGAAGCCGAACGACCACGAGGCATCGAGGTGGAGGGCGAGGAGCGCCTCGGCCCAGGTGCGAACGCGCTGCGGTTCGGTCATGCTCGCGACGATAGAACGTACGTCCGACACCCGGTCATCGGAGATCAGCTGGCGACGGTGGTCCGAGCGCGTCGTCGGTCGGCGGCGTCGATCGCGAGCAGCGTCGCCTCCAGCTGCTCGTCCGTGGCCCCGGCGTCCTGTCGGAGGAACAGCGCGCGCTTGAAGTCGGTGCGCGCCGACTCGTAGTCCTCGCCGTCGTAGGAGGTCTTGCCGCGGTGCTGGTAGGCGAACGCCGCGATGCCCGACCAGCGCTGCCCTTCGGCCTCTTCGGCGCAGGCGGTGAGCTCCTGCAGCGCGGCGGCGAACGCTCCGCGGTTCTGCAGAACGGTCGCGTGCAGGATGCGGGCACGGAGGAGGTCTTTGCGGGTGCCGCCCATGCGGGCCACGCGCACCGACTGGTCGGAGACCACCAGGGCCTCGTCGAGTCGGTCGAGCACCTTCAGCAGCCACACGCGCTCGAGGAGCGCGGGGAGGCTGCGCTGTGCGCCGATCTCTTCGAGACGCTCACGGCATTCCTCGAGATCGACGATCTCGCGAAGCGTGTCGGGGTCGTACCCGTGGATGTAGCTCACTCGCGACTCCTTCCGCCCGTGCCGGCCGCTCAGCAAGTCTGCGGCACGTCGTCGGGTGCCCCGTCCAGGCGCGCCGATCTCACCGGTCGAACAGCGACGGCAGAGGCTTCGGAGACGCGGTGGCGTCACCGTCGGTCGCCGGTCGAGCACCGCGGATGAACTCGTCGATCTCGGCGCCCTGGGCCACCTTCGCGGGGTGCGGTCCCGCCGCCATCAGCCTCGGCAGCCACTCGACCGGGAGGGGGGAGGCGGATGCCACGACCACCAGATTGCCGAATCGGCGGCCCTTGAGCACCTGCACCTCGGCGAGCACGACGACGTGCTCCAGCACTTCCCGGACGGTCGCGACCTGTCGACGGGCGAAGGCGAGCCCCGCCCCGTCGGCCACGTTCACGAGCATCACCCCGTCGGGGGCGAGGAGGCGCGCAGCATCCCGGTAGAACTCCACGGTGGTGAGGTGCGCGGGGGTCTGCGCCCCGGCGTAGACGTCGGAGACCAGCAGGTCGACCGCGCCGGTCAGCCCCGCCGGCAGCTTCGCGGTGACCGCGCGGGCGTCGCCGATGCGCACCCGCAGCGAGGCGCTCCGCGGCAGGGGCAGGTGCGCGCGCA
>Ga0247732_10001222_pt1 | contig 10600 bp, 7 predicted proteins | sample UWRJL163409C2_FD_180940 | JGI IMG/M metagenome (GOLD analysis project Ga0247732, IMG submission 180940) | Plant litter microbial communities from Arlington Agricultural Research Station in Wisconsin, United States - UWRJ-L163-409C-2 | ecosystem: Environmental > Terrestrial > Plant litter >...
AGTGCCTGGATTCTCAGTATTGTAGTGTCATTGGAATTGGCTTCCGAAGCATCCTGTTTCCAGTATAGCGTTTCCCATCGAACTGCTGGTCCTATCGTAGTAGACGTTTCCTGTCCGCGGGAATCGAAACCATTGAGATTGAGCGTCAGGTTGATTTTCTCGTGTTGATCGTCAGGCTGGGTAGCGAGCACTTCATGCACGAAGTTAGGATCCCCTTTCCGAGTGAAGAATATGAATGACTTATCCGGAAGTCCCGGAACAATCTGCTGGGAACCCAGGTTGGCAAAGAAGTTGAACATGCCGGGAGGCCAAACGCCATAATCTGCCTGCATGGTAGTATAAATGAGTACGTAATGGCCATCGGGAACGCTGTCGTTGATCATGTTCTGCAAGGCCTGCATCTGGGCAGGATCATGCTGTCTGAAAATGAAGTAGTATTCTACACGGTTCCTGCAGCTGGAGCCATCATTGGCATTGCCGAAATAGTGATTTGGATTTTGCCCGTTGAATCTTTTTCCCCATGCATCCAGTGTCACAGGATCAAAGATCGCTACGTGCAGAGAAGGCTCGGTCGTACACATCGCATATTCAACGATCTGGTTGTCGACCTTGAAAAGTGTGCTGTACAGCATGAAATTAGAATTCGGATGGTCGTATACATCCACGAGCAGGTTTCTGGTAATCGTATCAAATTCCCTGCGTCGCGACATGCGGTTGTATACCACGTTGGAAAATCCATTTTTCTTAAACTGGAAGAAATGATCCTGTCCCCAGCCTGTTTTGCCGGGAATATACTGGAAAGAGCTTTCACGCCAGAACAGCACACTGCTGTCGACGGCTACGCGCCAGAAATAAACCGTACTGTCCGTGCAGACAAGTGGCATAGGCATATTGTTTCCTGCACCTCTCCATTGCGAAGGATGTACTTCCTTCACTCCGCCAAGCCCGGAGACCATTGCGTAACGTTTCTGAGGGCTGTTGAAAAGATCGGTGGTATCCAGCTCAAACCTGTACGTCCTGAAGTCCGCAATAGGATTGATCGTCGAAGCTTTAACCGTGACACTGTCGCCCGGTACGACGGCAAAATCATAGGGGACGACAGGAACAATCCCATCGACATTGATGAAAAGCGTTTTATTCAGGATCTGGTTGTTTTCAGTCTCTTCAAATTCGAGGATCTGTGAAGGCTGATCTACATGCACTGTAAAGCGGTTGATGCCAAGCCCGATATTCGGCTGAAGCGGCATTTTGAAAGAGAAAGTATCTTTGTAATTCAGTCTCGGGATGAAAAAGAGGTAATTGGAATCTATGGATGTACCTGGAAAATTCCGTGTGATCTCCAGCGTAAACGTATCCGTAACCGAACGTCCGAGGTTTGTCAGGATGAGGTTGAGCTCTATGCTGTCAACGGTGAGGTTGATATCTGAAGGCTGGAAATAAAGTGACTGCTCGTTAATATCAATCTCAGAGCGTTCGTGCCAGTTTACTTTCAGCAGCGGATCGCCGTGTAATGTCATCTGCGCACAGGTCGTTTCGACTGAATAATTGCCTGTACTTCCTGCTTGTAGCACTTGTATTGTCTTTTGGATCTGGTGTGAAAGATAAAGACCGTAATTCTTGCTGGAGATCTGCCTGTAAAGTTCCCCGGTGTACATATCCAGGTAGCTGGCATATCCTGTCCTTACAGAGGAAAGGAAAGCAATGGCTCCTTCTTTGGGGAGGAGTACGAATTTTTCCGAAGTAGATGGATAAGTCTGGAAAATATCTCCTGTATAACAAGCATTTCCAATCACAAGCGGATATTTCCCTTCATTGTTCCAGTTGGAAGGATCATCTACATTGATCTCAAAACCATCTGCGGAAGCATGTCCGAAAAAGTTCATGATAGATACGCCCTTTTCTATTTGCTGGCTTACTTCTGCTACCAGTGTCGGATCAAGCGGGTCGCTGCTCGTCTTTTTGTACGTCGTTACATTTCCTCCGAAATTGGCATTTTCGATCGTATACTCCATTCCGGATAAGAAATACTGAAAATCAGCCTGGTCCTGACCGGTAGCGCCACCTGCAAAGTGAAGGACTTGCTTCTGCCAGTCTTTTTCAGTTGCATTATAGATGCTGTTCGGATCCTGGTTGCTTTCATGTACTTCGACTTTTGCCAGGTAATCCAGTAATTCCTGGTTATTCTTAACGGCGATCCTGCCTGTTGGAATGAGGGGATCCCACATAGATGGGCCAAGGCCTGCGGTAATGAATACATCGCTTGAAGGATAGCCAAAAGAAGGTATCATGGATGCATTGTAGGAATAAATGCTTTTTCTTGTTCCGGCAGAGATCCCGTTAAAGCTTTCATTGGCTTCCCTGATACCTTTTCCGATCAGGAAGAGTGCGACTGGCTTGCGCGTGGCATTTTCGTACATGTGGTGTGCAAACCTGCGGATTCCCGAAATGTGTTTTTCGATCCCGCCGCCATATTGAAGGTAAAGGTCTTCCACCTCCGCTGTAACTACCGTATGAGACCCGCCCGCAGGAGAAGATCTATATGCAGCGTATTGTCCTGTTCCGGCGGTCAGTGAGCTGTGATATACCATCAGCAACGCGCTGTCAGCTGGAAAAGCATCGTATTTCTTGAAATTCCCGGAGCCGTTTACCGGTAGAACAGCAGGGATCGTAATCACCGTACTTTCGTCCTGTAGAATTACTTCCTGGTCTATACCTGTAGGAGCATTGCTCACAAGCGCTTTCCAGCTTCCGCCACCTCCGTTTGTCATCGTAACCAGCTTTGGTGTAGGGCCGAGTACGAGCATGATCGGGCTTGTGAGAGAAGTATTTGTAATGTTAAGATATATCCTTCCAGCCCCGTTCCTGATCCAGAACCTGTCTTTGTTCAGGCCGCTCAGAGTAGTCTCTTTGGCGTAAATAAGCGACCAGTAGCTGACCGATTGAAAATCAGTGGCGATTGTTGGATCCGCGAGGATGGACCAGATCATCTGCGTATTGCCGTTATTGAGAAGGCTTGTCTGGAAAGTGGTATTCAGTATTTTTTGTTGGTAGCCGGCATAATCTTCCTGCTGAAGTATAGTATTACTTTGTCCAAGCCTCCAGCTGAAGTGGTGATTGATCCCTAATGGAGAAGGGGAAGGCGCATTGGAATTTGAAACTACTTTGGCATGGAATCGTACGGGTGGGGCAGAAGGATGCGAAGACGGCGCATACGTCGGTATGTCAATGTACATCTGGTAACCGTTCACACCGTTTATGGGATTGGTCGCCCATCCTTCTCCTGGCTCAAACATAGAGCTCGAGCTGGAAGTGCCGTTCTGCGCCTCTATGTAGAAATCCGTATATGATTTCTCTAGCTTGTAAAGCCAGTATGGGGAAGCAGTATAATCAGCATAATTATTGAAACTTTCGAATGCAAACCTGAGATTATTGGGCTGATCGTTCCAGGTAAAGAAATAGTTGATCGTATCGTTGTAAAGGCTGTACCCTGGGTTTCCTATGCCTTCTGCTTGTGTGTAAAGCGTTGAGTCAAGCCATCCATCGTTTTTACGCGCATAGAACAACAGGTAATCTCCGCTGTCAAAGCTTCCGTCACCGCCGTCCACAATAAAGACAGGCACTTCTTTTTCTCTTCCGAATACCTGGATGTTTTTAGTAGAAAATGAAGTTGTAGGAACACCACTGTTTACGAGGGTGTTGTAATCTATTTTATAGATCCCGTTTTCCCAGATCTTGAATTTGTAATAAGATTGTCCATAGTCGATCCATTCATTCCCAAATGTTTGTGTGAAGGAAAAGGAAACAGTAGACAGTAGTAATACAGACAATAAAAATTTCATCATTTTGATTTTTTGATCAGGTCTTCCGCGCTGTTGATTCTAAGGCGCAATGAAATTACGTGTGAGTACAGTGCCGTGGATTGGTCCCCGATATCTGTAAATGCATAATCTAAACTAAAGTTTTTGATATTCAGGCCTATACCTATGTTCGGCTGGATTGTTAATTTTTTAGAGTCGTCAAATTCCTTGATATATTGCATGTTGCCGATCCCGAAGCGCAACGTGACATAAGTCTTGTACCCGAATTCCACTCCGACACTCGGATCAATACTGAAAGGATTCGATTTGATGATTGAATTTCTCTTTCCGTCCGTGGTAATCGCAAGGTCTACTTCTCCTCCTGCAAACAATCCCTTTTTCCCAAGGTCATATCGGGCATGTGATCCTGCGATGAATCTTGGAAGTGTCAGCTCCAGCCCATTCTCAGGAATGGCATTGCCGGTTTTGATAAATACCTCCTGCATAGGAGCGTCGAGGCTGAAAATCCAGGCATTGAATGTTGAAGTAACGTCCCTGGCAACCAGTCCGAATTTCCAGTGATCACCTTTTTTGTACTGTACTCCCGCATCGATACCAAAGCCCCATGATTTGGCGAAATCGCCTACTTTCCTGTGAATTAACTTGAAATTTCCACCCACGCTCAGCCCTTCGATATTGAGCTTGCGGGCATAAGAAAACAGGAAAGCATAATCTGCCGCAGTAAATGTGGTGATCCTGTCATAATCTATATTTCCCGCATTGTCGATCAATTGGGTCGTGTTCGGAATATTGTCTACCGCAAAACGGATAAAGGAAAATCCGGCAGTGCTTTTTTCATCGATCGTCCTGGCTAAGCCAACATAATCGTACTTGGCAATCCCGGCAAAATATTCAGAGTGCATGGCGCCGACTTCCCATCCTTTTTTGATATTTGTAAGCCCGGCCGGATTCCAGTAGCCTGCGTTTACATTGTCGATTTTCGCCACCACAGCGTTAGACATTCCCAACGCATCTGCGCCAACACCGATCTGCAGGAATTCATTGGAATATTTCGGAGCCACCTTATCCTGGGCGGAAACGGTTCCCTGAATCAGTAGAATAGTAGAAAATAAAACGCTTAACTTAATATTCATTTCATGGTTTTTTGAGACCATCTTAAACCCATTTTTATCAAAAAAATTGTGTTCTTTGCCAAGTCTTTTCAAATCAAGCGTAAATTTACAAAATTGATTCATAACAATTCACATATTTTAACATATAAATGACTCGGATGTTTAATATACCCAATTTGTTCACAGCGTGTAATATGCTGTGTGGAATCATCGCGATTTTTTTATCCTTTGCAGGCAGGATAGACCTGGCTCCCTATCCGATTTTTTTAGGTGCCGTGCTGGACTTCTTCGACGGTTTTCTCGCCCGTTTGCTGAAACAGCAGGGAGAGTTAGGTAAACAGCTTGATTCTTTGGCGGATATGATCACTTTCGGAGTGGCACCCGGCGTTATGATGATGGTATTGCTGATCAATATTTCCAATGGCAGCGTATTTTCAGAAAGCCTCATGTTTTCACAAATGCCTGCATCAGACTGGCTGAATGCTTCCCATAACTTTCGCGATTTTGACTGGGTTCCCCTCGTTGCGCTTTTCATTCCATTCATGTCTCTTTTCCGGCTCGCAAAGTTTAACCTGGATACACGGCAGTCCGAATCATTTATTGGCCTTCCGACTCCCGCAAATACGATCTTTTTTACTGCATTTCCGCTCATCCTTGTGAATTCGGACAATGCTACGCCTTTCCAGCAAACCCTGATCGATCTCGTTTTTCAACCCGCAGTACTGGTTCCGGTGATTGTCATTATGTCACTGCTGTTACTGGCTGAAATTCCTTTATTTTCCTTAAAGTTCAAGCATTTTAAATGGAGTGGGAACCAGGTCCGTTATGTTTTTCTGATCATTTGCCTGATATTAATTCCCACTTTGTTGGTATGGTCCATTCCAATTATTGTACTTTTGTACGTCGTTTTATCGGTTATAGAAAATATATTTTTTAAAAAGAAACAACATGAAATTCAAAGCTGAAATTGATGTAATGCCGCTGGATGCCTTGCTGGATCCACAGGGTAAGGCAGTTACCAATAGTATGAAAAACATTGGATTGCCGGAAGTCAGCGGTGTAAGAGTGGGCCGCCACATTCGCCTGTTTGTGGAAGCAGATTCCAAGGAAGAAGCTACACAAAAAGTAGAAACAGCGTGTAAAAAACTGCTCGCTAACCAGATCATGGAAAGCTATACATTTACGCTTACTGAAGCATAAGATACAGCATATACATTGCGAAAGCCATTCTTTTCAGGATGGCTTTTTCTGTACAAACAAGTTTACTTTTTTGACACGTCTGAGCTAAACCCTGAAGCATCTCCCCTCTGCATTGAGAAGAAATATATGTAATCTTGAAGATTGATAAATATCTTATAAGTCTGTGGGTCAGCGCTATCCGCGGGAACATTTTTCTCCCACCGCTCTTTGCTGCATCCGTCATCCATCCGGCTCTCGAAGCTTCGAGGATTTATGCTTTGTCTTATTGCCTGTTGTATTAATAACTACAATCGCATGATTTTCACCGTATGTAACGAATAGCTGCTCCTCAGTAATTTCCTCTTCAGCATCAGCTTCACGACTTTCAAGTATCTTCGCTGCCCCTGTTTGCAGTGAATACAGTTCTCCGTTCTTTTCCTGCATAAAGACTACTTTCATCCCATAGATTCCAACTCCTTCGGAGCCTGAAGGCTTTTCAGGGACCAGTACCATATCCCTACACATGCCATCCAAAGGAAGCAGGATAGTTTCAGAAAAACAAATTACCTTTTCTGCTGCTGTAAAATCAAGTCTGCCGCAAAAAGCAGTAAGCGCTATATGTGTCGCTCCTTTGGGGATGTTGTAGGGCTTAAATGCTGTAAGCGAAATGCTCCCTGTCAAAGCATTTACAACGGGCGCTTGCCCGATAAAATGTTCAAGTTTGCTGGTTGCATGCAGCTCGAATCCTCCAAGTAGTGTAGAATCCTGGCCCAGTGCTGTAGCTACGTTTCGTTGTCCCCGTTTGCTCAGCGTATCTTTTTGCTTGATGCCCAGCATCAGCTGCATAGTCCGGTTATCGAGGAAAGTAGTGCTGAGGTCATGCAAAAAACTATGGAGGGCATGTCTCAGCAATTTCGCCGCGCGCGAAGCCATGCCGAACTCTGTGCCGTTCTCACGCATGCGTGCAAATTCAGGTGCTTTTTTGATCCGCTCCGCGCTCACAGGATTGCTCTTGCGCACGAGCCATCCGTAGTGTTTATGCTTGTAAAAGCTCAGTCCGCCCAGCGAACCATTCAGCTTCAATATCCCGCTTTGCCTGGCCATAATTCTGAAGTTTGGTTACAAAAAACAGTTTATCAGTATAATGCCAATACGTGAAACGGATACGGTTTATTTTGCAACGGGTTAAAAACAACCGGAAAAGCAGGGGGGTATACCGCGGGTATCAGGCGATGCTATAGAGTAACAGCAGGCAGGGATATCAACCTGGGTGCGGGGTATTATTCTTTGTAAACAAAGGAAATCCAAACTCATTGTCTCTCACGTTTTGGGTTTGATCCAACTTAACAGTGAATGTTTGTTAAAGACTTTCCTGATTTTTTCCATGCAAACCGGGGAATGGATACATTTGATGTAAAAGTACAATCATGCAGATCTCCGGGAAAAATACGATAGGCTTTCAGCTTTCTCAGCTGGGCAGCAAAACCTTCAGGACATTTGATCCTGTAAAAAATACAGAGAACGAATCCCTGTTTTACGAAGCTGTTCCGGAAGAAGTAGAAAAGGCTATGGAGCTGGCCGCAAATGCGTTTCGGCAATATTCCCGGATTTCCGGAAGTGAAAGGGCTGCATTCCTGCAGCATATCGCACAGGGCCTGTTGGATAACCGTGAACAGCTGATCCAACAGTATACCCTGGAATCTGGCTTGCCTGAGGATCGGGGGCATACAGAGCTTAATCGCACTGTTTTTCAATTGCATGCTTTTGCAAAGCTAATAGCAGATGACTCCTGGCAGAAATCTTCCATTGACCTTGCCGAACCGAACCGAAATCCCATCCCGAAACCTGATTTGCGGAAGCTGTATTTTCCGCTTGGGCCAGTAGTTGTTTTCGGGGCAAGTAACTTTCCGTTTGCTTATTCAACAATAGGTGGAGACGCTGCTGCTGCACTTGCCGCAGGTTGTCCGGTAGTAATTAAAAGCCACGCAATGCATGCAGGTACCGGTGACCTTGTGGCACAACTGATCGTAAAAGCAGCCAGGGAAACAGGAATGCCTGAAGGTGTTTTTGCCAATCTCAATGCAGTAGGATACGAAGTAGGAGAGTCGCTGGTATTGCATCCGGCTACCAAAGCAGTGGGCTTTACAGGAAGCTTCAAAGGCGGAATGGCATTGTATAAGCTGAATGAAAAAAGGGAAGGGCCAATTCCTGTTTTTGCGGAAATGGGAAGCGTGAACCCGGTGATAGTACTTCCGGGAGTCATGCAAAAAAACATAGATACTGTTACCACTACGCTCGCAGCTTCGGTCACACAAAGCTCGGGACAGTTCTGTACCAATCCCGGACTGATTTTTGTCCTGGAAAATGAACAGCTCGCGGCTTTTAAAAAGGAATTGACGCAAAAGATCAGTGCAGTAGAGCCACAGCCGATGCTGCATCCTGATATTTATCAAAAGTATAATGAGCTTCGTAAGGAAGTTGCAGGTCAGGGGGCAGTGAACATATTGACAAATGAAGAACGAAAAGCTGCTCCCAATTATGGTGTGCCACAGCTTTCTGAAGTTTCCTGTGAAGTATTCCTGGAAAATAAAAAACTGCACCAGGAAGTATTTGGCCCGCACACCTTGCTGGTGATCTGTAAAAATGAGTACCAGCTGACAAAGATCATCCGCAATTTAGAAGGTCAGCTTACGGCTTCCGTTTTCGCTGATGAATCCGAAATAAACCCCGTTGCCGATATAATATTTGAGCTTCAGCAGAAAGCAGGCAGGATTATTTTCAATGGTGTTCCCACAGGAGTTGAAGTCTGCCCGTCCATGCATCACGGCGGTCCGTTTCCTGCCACCACTGATTCCAGGTTTACAGCGGTTGGAACCGACTCCATTTATCGCTTTGTCAGGGGGATAGCCTTGCAGAATTTTCCTTCAGGCCTTCTGCCAAAATTTCTTAAAACAGAATGAATTTAGCAATAATTGGTACTTTTATTTTTGATTAATATCTTTCTTTGGCTCAAACAAAAATCAACAGTGGGTATATTATTATACCTTTGTCTCACTAAAAAACAACAATTATGTCTGAATTACATGAAACACAAAAAAAGAACAACAATGCATTGATTGCTGTGCTTGTTCTGTTCGCAATTGGTATGGCAGTTATGACCTACTTATGGGTATCTAAGAAAAATGCCCTGAGCGAATGTGAAAAAAACAACCAGACGCTACAGGCGGACATGGAAGGAATGAACAATATGATGTCCGGGTATACGGATAATATGACCAATGATCTGAAAACAGATTTCCAGAACATGCTTGCTACCTATGATGCTTTGAAAACGAAAGATGCCTCTCAGGCAGACAGCATCAACCTTCAGAAAGAAAAGATCCAGAACTTGCTGGACCAGTTGAACAGCAACAAAAAAATGAGCGCTCAGCAGCTTTATACACTGCGTAAGGAAAACGAAACGCTGCGTAATATTATGAAAGGTTATGTGAAGCAGATCGATTCATTGAACACACTGAACCTGCAATTGAGCACAGACCTGGATACAAGGACAAGTGAGCTGAATGCGACTTCTACAGAAAGAGATCAGTATAAATCCGAAGCTGAGCAAAGCAGCGCACTGGTTAAAAAAGGAGCGAAGCTGCAGGCTTATGGCTTTAAATCTTCCGGTTTGCGTATGAAGCTCAATAACACAACTGAAGAGACGAATAAAGCGAAAAACTGTACAATGGTGAAATCAAGCTTTACTATCGGTGAAAACGCGATTGCTTCAGGAGGTAGAAAAACAGTATACATGCAGATTGTTAATCCTGACGGAAAAACATTGCAGAGCAAATCAGGAAATACTTTCCAGGCAGAAGACGGAAGCATCGCTTTCTCTGACAAAAAAGACATCGACTACAACAATCAGAGCATTGACGTAGCGATTTTCTACACAGCTACAGGACAGGAATTCATCAAAGGAACATACAAAGTGAAAATCTTCTGCGATGGTCAGCAGATCGGATCTGACAGTTTCACACTGAAATAAACAAGCACAAAATCAATTTTTACGGGACCGTCTGCAAAGGCGGTCCTTTTTTGTTTCATGATTGCAGAGATGAAATTCCAGTGAATTTTTCGCCGGATAATAAAAATGCATAAATTAGTCGGCTGATAAGCAGTATAATGCCCTGACATTTTCATTCTCTCATTTATAATAGAAACAAACGTGCACCACCAGTTACTTTTCATCCTTGGTTTATTATTTGTAGTTTTTTTACTGGTCATGTTGTCCCAGCGCATCAGGATGGCTTATCCCGTTTTCCTGGTATTGGCCGGATTGGGAATCAGCTTTATTCCCGGGCTTCCACGCATAAGTATTGATCCGGACCTGATCTTCCTGATCTTCCTGCCGCCGCTGCTTTATGAAGCTGCCTGGTATACCTCCTGGAATGAATTCTGGAAATGGAAACGGCCGATTGCCCTGCTGGCGTTTGGACTAGTATTTTT
>Ga0247732_10001224_pt1 | contig 10593 bp, 6 predicted proteins | sample UWRJL163409C2_FD_180940 | JGI IMG/M metagenome (GOLD analysis project Ga0247732, IMG submission 180940) | Plant litter microbial communities from Arlington Agricultural Research Station in Wisconsin, United States - UWRJ-L163-409C-2 | ecosystem: Environmental > Terrestrial > Plant litter >...
GTGCCGCTCGCCATCACGACGTCGAAGTCGGAGGTGCAGGCCGTGCGCATTCTTCAGCACCTCGGCATCGCCGACCTCTTCGCCACCATCACGGGCTCGAGCGAAGACGAGACCCGCAGCGCCAAGGCCGACGTCGTCGCCGAGGCTCTCGTTCGCCTGCGCGCCGCGAACGTCGACCTCTCGAACACGGTTCTCGTGGGCGACCGCCACCACGACATCGAGGGCGCGGCCGAGCACGGCATCCCCACGATCATGGTCGAGTGGGGCTACGGCTCCCCCGCCGAGGCGGCCGGCGCCATCCACGTGGTGCACTCGATGGAGCAGCTGCGCGCGCTGCTCGTCTAGCGCCGCTCGCGCTGGTGATCCATCGCTGCGCCATGGGCGCCCTTTCGGCGCGTCCGCTGCCGGCCGACCGCGCGCCGATGCGCCTAGCGGGCGCGGATGCTCAGGGTCGCGACGATCGGGCGGTGGTCGCTGCCCGCGGAGTCCTCGGTGACGAGCACCCCGGCCGCGTCGGCGCGCCGGTCGCCTGTGGTCATCACGTGGTCGATGGGCGCGGCGAAGAATGGCGGCAGGCTCGTGGGCCAGGTGCCCACGCCCGCCGAGCCCGCCTCGGCGAGCGCGTCTGAGCATCCGCCCAGCGCCCCGAGGTGATCGGGCGTCGCATTGAGGTCGCCGCCCAGAATCAGCTCGGGCTCGTCGCAGAGCGACAACACCCAGTCGAGGTCGCTGCGCCACGACGACATGATCGACGGCAGCGGGGGCATCGGATGCGCCGCGACGATCACGGGGCCGCTTCCGTCGGCGGGTCGCGCGACGACGCTGGGCATCGTGCCCGTGTCGCCGAGGTCGGCGGTGACCTCGTAGCTGCCGAGATCGCGCGACACGAGCAGCGACGTCGGCGGGGTCTCGGAGGGGTCTCCGCGCTCGGCGGTGAAGACCTGCATGGGCCGGCCCGCGGCATCCATGGCACGACCGACGGCCTCGGCCGTCTCGCGCGACGTCTCGGGGAGGGTGATCACCGAGGAGTTCTGGGCGAGGGCCACGCGGGCGATCTCGGCAGCGACGACGGTGTCGTAGGTGTTCCAGCTGAGAACCCGGATGCTCGTGGCCGGATCGGCGGAGGAGGCGGCCTCGGGCTCGGGCGGTGCGTCCGATCCGAAGCCGCGGGCGGTCTGCACGGCGGCGTTCCCGCCGCCTGCGAGCAGGGCGATCACGGCCAGCCCGGCGACGACCGGGCGGGCTCTGCGGGCCCGGCCCCGGAGCATCCAGAACAGCAGAGCGCCGGCCACGGCCAACACGACGAAGCCCACGGCGAGCAGCCCGCGGAACGCGATCAGCTGCGCGAAGACGAGCTGTCGCTGCAGCCCGAACAGCCCGGGCGCGCTGACGAGAAGCGCAACGACGGCGCACGCGACGAGCAGAACGATGCGACCCCACATGCGCCCGACCCTACCGGCTCAGCATCCGCGCCCCTGCGGCGCAACCGCTGCCGGTCGGCCGGAAGCCGACGCACCTAGCGGGCGCGGATGCTGGCGGACGCGACGCGGGCACGCACCGCGGTCGCCGCGCACGCGACGACCACGAGCGCTCCCAACCAGACCAGCAGGTCGAGGCGCTCGCCCACGATCAGGGCGGACCACACGATCGTGAGCACCGGCTGCACCAGCTGGATCTGGCTCACCTGCGCGATCGGGCCGATGGCGAGACCGCGGTACCAGGCGAAGAATCCCAGGAACATGCTCACGAGGGCGAGGTAGCCGAAGGCCAGCCAGTGCGCGGTGTCGGCCTGCGGCCATCCGCCCGTCGACACAGAGACGGCCGTGAGCGGGATCATGATCGGCAGGCCCACGACGAGCGCCCAGCAGATCGTCTGCCACGAGCCGAGCTCGCGAGAGAGCAGGGCGCCCTCGGCGTAGCCGATTGCCGCGAGCACGACCGCCCCGAGCAGCAGCAGGTCGCTCGGGTGCAGCCCCTCGAGGCCGCCGCCCGCGAGCGCGATGAACGCGATCACGGCCAGAACGCCGGCGCCCGATGCGATCCAGAAGGCGATGGATGGCCGCTCCTTCGCGCGGATCACCGCCGCGATGGCCGTCGCGGCCGGCAGCAGGCCGATGACGACGGCGCCGTGCGCCGCGGGAACCGTCTGCAGCGCGAAGCTCGTGAGCAGCGGGAATCCGGCGACGACGCCGATCGCGACGACCGCGAGGCGCATCCATTGGGCGCCTCGGGGAAGGCGCTGCCGGCTGACGGCCAGCACGACGAGGGCGAGCACGGCGGCGACGACCGCGCGACCGGCCCCGATGAAGAGGGGGTCGATCTGTTCGACCGCGATGCGGGTGAACGGCAGCGTGAACGAGAAGGCGAGCACCCCGAGGAACCCGAAGACGAGCCCGCCGCGACTCATGCTCGTATCCGTGTCGGAGGATAGCGCTGGCGCTGCCGATCCGATAGCGCTACTGTCATCTTTCATGAGCGACGATAGCACTTCAGCGATCAAGCGTCACCTCCGACTCCTGGTCGAGTCCCGCCCGGCAGGCTCGCGCTTGCCCTCCACTCGCGCGCTCGTCGCAGAGCACTCCGCCAGTCCCCTCACAGTGCAGCGCGCGGTTCAGCGTCTGGTCGGCGAGGGACTCATCGAAACCCGTCCCGGAGCGGGCAGTTTCGTCGCGCGCCCCCGGGCCGTGCGGCACGCCGACTTCGCGTGGCAGACCACTGCCCTGGGCGAGGCCCGAGCCGATGCGTCCGCCGTCGGCACCGCCATGGCCTCGGTCGCGCCGTCGGTCATCACGATGCACTCGGGCTACCCCACCGAGGAGCTGCTTCCCGGCCGTCTCGTTCGCGCGGCCCTGTCTCGGGCGGCGCGCGGCGCATCCGCTCTCACCCGCGGGCCGGTCGACGGCCAGCCCGAGCTGCGCTCGTGGTTCGCCGGCGAGATCGCGCCGGTCGGAGCATCCGCGCCCGTCTCGAGCGACGACGTGATGATCACGCCCGGCGGGCAGAGCGCGCTGTCGTCGATCTTCCGCGCGCTGGCGGCGCAGGGCGACGCCGTGATCATGGAGTCGCCGACCTACTGGGGCGCGATCGCGGCGGCTCGGCAGGCCGGGCTCCGCGTCATCCCCGTGGCCCGCGGCTCGCATGCGCCCTCGGCGACCGAGCTCGACGACGCGTTCACCTCGAGCGGCGCCCGCCTGTTCTACGCCCAGCCCCACTTCGCCAACCCCACGGGCGCCCAGTGGAGCCGCGACGAGCGCCGCGACATCCTGGCCGTCGTGCGGGCACGCGGGGCCTATCTCATCGAAGACGACTGGGCGCACGACTTCGCCATCGAGGGCGACGTGCACCCGCTGGTGGCCGACGACGCCGACGGGCACGTGGTCTACTTCCGCTCGCTCACCAAGAGCCTCAGCCCCTCGCTGCGGGTGGGCGCGGTGATCGCGCGCGGGCCGGCGCTCGCGCGCATCCAGGCCGACCGCACGGTCGACGACCTCTATGTGAGCGGGGTGCTGCAGTCGGCAGCCCTCGACGTGGTGCGCGACCCCGGATGGCGCAGCCACCTGGGGCGGCTGCGGGTGCAGCTGCGCGATCGCCGCGACGAGCTGGCACGGCAGGTCGAGGCGCACCTGGGGCCCGGCGCGCTCACATTTCTGCCCCGGGGCGGGCTCAATCTGTGGGTGCGGCTGGCCGACAACGTGGATGTCGCGGGGCTGGTCGCGCGCAGTCGCGCGGCGGGCGTGATGGTGGCGCCGGGCGCGGACTGGTTTCCGGCGGAGCCGACGGGGTCGTTCATCAGGCTCAACTACTCGGGGGCTCGGCCCGAGCAGTTCGCCGGTGCGATGACGACGGTGGCGACGCAGCTCGCCGCTTCCTGAGGGCCCGTTCCCTGAGCCTGTCGAAGGGCGACAACCAGCGCGATGAGATTCCCTTCGACAAGCTCAGGGAACGAGCGTATCGAGACCACCCCGTCGACGCGCGACCCGTACTGCGACACTGAGGTGTCACAGATGGCGGCCTCCTGTGGGCGAAACCCACCATGTGCGACATCTCGACACAACCAGGCGCGGTGTGTCGACGGTGAGATGGCGAAGATGGCCGGTTCCCACGGGTGACAAGCCGCCACCTGTGACATCTCACCGGCGTGAGTGTGCGTGTGGGCGTCGAGCCGGCAGCCCTTCGACAAGCTCAGGGAACGGGCGGAACAGGCTCTGGGAACGGCGACCGGACGCACGGGCCGCGTGTGCGGTCCGGGCATCCGGTGGTTCGGTTCAGCGTCGCGTTACGCGTCGCTGGGCTTGCCGTTCTTGGAGCGGGCCTCGCGGGCCGCCTCGTGGGCCGCCCGACCTTCGGCCTGCACCTCGCGGAGCACGGCGACGCGCTCCCGGTACTCGGTCGCGTCGATCTCGCCGCGGGCGAAGCGCTCGGCGAGAACGACCTCGCCGAGGTGGCCGCCGAGTCCTCGTCCACCGCGGAAGCCGCGGGGTCCGAAGTGGCCGCCGTGGCCGCCGCGTGCGGCGAAGCCGGGGAAGCCGGGGCCGAAGCCGGGGCCGCCGAACGGGAAGCCCGGGCCGAAGCCGGGGCGCTGTCCGCGACCGAAACCGCGGCGCTCGGAGTTGTCGGTGTTCTCTGTGTCGGGCTCGTAGCCCTCATCGAAATTGTGAGTCATGTGCTGTTCCATTCTGGGGATCGTGTGCCCCGGAAGGGCGTTCGTGCCGGGCCGGGGAGGCAGCCGTTCTGGCTGCTGTAGTAGATACTCCTCCGATCGACCGCAAAGGGAATCCGCCCGCGGGATACACCTCGCCCACTCCCCCGGGGGTATCTTCACAGACCCGGGAATAGGGGTTGGCGCCCTATCGCACGAAGCGCAGCGTCGCGATCTCGAACGGGCGCAGGGTCACGACGTCGCCCGAGAGAACGGGGTCGCGCTTCAGGCCGAGCCCCTCCATCGGCCGCTCCAGCAGATCGACCTCGCGCAGCTCCGACACGTCGAAGCTCGCCGACACCCGGGCCACCGATGTCTGCCCGAGCGATTCGTAGAGCCGCACGATCACATCCTGCGAGCCGTCCTCTGCGAGCTTCACGGCCTCGACCACGACCCCGTCGCCCGACACCCCGTCGCCCGACACGGCCACGAGCGGCTCGACCGGCATCCCGACGCTCTCGCGAAGCGGGATGTTCAGCTCGTACCCGACCCGCACGGCGTGGTCGATGCTCGCCGAGGCAACGATCGCGGTGCGGAACTCGTGCACCCCGTGGTCGGTGTCGGGGTCGGGATACGTCGGCGCCCGCAGCAGCGAGACGCGCACGATCGTGTTCATGCCGCCTCCCTCGCGGGCGACGCGTCGAACCTCGTGCCCATAGCTCGAGTCGTTCGCGATGGCGACTCCCTCGCCCTCGCCCACGTGCACCCAGCGGTGCGCGCAGACCTCGAAACGCGCGGCATCCCATGATGTGTTCTCGTGGATCGGCCGGGAGAGGTGCCCGAACTGCGTCTCGAACCGGGCGCGCTCGGCGTGCACGTCGACGGGGTAGCTGAGCTTGAGCAGCTTCTCGGTCTCGTGCCAGTCGACCCGGGTGGCGCAGTGCACGACCGCCGATGCGTCGTCGAGCGTGATGCGCTGCTCGACGGTCGATGCGCCGAAGCTGCGTCGCACCAGAACTCCCCCGGCAACCACCTCGATGCCGTCGACGTCGAGCAGATCTGTCACCGCGTTGCGGTAGTACCCGTCGATGTCCCACGCGTCCCACATCACCGGCTTGTCGTCGTGCAGCTGCAGCAGGTTGGCCCGCTGCCCCGGCGCCACGGCCTCGCGCCCGTCGGCGTCGGTCACGATCGACACGATCGTTCCCGCGCCGTCGATACGCACGGCCACGGCGTCGTTCGACAGCACGAATCCGTCGCCGCCGGGCGAGACACGAACGGCGACACCGGATGCGACGGGTCGCGCGATCGCGCCGGCCCCGCCCGCGGGCACGCCGTCGACCGTGTGCGGCCTCGCGTTGAAGACCAGCCGTGCGGCATCCGGAGCCTGACCCGAGTCGGGCGAAACACCCGCGAGCGCCTCCTGCGCCGCCGCGATGAGCCGCTCGAGCGTCTCGCGCACGAGGGCGTACCGCTCGCGGGCCTCGCGGTGCACCCAGGCGATCGACGATCCCGGCAGAATGTCGTGGAACTGCTGCAGCAGCACCAGCCGCCACGCCTCGGCGAGCTCCTCGACGGGATAGTCGGCGACCCCGCGCACGGCGGCGGTCGCGGCCCACAGCTCGGCCTCGCGAAGCAGGTGCTCGCTGCGGCGGTTGCCGGCCTTCATCTCGGACTGGCTCGTGTAGGTGCCGCGGTGCAGCTCGAGGTAGAGCTCGCCGAACCACTGCGGAGCCGGATCGTATTCCGCCCGCGCGGCGTCGAAGAACTCCTCGGGCGACTCGATGGCCACGCGCGGCAGCCCCTCGATGTCGGCGGCGCGCTCGGCCCTGTCGAGCATCTCGCGCACGGGCCCGCCGCCGCCGTCTCCGAATCCGAAGGGAATCAGCGACCGCGACGCTCGCGCCTTGTCGGCGAAGTTGCGGGCCGTGTGCGCGAGCTCGGCGGGCGTGAGGTCGCCGTTGTACGTGTCGGCGGCCGGAAAGTGGGTGAAGACCGCGGTGCCGTCGATGCCCACCCAGTCGAAGGTGTGGTGCGGAAAGGTGTTGACCTGGTTCCACGAGATCTTCTGGGTGAGAAAGTAGTCGAATCCTGCGAGCCGCACGATCTGCGGCAGGGCGGCCGAGTAGCCGAAGCTGTCGGGCAGCCACACCACGCGGCTGTCGATGCCGAGCTCGTCGTGAAAGAAGCGGGCGCCGGCCACGAACTGCCTCACCGTGGCCTCGCCGCCCACCATGTTGGTGTCCGACTCCACCCACATGCCGCCCACGGGAATGAACCGGCCCTCGCGCACCCTCTCGAGCACGCGCGCATAGAGCTCGGGCCGGTCGTCGCGCAGCCAGACCCACTGCTGTGCGCTCGACATCACGAACTTCAGCTCGGGGCGATCATGCATCAGCTGCAGCACGTTTGCGGCCGTTCGGGCGACCTTGCGCACCGTCTCGCGTGTCGGCCAGAGCCAGGCCGAGTCGATGTGCGCGTGGCCGATCGCGCTCACCCGGTGGGCCGATGCGACGGCCGGGGCATCCAGAACCGGTCGCAGCGCCGCGCGCGCGGCCCGGGCACTGCCGGGCACCTCGGCCGGATCGACGAGGTCGAGCGCGCGGTCGACCGCCTCGAGGATGCGCCAGCGCCGCGCATCCTGGGCGCCGAGCGTGGCGGCCAGCGCCCCAAGAAATTCGAGATCGGCGACGAGCGCGGTCACCTGCTCGTCGACGGCCACGATGTCGGCGCGGTTCACGCGATAGCGGGGCCGGATGCCGGCGGTCGCCTTCTCACCGAGCGGCGTGGGGGTGAACGGCCGGTCGTGCCGGTCGAACACCTGCGGGTTGGCGGCCGCCTCTATATAGAGGTCAATGTCCTCTCCTCCGGCGCCCTCCGCAGCGATCGGAATCCACTGGTTCATCGGGTTGAGCCCCTTCACCGCGCGCCCGTCGGGCGTGTAGACGAGGCCCTCCGCCTGAAAGCCCGACGAGTCGCCGTGCCAGCCCAGGTCGACGAGCAGCTCGATGCGGCGACCGGCCGCGTCGGGCTCGCCGGCAGCGACTGCCGGAATACGGCCCCGCACCCGGAACCACGTGGTTTCCCAGGCGGGGCCCCACGCGTCGCCCACGTCGAACGGCTCGTAGAGCGCCGCGGTCTCGGCTGAGAGGGCGACGGCCGGAGCGACAGGCTCGCCTTGGCCGCCGTCGACGTGCCAGGCGGTGAGCTGCAACTCGCCGAGAACGGTGCTGGCGTGCGGCCGGATGCGATCACGCAGGAACCGCTCGAGCCGCCCCTCGATGATGTGGTTGGTGTCGTGCATCCGAGTCAGACGATGTCGAAGGTGATCTGAACCGGCCCGGCGATCGTGGCGCCCGGCACGGCCACCGTGACACCGCCGTCGGTCGGCGACGCCTCGACGGGCTCACCGCTCGCAGTGCGCGCGCTCGAGGCGACGAGCCGGGACGCGTCGAGCTGCAGCAGCACCGTGGGCTCCGTCGTCTCGACGAAGGCGTGGGCGGTGTCACCCGTGCGGGTCCAACGCACCCAGGGATCATCGGAGGCTGCCGCGATGGAGGCCTCGAGCGGACGGGAGCCGAAGATCGACGAGCCGTTCACCTCGTTCCACGCACCGAGCTGCTCGAGCGTGCGACGCTGCAGCCCGGGAACTTCTCCCTCGCCCGTGAGGCCGATGTTGAGCAGCAGGTTGCCGCCGCGCGAGACCACGTCGACGAAGTGATGGATGGCCGCGGCCCCGTCGAGCGAGTTGCTCTCGTCTTCGAGCTGGTTGTAGCCGAAGGAGTAGCCGATGCCGCGGCAGTTCTCCCAGGTGGCCTCGGCCTCGACGCCCAGCCCCTGCTCGTACTCGCTCGTGCGGAAGTCCCAGTGGGTCTCGCCCCAGCGGTCGTTCACGACGCCGTCGGGAGCGGCCGCATAGAACTGCTCGAACATCGTGATGAGGCTCTTGGGGCCCGGCGTCTTGCCGGCATCCGGCCACTCGATATCGCCCCACAGCACGTCGGGGGTGTACTTCGCGATGAGGTCGCTCACGTGGTCGAAGGCGTAGTCGGCGTAGGCCTGGTCGATCGGCCGGGGCATGTCATCGCGCACGATCGGCGGGTTCTTGCCGAAGAACCAGTCGAGGCCGCCCGAGTAGTAGACCCCGAAGTGCAGGCCGGCATCGAGCGTCGCCCGCTGGAACTCGGCGATGAGGTCGCGCTTCGGGCCGCGGTGCACGGTGTTGCGGTCGCCCGTTCCCGGCGCATCCCACAGCGTGACGCCATCGTGGTGCTTGGTGGTGGGCACGAAGTAGCGGGCGCCCGTGCTCGCCACGAGGGCGAGCACCGCGTCGGCGTCGAACTTCTCGGCCGTCCACATGTCGATGAAGTCGTCGTAGGGAGCTCCCCCGTAGGTCTCGAGCTGGTGCTGCTGCGCCGGGCTGCCCTCGATGCGGATGGTGTTGTAGTACCACTCGGCATACGGGTTGTGCCTGAACCAGTGCTCTTTCTCGATGGTTCCGAGCGCGCCGATGGGCTCGGCCCAGGCGGGAACCGAGAACGGCCCCCAGTGCACGAAGATGCCGAGCTTCGCGTCGGAATACCATTGCGGTGTCGGGGTGACGAACTTCTCGTAGTCCGCCGGGCGGGTCGCTCCGTCTGTGAACATGGCCATGGGCTTCGTATGCCTCTCTGCATCGTGGGCTGGGTGCCGGTCGAACATCATTCGTCGCACGCACCCTTGCAGAGCGACGATGATCGCTCTTATCCTATAGGAAATAGCCACTGACCTACAGGGCCGACTCAAGGGAGAGTTCATCCATGGCGCATCTGCCAGACAGCTTCATCAGACCCGACGACTTCTCGCTGCCGGGCGGGGAATGGTTCATCGGTGCGGGCTTCGGCCTCTTCGTGCACTGGGATCACGCCAGCCAGCAGGGCATCGAGATCTCGTGGCCCCTCGTCGGCCGCTCCATCATTCCCGGCGCCACCGAGGTCGAAGACCCGGTGACGGTCGATGAGTATCAGTCGAGTGCGGCGACGTTCAATCCCGTCGAGTGGAATGCGACCGAGCTGGCCCGGCTCGCCAAGCGGGCCGGCGCCCAGTACGTGGTCTTCACCGCGCGGCATCACGCCGGCTATTCGATGTTCCACACCGAGCACTCCGACTTCGGCATCCAGAACTCGCCGTTCGGCCGCGACGTCACGAAGGAGTTCGTCGAGGCGATCCGCGCCGAGGGCATCCGGGTCGGCATCTATTACAGCCTGCCCGACTGGAACCACCCCGACTACCCGGCGTTCCAGCCGTCGGACCTTCCCTACGCCGAAGAGCACTGGCCCGGTGCCGGACTGCCCGAGAACGCTGACAAGCCCATCGCCACCGACCGGCACCGCCGATCGAGTCCCGAGCAGTGGGCGAGGTTCCAGCAGTACCTGCGCGGCCAGCTCACCGAGCTGCTCAGCAACTACGGCACCATCGATCTGCTCTGGTTCGACGGCGAGTGGGAGCGCAACGAAGACGAGTGGAACAGCGCCGGCCTCCGCGAGCTCATCAAGAGCCTGCAACCCGACGTGGTCATCAACGAGCGCCTGCTCGGCCAGGGCGACTACAAGACCCCCGAGCAGGCCTTCCCGATCGAGGCGCCGACGGGCCCGTGGGAGCTGTGCCTCACGATCGGCGACAACTGGGCCTACAGGCCGGATGACACAGCCGACAAATCCCCCCGGTCGCTGGTGACCACCCTCATCGAGGTGGCGAGCCGCGGCGGAAACCTGCTGCTGAACATCGGACCCAAGGGCGACGGCAGCCTCAACCCGGTGCAGATCGAGCGACTGCACGACATCGGCACGTGGATGGATCGGCACGCGGAGAGCGTGGTCGGCGTGCAGCCGACCGTGGGAGTCGACTTCTACGGCCCGAGCACGGCGCGGCCCGGCACGCTCTACCTCCACCTGGTGATGTCACCCGTCGAGGAG
>Ga0247732_10001228_pt1 | contig 10573 bp, 7 predicted proteins | sample UWRJL163409C2_FD_180940 | JGI IMG/M metagenome (GOLD analysis project Ga0247732, IMG submission 180940) | Plant litter microbial communities from Arlington Agricultural Research Station in Wisconsin, United States - UWRJ-L163-409C-2 | ecosystem: Environmental > Terrestrial > Plant litter >...
TTCCCGCCTTTCCCTGAAACCGGTTTCATTGGGTTTGGTATTGAGGATCCTGTAATAATCTTTGGTGGCAAAAGTCTTGACAATAGCGATGCTCAGCCCGAAGTTGAGCTTGGACCTGTGTGAAGAAGTGCTGATTCCGTGGTTCCCGTCTATATAATAGGTTTCGAAAGGCTTCCTCCGGCGTATAAATTCCTTGTCAATGCCCATCCAGTATGTATAGCGGTCTTTGGTCGTTACGAGGTTGTCGGAAACGTCGCTGTCCTTGTCCGGGCCGCGGTACCCGTTGGAGAAAATGAGGATTCTTTTGGGAATGATCCTTTCGGGTGTCAGGAAGAAGCCGGTAACATTCTCGCCGTTGTAAGCAAATACTTCCTGTTTGTCGATCCTTCCGTTATTCTTCCAGAATGTTTTAACGATATAATGTCCATTGGCAGGGATCTCAATATTGTATTTAATGAGTATCAGTGAATCGTTTGCGTGGGAGAACTGGCGCACCGAATCATTGAGGACATTGAAATAAAGGACATTTTTCACACGGATGCTTTCCCATTTTCCTGCGCGTTTCCTGAATATAACACTGCCGATATCCGCGGTCGCCTGTTTGCGGAGCGGGACCTGGAATTTAGAGACAATGCCATTTTCCCGGATCTCGAAAGCGCTTTTCTGGTTGCCTGAACGATTGTCGTCGATCAAATTGTCAACAGCATATTCAAGGCGTTCTACAGGTTGGTTGAATGCAGGTTGAGACTTGCTGAAGCTTACTGCAAAATTACTTTTGAAAGGCGAATGCGCCGATTTTTCAAGAATGGTTCCCCCGGGCATCTCTTCCCAGAAATAGTAGGCGACCACTCCGCCGACTGCCGGAAGTTTGTTTCTTTCGACCCAGGTGATGTGTGAGGCTTCTCCGCTCCGCATCTGTTCCCAGTCCCAGAAGCTCAGTACACCGGATTCCGGTGAAATGTTTTCATTGGTCACCTGGTACCTGAAATGCGGTGTAAATCCGATGCCTCTTGCCAGTTGATCCGTTATAGATTGAGCAAGTGTTTTTTCTTTACTTTCCGCTACAAAACCGATATGGTTCCCGATACCCATGTAGCCCCGGATGAGGGAATCCTCGAAGCCGGGAATGATAAAAAGGCAATAGGCCGCGGCAGGGGTTGAAATATTCTGTTCGTGCAGGTGGGACAACCTGAACATTTGTTCCGTATATCCGCGCAACAACAGTGTGTCAGGACTGTCAAATAAGGTAGAGTCCGTAAATCCGGCTGGCTGGAATTTTGGGAGAAGGGTGATCTTAAAGCTAATGTTCGCACCTTTGAAAATTGCATGGAGCTCTGCCGCAAGGGTATCCGGATCTACCGGGAAATCCAGGGTGGGCACAAGGATAAGCTCTTTTTCCTGCTCGGGATATACGATGACATCCAGTTTTCCTGTCAGTTTCCCTTTAAACAAGGCAGTGATCTCGTAATTCATTGCCGCAGCTGGAATGATGAGCTCCACCAGCGTATCGCTGAGAAAGCGGAAACTAAGCTTGTTGGTGTCATTTCCTGCAAGAAAAACAAGGTCTTCCGTGGAATCGGGCATTCCCACCAACCTGGCATACACTATATCCTGCTGCACCGGGGAAACAGACTTTGAGGGAATGATGTATCTGAACCCGTTCTTCCCGTTAATGACCGCCGGAAGCTCGTCACCGGTACGAAGGTAAAAATCATCGAAGCCGAATGTTTCTGCCGGATGCCGCATAAAAACTACCTGTCGGGATGCCGAACCCTGGAAATCCTGCGCATGATTCTCCTGGCTTTCCAGGAACCCGGGAAGCAACGCAAAAATAAAGCAGCTAATCATCCATTTCATACCTGTGGGGTCCCGGCAATAAACCAGGTTTTCATCGTGTGATACAAAAATATCGAATTGCGGGTTAAAATGCAGGTTTCCGCAGAAAAACCTTTGACAGGCTTTGCAAGATTTCCGGAAATTGACAGTACCATTTTCCATTATTAAAAATTCTCTTAAATTTGCGTCCGTTGTTAATGACCGAAATAAAAAATCACCATGGGAAGAGCGTTTGAATACCGCAGAGCCGCCAAAGAAAAGCGTTGGGACAAGATGTCCAAGTTATTTCCGAAACTCGGAAAGGCCATCACAATGGCAGCAAAGGAAGGCGGCGGTGATCCGGAGATGAACGGGAAACTGCGTACAGCGATCCAGAACGCGAAGGCACAGAATATGCCGAAAGACAATATCGACAATGCGATCAAGCGCGCCACTCAAAAAGACATGGCGACCTTCTCCGAAGTGAACTACGAAGGAAAAGGCCCGCACGGTGTACTTATCTTTGTGGAATGTGCTACTGACAACCCTACAAGAACAGTTGCTAACGTAAAGTCTTACTTCAATAAATCAGGAGGACAGGTTGTACCGAATGGCCAGCTGGAATTTATGTTCAGCCGCAAGTCTGTTTTCGAGATCCCAAAAACAGATGCAATAGACGCAGAAGAACTGGAACTGGAACTGATTGATGCAGGTTGCGAGGAAATAGAAGTTACAGACGACTACGTAATCGTTTACGGAGACTTTACTTCGTTCGGTACATTGGCGAAAGCACTGGAAGACCTGAACATCGAAGTAGAAAAATCCAGCCTTCAGCGCATCCCGACATCACCGGTTGAATTCTCTGAAGAGGAACTGGTGGCGATCGAAAAATTGCTGGACAAGATCGAAGACGACGACGATATCCAGCAGGTGTTCACCAATATTGCTTAACAAGATTAATTGAAAATATACCGAAAGCTGATTTTTCTTTGGAAATCAGCTTTTTTGATTTGTTAAGTGCATACCTTTGATTCAAATAATGCTGCGGAATGGTCAAAAAGCTCCTTCTCCAATTTCTGAAACTGTTCCTGTTCTGGATCCTGGTCTTTGATTTCCAGCGCATCCTTTTTTCCATTCACAACTGGGACAAATTTGCGAATGTTTCAATCGGAGAGTGGTTCGGCGCTTTTTTCTATTCCCTGCGACTGGACCTCGGAACGGCAGGTGCCTTGTCTGTTATTCCCGCGTTGTTGCTGAGCGTGCGGCTGGTGTCACGACATAAATACTGGATGAATGCCTTCTACGCAATATTGTTCCTGGAAGCTGCGTTTGTCGCACTGATCCACAGTGGCGAGATCAATGCTTACGGCGAATGGAACCACAAGCTTACCTCCCGTGTTTTCATGCACCTCGGTAATCCCGATGAGGTATTCCGCACCGCAGATTACAGCATGACTGTGTGGTATATCATTTATGCTTTCCTGGAGCTCGTTTTCGCCTGGAAGCTAATGCGGGCATTGTTTAAGCCAGAGCCTGTCAAAGCTGCGTGGCGCTGGTTCATCAGCCTGCCGGTGGCGCTCGTATGTTTTGCTGTCATGGGTGCAGCTTCTTTTCTGCTGCTGCGCGGTGGTTTTCAGCCCATTCCGATGAATATCAATGCAGCAACCTACGCAAAGAATCCGGTTTCAAATGACTTGTCCATCAATTCCCTGTACTTTTTCGGTAAAAGTTATTTGCTGTACAACCGCAGTGAAATTGATGAATACATGCCGGAAATTGACCCGAAGCGGGCAGAAAGCCTGACAAAGGCACTGATGGATTATCCGAAAAAGCACGACAATTATTTCCTGAAAAACCAGCGTCCGAATATTGTATTTATCATTTTTGAAGGCTGGTCGGCCGATGTTGTAAGCTGTCTCAGCGAGACGAAAGGCTCTACTCCGTATTTCGACAAGATCGCCGGTGAAGGGTTGTTGTTTACACAAATCTATGCGACAAGCGGTACTTCTGAGATCGGGAACTCAAGTATCTTCAGCGGTTTTCCTGGGATTCCTGAAGTTTCAGTAACCATGCAGCCCGAAAAGCACCGCAAGCTGAAATCCCTGAACCAAAGCCTTTCTCCCTGGGGTTATAGCAGCGGATATATGTTCAGCGGTGACCTGAAATACGGCAATATCGGTGGATATTTCATGGATCACGGGTTTGACGTTGTCAAAGATGAAAATGATTTCCCGGCTGATTTATCGCGCGGCAAGCTCAATTTTTATGACGAAGATCTTTACCGTTTCCTGTTGAATGACATGAACGAAGCCAAACAGCCTTTCCTGCAATGCGCCTTTACCGGAAGCACGCATTCTCCTTACGACCAGCCGAAGGCAAAGCGCGGCAAGGTATTTCACGGTACCGAGGAAAACTACATGAATTCACTGGTATATTCAGATGAAGCGCTTGGAAAATTTATCAGCAATTGCAGGAAACAACCCTGGTTCGACAATACGATTTTCGTCTTTGTATCCGACCATGGCCATCCGACCCCAAATCTTCAGAATCCCAGCAGTTCCATTTATAACCGCATTCCTTTGCTCTTCTGGGGCAATGCGCTGAAAGACGAATACCGCGGACAGCGCATGGATGTACTCGGTTCACAGGCAGATATTGCAGCTACGCTATTGTACCAGATGGGTGCTTCTTCCGAAGAATATCCCTGGAGCAAAGACCTGATGAATCCACAGGTTCCCCAGTTCGCGCTGCATACCATCACCCGTGGCTATGGTTGGGTAACGCCTCTCGGCAATATGACTTACGAAATGCAATCCGGCGTTTTTGTAGAAGACAACTTCCCTGCAAATATCAGGAAGAAGGCACACGAAAACTGCTTTGCATTCCTGACGGAGGTGTACAAGTATTATAAAGGGTTGTGAGTTGAATGAAGATTGTAAGCTCTGTAAAGACAGGATGTAATTCTGGCCAGGATATGTATGTTGTACAATCCAGATTTGTTTCCGTATCTTTGCACCAGAATGTCCATGAAGTCCAACAAAGTAAATATCCGAAACCTTAGTTTTCCCGAAATCCAGGCACAATTTGAAGGCATGGGGGAGAAGTCTTTCCGTGCCAGGCAAGTATATGAATGGCTGTGGAAAAAAAATGCAGGTTCCTTCGAAGAAATGTCTAACCTGAGCAAGCCTTTGCGCGAAAAGCTCGAGGAAAATTTCCTGATAGATAAGATCACGCTCGATGACCAGCAGATCAGTTCGGATAAAACGATCAAATGTGCATTCCAGGTAGAACCGGGCAAAGTGGTGGAGGGAGTACTAATCCCCACGACCAGCCGGACGACTGCCTGTATTTCATCGCAGGTAGGCTGCAGTTTGTCCTGTACTTTTTGTGCTACGGGAAGGCTCAAGCTCATGCGAAATCTTACCGCCGGAGAAATTGTGGACCAGGTTGTTTACCTCCGCGACCAGGCCGAAGGAAGATACGGGCAAACGCTTTCAAATATTGTATACATGGGCATGGGAGAACCCTTGCTCAATTATAAGAACGTACTGCGTTCCGTTGAGCTGCTTACTTCCGAAGAAGGATTGGGAATTTCGCCGCGTAGGATCACCGTTTCCACGGCGGGGATCGCGAAAATGATCAAAAAGCTGGGAGACGATGAGGTGAAATTTAACCTGGCGCTTTCCCTGCACGCTGCAAATGATAAAAAGCGCAGCAAGATCATGGAGATCAATGACACCAATGACCTGGATACCCTCCAGGAAGCGCTCGAATATTTTTATGAGAAAACAGGTACCCGCGTTACCTTCGAATACATCATTTTCAGGGATTTCAACGATACGCTCGAAGACGCCCAGGAACTGGCGGAATTCTGCAAATGCGTTCCCTGTAAGATCAATATTATTGAATACAACCCGATCGATGAAGGAGGTTTTCAACAGGCAGATCCGGCGAAAGTAGATGCTTTTGCAAAATACCTCGAAGACCGCAACCTGGTAGTGAATATCCGTCGCAGCCGAGGAAAGGACATTGACGCCGCTTGTGGCCAGCTTGCCAATAAGAACAAGACCATTGCGCTGGGAGACAGGGCGCTCAAAGCCTGATAAATACTCACTAACATTTGCAACGGTTAACAATGACTTACGTGAAACAACTACCGCTATAATCTGAATGTGACATGCACAATCCGCTCATCATTTCCATTTTCCCGGCACTGGTACTGGGCATAGGCAACGGCATTTACTGGCAACGACAAGGCTACAAAGGCTGGCATCTTTATTATCTCGGCATTATGGCTTTCTATGCCTTCAGTGTGATCATTCTTCAAAAAGTATACTGAATTTAGCCTGTGGTGTATCTTTCAGCCCGTTTACGCCACTTTTCAGCTTCTTTTTTGTACTTTCGTCCGGTAAAACTTTCGAGCATGCACGCCGTCAAGGATCATATTTTTGCATTTGAAGTGGCTTTTGAAAAATTGTCCAAAGGCAGGTTCTGGACGTATATTATTCCTTCGCTGGTTGTAGCAATCCTGTTTTATGGCATTTTCAGCTTCATCGGCGGACTTTCGGAAGGTGCGGAGGTGGCTTCGGGTATCCCGTTATTAGGGGATTATATTGTCACAGGTGTTCAGAAAACCCTGAGCCTCGTAGATGCGCTGACTTTTCAGTTATACAAATTTTTTATCCTTACGATCCTTTCACCGGTTAACTGCCTGCTTTCAGAAAAAACGGACAATGAGCTCACGGGAGCAAGGTTTTCCGGAGGACTTACCCGGATCATTACTGATTTATTCCGTGCGTTGCTGCTGGTACTGTTCGCTTTGCTGCTCAACTTGTTAGCAATGGGAGCATGGTGGCTGATCGCTAAGATCACTGGTTTTCATCTGCTCGACAATGTTATTTACTTCCTGACAGGCGCATTTTTCCTCGGATTTTCATTTTATGATTATAGCCTGGAACGTTACGGAATGAGTTTCGCCGGAACCATCCGCTTTGGTTTTGACCATATTCCACACATGTTGCTGACAGGTGTCCTGTTCAGCCTGATATTCATGATCCCGGTAGCGGGTATTATTTTTGCCCCTTTCCTGCTCACCATTCTCAGTACCATTGTGTATGTAAGGATGACAGGAAGGATTCCCCATCAAACAACCAATTCAATTCAGCAATGAGAACACTTTTCGATGCTTTCCCCAGATCAAGCAAACAGCAATGGATCGAACTTCTGACCAAAGAGCTGAAAGGAGCTGATTTTGCGTCTGCCCTACACAAGCAGGACGCCATTGAAGGCATCACATATCCAAGCTATTTCCATTTGGAAGATGCAGCAAAAACGATCCAGGTACCCGGAAAGTTTCCATACACCCGGGGGAATTCCATGACGGATAATGATTGGTTTATAGGAACGTATGTTGCAGTAAAAGATGCGAAGACGGCCAATACGCAGGCGCTGAAATACCTCAATGCCGGTACTAATGCACTTATTTTTGACCTTCGCGGTGTGCAGGCATGTAACATTTCTGTGCTTTTCGATGAGATCGGCCTGGAATATATCCGCACCTATATTTTTCCTGATTCCACTGCGCAAATGGAGGAGATCCGGCAGTGGTTGGAAGGAAAACCTGGTGTGTTTGTAGCATTTTACAACAATCCGCTGGAGCAGGGAAACCTGCAATTACCTGCGACTTCAGCACATAAATCGTTCCACATCGATGCGTATCCTGTACAGGAGGCCGGTGCGAATGCTTCGCAGGAGCTTGCCTTTGCACTTGCGTTGGGAAAGGCATATATCGATGAACAGATCAGGCAGGGATCAACTGCAGATGATGCATTGGCAAGCGTTCATTTTACGTTGGGTGTAGGCTCTAATTACCTGGTGGAGATTTCCAAATTCAGGGCATTCAGAACGGCATGGGCGCAGATTGCAAGAAGCTATAAGCCTGAGCATGGCTGTAATGAAACGGCATGTGTTACCGCCCGGACGGGCTTTATGAACAAGTCGCTCAAAGATCCTTATACAAACCTGTTACGCCAGACGACCGAGGCGATGTCGGCAGTGCTTGGTGGTGCAGATCACCTTTGGGTACAGCCTTACAACGCATTATCCAATGAGGGTATTACCGGGTTTTCCCAAAGAATGGCCACTAATATTTCCCTGTTGCTCAAAGAAGAATCCTACCTGGATAAGGTGATCGATGCGGCAGGAGGAAGTTATGCTATAGAACATTTTACAGCCACCCTGGCAGGGAAAGCGATGGAATTGTTCCGCGAGCTGGACAACCGCGGAGGCATTCTCAATCCTGGAGCTTCACAGTGGTTCAACGAACAGGTACAAGATACTGCCCGCATCAGGGTCGCACAGATCAGGGACAAGCAGCGGATCCTGATCGGAGTCAATAAATTTCCAAACCCTGATGCGCAAACCGCACACTGGGCAGATACGGATACTACTTATTTCGGGCTGAAGCCACTGATCCTTGAAAAAAGCTATGAAGCTGCTTCCGAAGGAGAAGCTGTTGGATCAGTTCCAGCATCGGATATTCAAGGCGATGCATCGGACTTTGATTTCCAGGCGGATAATCAGACGGGAACAACCATTCCTTCTTTTGAGACTGCTGAAAAAATAGAATTACAGAATTATTACCAGGCTTCCGATATTGCCAAAGCTGAGCAACTGGGCTACGTTTCGGGACTTGCCCCTTACCTGCGTGGTCCGTACGGATCGATGTACGCCATCCGTCCCTGGACGATCAGGCAGTATGCCGGGTTCTCTACGGCGGAAGATTCTAATGCTTTTTACCGCAGAAACCTCGCGGCCGGACAAAAAGGGCTTTCAGTAGCTTTTGACCTGGCTACACACCGCGGGTATGATTCGGACCACGAAAGGGTAGTAGGAGATGTCGGGAAAGCAGGTGTTGCGATCGACTCGATCCTGGACATGAAAGTTTTATTTGACCAGATTCCGCTGAATGAAATGTCTGTTTCGATGACGATGAACGGTGCAGTGATCCCGATCATGGCCTTTTACATTGTTGCCGCAGAAGAGCAGGGTGTTAAGCAGAGTGAGCTTTCCGGAACGATACAAAATGATATTCTGAAAGAATTTATGGTGCGGAATACGTACATCTATCCGCCGGAGCCTTCTATGAAGATCATTTCCGATATTTTTGATTACACAGCGCGCAATATGCCGCGTTTCAATTCGATTTCTATTTCCGGCTACCACATGCAGGAGGCCGGCGCGACTGCTGCGATTGAGCTCGCTTATACGCTTGCCGACGGTTTGGAGTACCTGCGTGCAGGGATCAGCGCCGGAATGGACGTAGATGAATTCGCACCACGCCTCAGTTTTTTCTGGGCGATCGGGATGAACCATTTTATGGAGATCGCCAAAATGCGTGCAGGCCGGATGATCTGGTCGAAGCTGGTGAGCCAGTTCAATCCTAAAAATTCCAAATCGCTTGCTTTGAGGACCCATTGCCAGACTTCCGGATGGAGCCTCACGGAGCAGGATCCGTTCAATAACGTGGCAAGAACCTGCATCGAAGCCCTTGCAGCGGGATTTGGCGGTACACAGTCGTTGCACACGAATGCTCTCGATGAAGCCATCGCGCTGCCTACGGATTTCTCGGCAAGGATCGCAAGAAATACGCAGATCTACCTGCAGGAAGAAACACAGATGACTTCCGTGATCGATCCGTGGGGCGGAAGCTACTATGTGGAAAAGCTCACAGAGCAGCTGATCGAGGAAGCCTGGAAGCTGATCGAAGAGGTGGAAGAGCTTGGAGGAATGGCAAAAGCCATCGAAACAGGGATCCCGAAAATGAGGATTGAGGAAGCGGCTGCGCGCAAGCAGGCCCGCATAGATTCCGGGAGAGACATTATTGTGGGTGTAAACCGCTATCAGCTGGAGAAAGAAGACCACATGGATATCCTCGATATCGACAATACCAAAGTACGCCTTGGACAGATCGAGCGCATCAATAAAATGAAGGAAGAGCGCGATGACGCTAAGGTAACAGCCAGCCTGGAAAACCTGGCAGAGATTGCACTTACGGGGAAAGGAAATTTACTGGCCGCAGCGGTGGAATGCGCCAGGAACCGCGCCACGCTCGGCGAGATCTCTATCGCCATGGAAAAATCTTTCGGTCGGTATAAAGCGACGATCCGTTCCATCAGCGGTGTATATTCAGCAGAATCTATGAATGACGACGATTTTGAAAAAGCGAGGGAGCTGGCAGATAAATTTGCCCGCCTCGAAGGAAGAAGGCCAAGGATCATGGTGGCTAAAATGGGACAGGACGGACATGACCGTGGAGCGAAGGTGATTGCTACTTCATTTGCAGACATCGGGTTTGATGTAGACATCGGGCCATTGTTCCAGACACCGGACGAAGCAGCCAGGCAGGCAGTGGAAAATGACGTGCATATCCTCGGGGTATCTTCCCTGGCGGCAGGACATAAAACGCTGGTGCCACAGGTAATCGGTGAGCTGAAGAAGCTGGGAAGAGAAGACATCATGGTCATTGCTGGTGGAGTTATCCCACAGCAGGATTACGACTACCTGTACAAGGCGGGAGTGTTTGGTGTTTTCGGGCCTGGAACTAAGATTTCAAGGGCTGCGATTTCTATCCTGGAACTGCTGCTCAAAAGTGTAGAGGAATAATTCCAGCGCTGTTATGTCAGCCGGAAACCATTGATTTTGGAGCGTAAATACTGCTTTTTGAAATTATTTTCCTACATTCGGCATAGTTATTGAA
>Ga0247732_10001229_pt1 | contig 10571 bp, 8 predicted proteins | sample UWRJL163409C2_FD_180940 | JGI IMG/M metagenome (GOLD analysis project Ga0247732, IMG submission 180940) | Plant litter microbial communities from Arlington Agricultural Research Station in Wisconsin, United States - UWRJ-L163-409C-2 | ecosystem: Environmental > Terrestrial > Plant litter >...
TGCGCCACGAGTCCTCGGCCGCCGGTTGTCGATGCGACGCCCACCACTGCTCGAGCACACCCTTCGTCTCGGGAGTCGCAGTGCACGCCGCGAGTTCGTCGTATTCGATCCAGCGAAACGACGAATGCTCGTTGGACAACTCCGGCTCACCACCCGACCACGGAATCGAGAAGGTGAACTGCCGCGTCACACGCCCCTTTCCGTCGCGGTAGTCGAAGAGCCCGACGAAGTCATCGTCGACTGTGTGGGCTGCCAGCCCGATCTCTTCGACGAGTTCTCTCGTGCGACCTTCTTCGATCGTTTCGCCCTCGTCGACACCGCCAGACGGCAGTTCCTCCAGGCCCGGCAGATGATCATCATCGCCAGAACGGCAGACCAGAAGAACGCGCCCCCTCGAATGAACGACCGCGCCTGCGACGAACTTCTCGACGCCGTCGCGCCTCGCTTCTCGAACCAGGCGCTCAGTTGAATTCGCTCCGGTCATGGAATGAGGACGATCTTCCCCCGGGTGTGCCCTTCTTCGCTGAGGCGCTGCGCGGCAGCGGCGCGAGCCAACGGGAACCGCTCCGAGACCTCGACCTCGAACCGTCCCTCCGAAGCGAGCTCGATCGCCGCGGGAACTCCGTCGGCGCGCAGCCGCAGTTCCTCGTCGGTGAGCGGAACCGGGCTCCGCCCGACCAGGCGCGGATGCCCAGCTCGGCAGCACGTGCTCCGGCGACGATGGTGCCGATCCGCGAGCGATCGGTGACCAGGTCGAGGGAACCCTCGAGCGCCTCGTCGGTGCCGGCCCCGTCGAGCACGACGTCGATTCCGTCGGGTGCCGCCTCACGCACGCGCTCGACGAGGCCGTCGCCGTAGCTCAGGGGAACGGCGCCCAGTTCGGCCAGCCGAGCGTGATTCGACGGACTCGCCGTGGCGAACACCGTCGCACCCCAGGCCACCGCGAACTGCACCGCGGCCTGACCGACGCCGCCCGTTCCACCGTGGATGAGCAGGCGGGTCCCCTCGCCCACTCCAAGTGAGCGGAGCGCCTGGTACGCCGTCGACACGGGAATGCCGACGGCCGCGGCCTGCGACCAGGTCCACACCGACGGCTTGCGCACGAGGGTGGAGGGCTCGAGCACGAGGTGGCTCGCGTAGGCGCCGGTTGCGCCCTGAACGATGACCTCGTCGCCGGCGGCCCAGCCGTCGACCCCGGACCCGACCTCGAGAACCACGCCCGACGCATCCGACCCCACGCGCCGCGGCGCGTCGATCGGAGGCGTCGGCCGCTTACCCGATCGCAGCTTCGAGTCGATCGGGTTCACCCCGATGGCCTGCACCTCGACGAGCACCTGCCCGTCTGAGACTTCGGGGGTCGGAACCTCGACGACCTCCAGAACGTCTGGCCCTCCCAGACGTGAATACTGAACAATCGTCGCCATCGTCGGACCTTCCATATCGCCGGTCTGCGCGACGCTAGTTCGATCGCGCGTCGATCGCAAGTCGCCACCCCAACGTGTCGGCATGTGTCACCGTGTTGAGCGGCGTGACATCGAGACTCGGGCCCCGGCCCTGTCGAGCGCACAGTTGCGGCATGGCATCCCGCACCCTCGACATCTCCTCTCTGGCGTTCCTCACGCCCGGCAACTACCTCGACGACGACCCGTACTCGGGTCTCGAGGACACGCTGCGCCTCTTCGAGACGGGCGAGCGACTGGGGTACAGCGGAGCCTGGATCAGGCAGAGGCACCTCGAGCACGGCGTCTCATCGTCGGCGGTCTTCCTCTCCGCGGCATCGCAGCGCACGCAGCGTATCGAGCTGGGCGTCGCCGTGATTCCGATCGGCTACGAGAGCCCGTTCCGCCTCGGCGAGGATCTTGCGACCGCGGACGTGCTGTCTCGCGGACGCCTGCAGGTCGGGCTCAGTGCCGGCACTCCCCCGCACGCCGACCTGCTGGGCGACCTCGTCTTCGACGGCGACTGGCGCCGCTACGACCTCAGCCACGCCCGCGTCGAACGCCTTCGCCAGAACCTCGATGGTCGCTTCCTTGGCGACCCGGATACGGTCATCCACTCCCCCGGCAACGTTCAGAGACCTCGACTTCAGCCGTTCAGCGCGGGACTCGCCGATCGCCTCTGGTACGGCGGAGGGTCGCTCGGTTCCATCCGCTGGGCGGCCGAGAACGGCTACAACATCCTGCTCGGCAACGTCACGAGCGGTGAGGGCACCGACGACTTCATCGAGGCGCAGCGGAACCAGCTCGCCGTGTACCGCGAAGCATTCGTCGGCACCCGCAGACCGCGCATCGCGGCCGGTCGCGTGATCGTGCCGACAGACAGCGCGGATGCCGCCACGACGGCGAAATACCAGCGTTACGCGGCGGACCGCGTCGAGCGCACCCTCACGGCTCACGGCCCACGGCGCACCCTGTTCGCCCGAGACCTCGTGGGAACCAGCGAGCAGATCCTCGAGAGCCTCCATGCAGACGGGTCCCTGCAGGACGTCGGTGAACTCCGCGTCGAACTGCCGTACGAGTTCTCTGTCGAGGAGTACGAACAGATCATCCACGACGTGATCGAGCGCATCGCGCCCGAGATCGGCTTCACCCCGGCGATCGACCGCGTCACGGTCGGGGCCGACGCATGACCCGTTACATCGCATTCCGTCTCCTCCAGGCCGTCGGCGTGCTCTGGGCGGCCTACACGGTCTCATTTCTCGTGCTCTACGCCCTGCCCGGCGACCCGGCCAGCCTCCTCGCCGGCCCGGACGCCACCGACGTGACGCCCGAGCAGCTGGATGCGATCAGGGCGCAGTACGGACTCGACCGGCCGCTCGTCGTGCAGTATCTCGACCAGCTCCTGCACCTGGTGCAGGGCGATCTGGGAACGTCGATCTCGAGCGGACGCCCCGTGACCGACGTGATCGGAGAGGCCATCGGGCCGACCTCGCAGATCGCCGCGGCCGGACTCATGCTCGCCATCGTCTTCGGCGGCGGGCTCGCGATCGTCGCGACCTACACCCGGCATCGTTGGCTGGGCCAGCTGCTGCTGGCGGTGCCGCCGCTCGGCGTCGCGATTCCGGCATTCTGGTTCGCGCTTCTGCTTCTACAGTGGTTCTCGTTCGCCCTGCCGATCTTCCCCGCGATGGGCGACAACGGCCCCTCCTCCATCGTGCTGCCGGCGATCACCCTCGCACTGCCGACCGGAGCCACGATCGCGCAACTGCTGTCGAAGAGCCTCATCACCACACTGCGAGAGCCCTATATCGATACCGCCTGGGCCAAGGGGGCGAGTCGTTCGCGCATCCACTTCCGGCACGCGCTGCGCAACGCGGCGCTTCCCGCCCTCACGATCGCAGGCCTGCTCGTCGGCCAGCTGCTCGCCGGAACCGTCGTGACAGAGACCGTGTTCTCCCGCCCCGGCATCGGCCGGGTGACCGCGAGCGCGGTCGGGGCTCAGGACATCGCGGTGGTACAGGGCGTCGTGGTCTTCGCGGCAGTCGTCTTCGTACTCGCCAATCTCGTGGTCGATCTCATCTATCCCTTGCTCGACCCGCGCATCCAGATCAGGCGTCGGCGTTCGAGCGCCGGCCGCACGACTGCTCAGACCGGAGTGAACGCATGACCGAGACAGCCTCCCTCGTCACCGACAACGACTCGCGCCACAGCGACGAGACGTTCGCTTCGACGGCGGCCGACCGATTTCAGGATGCCTCTCGCAGCCGCCAGGGAGGGTCGAGACGGGGGCTCGGCCGAATCAGGCGCGCGTGGCTATTCGTGGCACGCCGTCCGAGTGCCGCCCTCGCCGCGCTCTGGATCGTTCTGGTTCTGATCTCGGCCGTGGCCCCCACGCTGTTCTCGGGTCAGGACCCGCTCGACGGCGTTCCCGCCGACAAGATGCAGGGGCCGAGCCCGGCGCACTGGTTCGGCACCGACCAGATCGGTCGTGATCTCTTCACCCGCGTGGTGCACGGAAGCGCGCTCACCCTGCAGGCCGCCGTCATTGCGGTCGCCATCGGCCTCATCGTCGGATCGCTGCTCGGGCTCCTCGCCGGCTTCGTGGGCACGTGGGTCGACGATGTGATCATGCGCATCGCCGACGTGCTGCTCGCTATTCCGAGCCTGCTTCTCTCGCTCGCTCTCATCACCGCCCTCGGATTCGGCACGGTGAACGTGGCGATCGCAGTGGGCCTGTCGAGCGTGGCGGCCGTGTCGCGGATCATGCGCAGCGAGGTGATCCGGGTGCGCAACGCAGTGTTCGTCGAGGCGGCCTTCGCCTCGGGCAACCGATGGTCGCGGGTGCTGTTCCGCCACGTGCTGCCGAACTCGATCGGCCCCGTACTGGTGCTCGCCGCCCTCGAGTTCGGAACCGCGATCCTCGCCGTCTCCGCGCTGAGCTTCCTCGGCTACGGCGCGCAGCCGCCGGCGCCCGAGTGGGGATCGCTCGTCTCGACCGGCCGCAACTTCATCGCGACCGCGTGGTGGCTCACTGCCCTTCCCGGCGCCGTGATCGCCCTCACCGTGCTCTCGGCCAATCGACTCTCCCGCGCACTCGACTCCGAAGGACGGCGCAGCCGATGACCATCCAGCACCCCGACAGCGGCACCCTGCTCGAGATCGCCGATCTCGCTGTGAAGTACCACACCGCCGACGGCACCATCGACGCCGTGCGCAGCGTCTCGCTGAGCATCGGTCGAGGCGAGAAGCTCGCGATCGTCGGAGAGTCCGGCTCGGGCAAGTCCACGACGGCGCACGCCATCGTGCACCTCCTGCCGACTGCTGCCGAGACGAGCGGTGGCAGCATCCTGTTCGACGGACTCGACCTGGCCACGGCGAGCCGCGCGCAGCTGCGCCAGGTTCGCGGCAACCGTATAGGCCTCGTGCCCCAGGACCCGACCGTGTCGCTCAACCCCGTGACGAAGATCGGCGCGCAGGTCGCTGAGACCCTCATCGTGCACGGCCTCGCCGACCGCAAGTCGGCCGCCTACAAGGCGGTGGATGCGCTCGAGAAGGCCGGTCTGCCGGAGCCCGAACTGCGGGCCCAGCAGTATCCGCACGAGCTCTCGGGAGGCATGCGCCAGCGCGTGCTGATCGCGATCGCGATCATCGCGAGCCCTGAGCTGATCATCGCCGACGAACCGACAAGCGCCCTCGATGTCACGGTGCAGCGACAGATCCTCGACCACATAGACCTCCTGGTGGCCGAGACGGGCACCAGCCTGCTGCTGATCACCCACGACCTGGGCGTCGCCGCGGATCGCGCGGACCGGATCGTGGTGATGAGTCAGGGCGAGATCGTGGAGGAGGGTACTCCGGACCAGGTGCTCGGAGCGCCCACCCACCCCTACACCCGCGCGCTGATCGCGGCCGCTCCCAGTCTGAACGCGCAGGGTCGGTCCGAGCACGTGCTCGAGCCCCTCGACGCGGAGATCGCCGGCCGCGTCTTCGGCGGGGGCCCGGGCGAGCCGTTCGTGCTCCGCGATCGTGCCGAGGCCGGGCGACAGCCCGAGCGAAGCGAGCTCGTGCTCTCGGCCCGCAATCTCGTCAAGGACTTCCCCCTGCCGCGCGCCTCGGGCGGCGGCAGCCAGCGTGCCGTCGACGATGTGAGCTTCGACATCCCGCGTGGCCAGACCTTCGCGCTCGTCGGCGAGTCGGGCTCGGGCAAGTCGACGACTGCGCGGCTCGCGCTGCGGCTCGCCGATGTCACGGGTGGCACGATCGAGCTCGACGGGCGGGATATCACCCACGCGAAGGGTGCCGATCTGCGCGCCCTGCGCCGTCGCATCCAGCTGGTGCATCAGAACCCCTACGCATCGCTCAACCCGCGGCTCACGATCGAGCAGATCGTCTCCGACCCGCTCGTGGCGTTCGGTCTCGGTTCGCGTGCCGACCGTCGCCGCAGGGCGGCCGAGCTCGTCGACGTGGTCGCGCTGCCCCGAACGGCCCTTCATCGCAAGGCCGCAGAACTCTCGGGGGGACAGCGCCAGCGCGTCGCCATCGCCCGGGCGCTCGCCCTGAACCCGGAGCTGCTCGTGCTCGACGAGCCCGTGTCGGCACTCGACGTGTCGATCCAGGCGCAGATCCTCGGGCTGCTGTCGACCCTCCAGTCGTCACTCGGACTCAGCTACCTGTTCATCTCTCACGATCTCGCCGTCGTCCGGCAGATCGCGCACCGCGTGGGTGTGATGCGACTCGGCGAACTCGTCGAGACCGGCGACGTCGACCAGGTCTTCACCGCCTCCACCCACCCCTACACCCGCTCGTTGCTCGAGGCGATCCCCGGATCGCACGCGCCGACGACCTGACTTGTCCCTTCCACCACCACCACCACCACCCAGCACCCAAGGAGCACCACCAATGTCGAACAGAAACCACGGCCGTCGAAGCGCGGTCCTCGGGGCGGCCCTCGTCGTCGCCCTCTCGCTGAGCGCCTGCGCCGGATCGCCCTCCGCGAGCCCGGCCGCGTCATCCGCCCCCGTCGACGGCGGCGACCTCACGTTCGCCATCGCCAACGATCCGATCTCGCTGAACCCCTCGGGCATCGGCTCCGGAAACGACACCCTCTATGTGACCCGCCAGCTCGTCGACTCGCTGCTCTACCAGAACCCCGAGACGGGCGAGCTCGAGCCGTGGCTCGCGAAGAGCTTCACGGCCAACGACGACGCCACCTCGTTCACCTTCGTACTGCGAGACGATGTGACCTTCTCCGACGGCACACCGCTCACCGCGAACGATGTGAAGGCCACCTTCGACGACATCATCGCCGCCGGCGCACTCAGCCAGGCCGTGACCCTGTTCGTCGGCTACAGCGAGACGAAGGTCATCGACGAGCACACCGTGGAGGTCGACTTCTCGACCCCCAACGCGGCGTTCCCGAACTCGGCCTCATCGGTCGCGCTCGGCATCGTCGCAGCCTCGACCCTCGCCGTGCCGTTCGCAGACCGGGCCACGGGTGCCTCCGTCGTGGGCACCGGCCCGTTCACGCTCGACACGTACACGAAAGACACGTCGACCGTACTGACCAAGCGCGACGACTACGCGTGGAGCCCGGCATCGCGTGAGAACCAGGGCGCGGCGCACCTCGACAGCGTCACGTTCCAGGTCGTTCCCGAGGCCAGTGTGCGCACCGGTTCGCTGACCTCCGACCAGGTCGACGTCATCGGCGGCGTGCAGCCGATCGACGTCGACACCCTCACCGCGAGCGACCTTCCCGTCGTTTCGCGCGGCAACCCCGGCGTGAGCTTCGGTGCGTACTTCAACGTGGCCCGTCCGCTCGTGGCCGACATCGCCGTGCGCGAGGCGCTCTCGTATGCGACCGACGCGACCGAGATCCGCGACACCTCGCTCAACGACCTGTTCAACGTGGGCACGAGCATCCTCGCCGCGAACACCCCCGGATACGCCGACGAGAGCTCGAACTTCACATTCGACCCCAAGAAGGCCGCCTCACTTCTTGACGACGCCGGCTGGAAAGAGGGCTCCGACGGAATCCGTGAGAAGGACGGCCAGCGACTCTCGCTCGTGGTCGCATGGATCTCGAACTTCGGACCGAACCAGACGTCGCTGGAGGTGCTGCAGCAGCAGTACAAAGACGTCGGCGTCGAGCTCACGCTCGAGGGCGGCGACGTGCCGAAGTTCCTCGAACTGCAGAAGTCGGGAGCGTTCGACATCTCGTGGCAGAACCTGTCCCGTGCCGACGGCGACGTGCTCCGCACCACGTTCTCCACGGCGTCGAGCAACTACTTCCACCTGCAGGACCCGGAACTCGAGGCCCTGCTGCAGCAGCAGCTCGCCACGGGTGACCCGGCGGCGCGGAACGAGGTTCTGGCCGAGGCCCAGGAACGCATCGCGACGCAGTTCTACCAGATTCCGGTCCACGAGCTGACGAGCATCATCGGCACGCAGAAGACGGTCACGGGCGTCGAGCTCGGAGCGGACTCCCGCCTCGATTCGCTGGTCGACGCGGCGAAGGCTGCCGAGTAGCGCGACCCTGCGTCGACTTGCCCGGGTCCGCCGCTTCGCGCTTCATGGAGGCGGCGGATTCGGGCAACCCGGCGCCGTCAGACCGGCACGGCTCGGTCACTCACGACCTCGTAGACCATGTCGGTCGCGAGATCGCCGAGTTTCGCCAACTGCAGCGTGATCCCCTCGAGTTCTGCCATATCTGCCGCAACGATCTCGAAGACGAAGCAGATCTCGCCCGTCACCCGCAGGCAGCGCACGATCCGAGGCTCGGCCTCGACGATCGCGAACACCCGATCGTCCTGCCGGCCGTGCACGCTGAGTCTCACCAGCGCTCGAAGTGGGTACCCCAGGGCCGCCGGGTCGACGTGAGCCGAGTAGCCCTCGATGACCCCGCTCTCCTGCAGTTTCTGCAGCCGGATGCGCGTCGCGGAGAGCCCCAGGGGAATCGCGGCGGCGAGCTCGGTGAGCGAGATGCGGCCGTCGTTCTGGATGGTCGCGAGAATGCGGCGGTCGACGGAATCGACGGGAGGGAGCGTGCGCGGACCGGTCATCCTCTGATACTGCCGCATATTCTGCGGTGCAATCGAAAAGAACGACTCGGTCGTCCGTTCCGCTCCTGAACTCACCTCCCTAGCCTCGAGGTATGAGCCGAAACCACCCCTTCTCCTTCGTCGATGTCTTCGCCGACGAGCCCCTCCGGGGCAACTCGCTGGCCGTCGTCGACCGGGCCGACGAACTCTCCGACACGACCATGCGGGCAATCGCGCGCGAGTTCAACCAGTCGGAGACGACCTTCGTGCTCACCCCGACCGATCCAACCGCCGCCGTACGGCTGCGATCTTTCACCGCCGCCGGCAGCGAGGTCTTCGGCGCCGGCCACAACGCCCTCGGCGCGTGGATCTGGCTGCTCGAGTCGGAGCCCGAACGAGTTGCCGCACACTCCGAGCTCACCCAACAGATTGGCCCCGACGTCCTCCCGGTCGAGGCGAGCCGCAGCACGGATGGACGTCTCCTGGTCACCATGTCGCAGTCCGCTCCCGTGTTCGGAGAGAGAGTGGCCGATCGGCATTCCCTCGCGCACGCGCTCGGGCTCGATGTGTCGGCCTTTGTTTCGGATGACACGGCTCAGGTCGTGTCGACCGGCGCGGCACACCTCATGGTGCGGGTCGCAGACCGCCGCGCTGTCGACGCCGCGAAGCCGCTGCCCGACGACCTGGCCGCCCTGCTCGCCCGGGCCGGAGGCGAGGGCTGCTACGTGTACAGCCTCGACCCGATCGCACCAAGCTCCGTCGCCTACGCGCGCTTCGTCAACCCCACGATGGGCATCACCGAGGACCCGGCGACGGGCACCGCAGCCGGTCCCCTCGCCGCCCTGCTCGTCACCCGTGGACACGTCGCCGACGGCAAGGAATCGGTGATCGAGCAGGGATATTCAATGGGCCGCCCGAGTCGCATCCGAGTCTCGACAGACGGGCCGAGCATCCGAATCAGTGGCTCGGGACTCGTCGTCGCGAGCGGCGAACTGCACGTCTGAGCGGCAGCCCGAGCACAGACGGCGCGCGCTGTCGACAGCGGGGCCGCAATGTGACGAATTGCTAAGCATCGCGTCAGCATGTGAACTGCGCGGTGGGTGAGGTCATCGGCATGGCGAGAGCATTGACGTGTCCACCTCACACCGAAAGGTCACCGACCATGTCAGTGAAATCCGGGCCGGTGCACGCCCGCAGACTCAGCATCGGCGCCGAGCCCACCCGGCCCAGCACGCTCTATCTCGACGCCGTCGCGGCCGCGACCGAACGACGCGCGGCCCATGCTCCCGCGATCGTGTCGCCGCATTCGGGGGCACCGGATGCGATGGCTCAGGCCATCCGATCGGCCACCGACGAGCTCGACGCCGAGCTGCGGGAGCTGTCGACCGCGATCTTCGGATTCGCCGAGGAGGGATTCGAGGAGCGTCGGAGCGTGGCCGCGATCGCCGCACTGCTCGACGAGCACGGAATCCCGTCGCGCGTCGGCGGCTGGGGGCTCGAGACGAGCCTGCTCGCCGGCCTCATCGACGGGCGCCCGGCGACGGTCGACGATCTCTTGTCGGCGTCGGCGTCGGCGTCGGCGTCGGCGTCGGGCCAGCACTCTCCGACCGTCGCGATCCTCGCCGAATACGACGCACTCCCGGGCGTCGGTCACGCCTGCGGCCACAACATCATCGCCGCGAGCGCCGCGGGGGCCTTCCTCGCTCTCGCGCGAGCCGCCGAATCGTTGCCGGCCGGCGCCCTGCCGGGGCGCATCCTGCTTCTCGGCACCCCGGCGGAGGAGGGCGGGAACGGCAAGGAGCTGATGGCTCGGGCCGGAGCCTTCGAGGGCGTCGACGCCGCGATCATGGTGCACCCCTTCGGCTATGACGTGGCCGACCAGCCGTTCATCGGGCGGCGAATCGTACGGGTGCGCTACCACGGGGTGGCGGCACACGCATCGGCGACCCCGTTCCAGGGGCGCAACGCGCTCGACGCGGCGACGCTCAACTACCAAGCCGTCGGCCTCCTGCGGCAGCACCTCTACCCGGGCGATCGCATCCACGGTGTCATCGTGAACGGTGGGCAGCGCCCGAACGTCGTCCCCGAAGAGGCC
>Ga0247732_10001230_pt1 | contig 10562 bp, 12 predicted proteins | sample UWRJL163409C2_FD_180940 | JGI IMG/M metagenome (GOLD analysis project Ga0247732, IMG submission 180940) | Plant litter microbial communities from Arlington Agricultural Research Station in Wisconsin, United States - UWRJ-L163-409C-2 | ecosystem: Environmental > Terrestrial > Plant litter >...
GTCTGCTGCATCGCGAGGAACACCGCGAATTCGGCAACGATCGTCTTGCCTGCGCCCGTGGGGGCGGCCACCAGCACGCTGTCGCCGTTCTCGAGGGCGATGCAGGATTCCATCTGGAACGGGTCGAGGTCGAAGGAGAGACCGGCCCGGAAGCGCTCGAGCATGGGAGCCCCCTGACGGCTCTTCGACAGGGCGAAGCGCTCGGCCGGGGACAGTTCGGTGGTCATACTGCCGCCGTATCTCCGAGGCCGTCCAGGAGTTTGGCTGCTCGCTTGGCGACACCGCGGTCGTGAAGAATGGCGATTCCTGCGGCCGCCAGGTATAGCACGATCATCGGTGCCGCCAGAAGGAACATCGACGAGACGTCGGCCGAGGGTGTTGCGAGCGCGCAGAACACGAAGATCAGCAGGATGGCCCAGCGCCAGCTGCGGATGATGCTGATGCCCGAGATCACGCCGATGAAGTTGAGCAGAACGAGAAACACCGGCAGCACGAAGGCCACGCCGACGGCGAGCACCAGCTTGAGCACGAACCCGAGGTAGTCCTTGGCCCCGATCAGGCTGGTGTCTTCCTTCGGTACGAAGGAGCCGAGCACCGCCACGATGTGGGGGAAGATGTACCACCCGGCTGCACAGCCCAGCAGAAACAGCGGGATGGCCGAGAACAGGAAACCGAAGGTGTAGCGCTTCTCGCGCTTGGTGAGGCCCGGCACCAGGAAGGCGAGGATCTGGTAGAGCCAGACCGGGCTCGACGCGACGACACCGATGGTGATGGTGATCTGGAGCCGCACGTCGAAGGCTTCACTGATGTTGGTGAAGTTGAGGCTGGCCGTGCGCTCCTGGCCTGCGAGCACGGCGATCGGTCCGCGGATCGCCTCCAGCACGTAACCCTGGAGAAACCAGCCGCCGATCGAGAAGAGCACAACGGCGATGGCCGAGATGAACAGTCGCTTGCGCAGCTCCAGCAGGTGCTGGCCCAGCGACATTCGGCCTTCGCTGTTCGTGCCTCGCCGAGCGCGTGTCGTCGCCACAGACGTTCTGACCGGCACTGATGTTTCGACGGGGAAGACTTAGGAGTTCGTCTTCGAGGAGTCCGTCGTCTGCGACGACACCTCGGGCGACGACTCGTTCAACTTCACGCCGGGCGTGGTCGAACCGGCCACGGTTCCGTCAGCGGGCTTGTCCTCCGACTTGACCTCGTTCTTGAAGATCTTCATCGACTGTCCGACGCTCTTGGCGAGTGCCGGGAGCTTGGCGGCGCCGAAGATGAGGACGATGATGACCAGGAGGATGAGCGCGTGCCAACCGGTGAATCCACTCAACATTGTCGGCCATCCTTAGATCGAGAACTGCAAGGTTCGAAACGTGCGAAATCCGCCCGTACACGGGGGAATTCTTCGAGTTTACCGCTCTGCCCGTGATTTCGCTGGCAGGGTCGCGCAACGTTCACTGTCCGTTTGCGCGAGGGGCCTTTCGGCGACCATTCGGTGTCGTGGCGGGAAACCACTTCCTCGCGCTGGCATCGACCTTGAGTAGCGCCTTCCCGCGGGCGATGCGCTTGTCGTGCCGAGCGTCTTTTCGGGCCCGGGTGGCGTCGCGCACCCGATCGCGCCGTTCTCGAGTCGCGTCCTCTCCGGCGAGGATCGCCAGTCGCTCCACGTGCTCACGCTGCTCATCGGCGAGGTCGGAGACGCGATCGAGAATCTCGAGCTTTGCGGTCAGCGTCTCCAGTGCGGCGAACATCGCCATCAGTTTGCGGAACAGCACAAGACCGACCAGCACGAGCATGGCGATGAGGGTCAGGCCGAGCCCCAGCCAGATCAGCAGCCAACCCCACCACGCGATCATCGTGCGCTCCTGAGTATCCGTGCGCTCCTGAAGATCACTGCGTGTCGTCCGCGTATCGGGCGACCCCAGCGTTCGCCCAGTCGGCGACCACCCGGCGCGCCTCCTCCGGTGCGACGACCGTGACCATGCCGGGGAGTCCCGCGATCAGTCGCTTGAGCCCGTGATAGTGCGAGACCAGGATGTTCGCGCGCACCCGCCCGTCGACCTGCGTGGTCTTCGTGCCTTCGGGGATGTAGTCGGCGACGAGCGGCAGCGCAGACGGCACGATGTCGATGGTGACGGGGAGATCATCCGCTGTTCCCTCGAACAGTGTGTCGGGGAGGGAGACCTCGCCGGCATGGAAGCTGATCGGCTCGGTGGTTACCACCGGCTCGCTGATGCGATCGATGCGGAAGGTGCGCACGGCTTTGCGCAGGTGGCACCACCCGCGGAGATACCAGTCGGCGTCGACCGACTCGATGCGCAGCGGGTCGACGCGCCGCCGCTCGTGCTCGCCGCGAGAGTTGAGGTAGTCGAACTCCATCTGCACGCCGGCCGAGACCGACTGACGGATGAGGGCGAGGGTCGCGTCGGACTCCGAACCCTCCACAGCCACCTGGCTCGGCAACGCGGAGGCTCCGCGGGCCAGCTTGGCCATCAGGGAGTCGATGGCGGAACGGTCTGCGTTCTCGGGCAGGGCCGAAAGATACTGGAGCCCAGCGATGAGCGCGGCCGCCTCCCGTCCGGAGAAGCGCGGTGCGTCGTCGATGGCGACCAGGTTCGTGAGCACGATCTGGTCGTTCTCCTCGAAGTCGTCCCAGGCGAGGTCGAACAGGTCGCCGTGCTGGTATTGGCCGGTCTCGCCGGGGATGCCCGAGACCGCGATCAGCTCGACGGCGTCGCGCACCGCCTTGGGCTTCACGCCGAAATGGTCTGCCGTCTCCTGCACGCTGATGCGGTCGTGCTCCATAAGGAACGGCACCAGGGAGAGCAGGAAGGCCAGCTTGTCTTGCGCCTGCATCGGCACGGAACGATCAGCCACGGGCCACCTCACCGTCGTATGGCTCGGCATCGAGCGACGAGGTCACGAGAGAGGGGGCACCGTGTCCGGCAGCGGTGGCGAGAAGGCGGGCGCGCACCGCCGCGCGCAACACCGGCGGTCGGAGAACGACCGCCTCGGGGCCGTAGCCGGCGAGTTCATCGGCGAAGATGTTGGCGTCGGAGTAGTGCAGCCGCAGGGTGCCGTCGGGCAGGGTCTCCGTGCCGCGCCGTTTGCGCAACCGAGTGTCGGCGTCCGAGCCCGGCACCACCTCGACCTCGGCGCTGTGCGATTGCCATACCTGCTCCAGCTCGGCAAGGGCCCGCGCCGTCTGGTCGCCGACGGGCGCCGCGATCGTCGCGTTCGTCATGGTGACCGCACTGACGATGCGCCGCAGCAGGAAGGTCTTGGTGATCTCGGTCTGCGGCTCGAGCGCGTGAAGATGCCACCGACCCTGATGCTGCACCAGGGCGAGTGGGGCGACCTCGCGCACGCGGGCCTCAGCCTCGCCGGGCTTGAGGTAGGCGAATCGAACGATCGCATTGCGGTCGAGGGCCGTGCGCAGGGGCTCGAAGGCGGCATCCCGCACCCGCAGTCGCGGCGCGTAGGCGAGCACCGGCTCTTCGGCGACCAGACCGAGCCCGCGCAGCTTGACGACGGCCCGCCGCGACTCCGATGAGAGCGAGCCCTCGCGCCAGACCATTGCCGCGAGTCCCAGCAGTGCAGTCTCCTCCGCGGAGAAACGGATGTCGGCAGGCAGCTCGTAGACGCCGCGCGGGATGCGGTACCGGAGGTTCTGGTTGTTGCCCGACTGGCCTGGGGTGTCGATGGTCTCCAACGGCACACCGAGATCCCGGATGTCGTCTTTATCGCGCTCGAACTGTCGCTCGAGGTTGGCGTTGTCCCCGGCGGGCTGGTACCGCTGGCGATAGCCCTGCACGGTCGACAGGATGTCGCTCTTGGTCAGCCCGGTCTCGGTGGCGAGCAGAGCGAGGACGAGACTGAACAGGCGTTCCTCGACGGGAACCTTCGCTAGGGGTGCAGAAGCTGACACGAGAGAGATCCTGGTTTGAAGGGAGACACCCGGCCTGTGTCGATGGAGTGGGACTACCCGCGCAACGCTACTCGAAGTTCGCGGCGCGCGGTCATCCCGCAGCGTGGAGTTGCTCCGCGGGCTACTGGGCGATGCCGAGGATGTCGACGACGTAGACCAGCGGTGTGCCGGTCGGCACGGTCAGGGTCTGGTCGCTGCCGTCGCTGACCGCCAGCTTCGGCGGGACCACGAGCAGCACGCGCGAGCCGACCTTCTGGCCGATCAGCCCGGCACGGAGACCGGCGACGACGCCCGGGTTGCCGAGTCCGATGACCTTGGCCTGACCCTCGCCGATGGTCCAACTGGAGTCGAAGACCGTCTTGTCGCGCCAGCCGACGGCCGTGTACTTGGCGACGATGAAGCTGTCCTTCTTCGTCTTCGGGCCGGTGCCCTCCTTCAGCAGTTCTTTCGTGACCTTCGTGGAGGTCGGCGGCGTTCCGGCGGGAATCTGGATGCCCGGCTGACCGGACTTGGTGGTCACGACCGAGGGGAGACCATTCTTCGGCAGGCGGGAAGAGCCGGATGCCTGCGCGGGGAAGGTCTTCGTCACGTCGAGCACGAAGACGAGCGAATCGGACTTGCGGATGCCCTGGTAGACCTTGTTCTGGTGTCCGTCCTGCGAGTTCGCGACGATGGCGATACGCGAGTTGGCCTGGGCGCACTCGAGCCCCTTGGTGACCGCTTCGAACGCCGCCCCCTTGGCGATCGTGCTGAAACCGTCACCGATCGAGTCGTATGTGCCCTGGGCGACGACCTTGCCGGTACGACCGTTGAGAATCGTGAGGTCGTAGAAGGCAGAGTCACCCGCCGTCATCGCCTTGCCCTTGCCCGCAACCAGCACGGAGGTCTGCGTCTTCGTCACGCGGAGCGGCGTGGGAAAACTGACCTTCGGTGCCGTCTTCAAGGCGCCCGTGGCCGTGACCGCCTGAGATGCAGCACCCGCGGGGGCGGCCACCGGGGTGCAGCCGGCGATGGAACCGTCTTTCACGAGGGTGGAGGTACCGGTGCAGGCGGTGAGGCCCGCGAGAATGGCGAAGGCAGCTAGGAGTGCCGTTGTCTTGCGCACGAATCCTCATTTCGGTTGGTGCAGGGCTACAGGTCTTGCTCATGGTCGAGCTATCACGCAGTACTCCGTAACGGGCAGTACTCCGCAATTCTAGGGTCACGCCGGGGGCGTATCCTCCGCGGCGGTCTCGGCCGCGACCGCCTGCTCGGCGGCGTGCTGCGCAGCACGCGCGGTACGACGGAGGCGCTTGTCGGTTGCGGTGCGCTCACCGAGGGCGCCCGGGGTCCAGGCCTCGACATCCTCAGCACTGAAATCGGTCTTCGAGGGTCGGCGCTTGAGCTGCGGCACGACCGTGTCGGGGGCGAGTCGGCGGGCGGTGAGGAGGAAGCCGGTGTGCGCGACCATGCGGTGATCGGGGCGCACGGCCAGGCCTTCGACGTGCCAGCCCCGCACCATCGTCTCGGAGGAGTCGGGATCGGTGAACAGCCCGGTGGCACGGATGGCCTCCGCGACTCGGGAGAGCTGCGTGACGGTCGCGATATAGCAGAGCAACACGCCGCCTGGGGTGAGAGCATCGGCGACGACATCGAGGTTCTCCCAGGGGGCGAGCATGTCGAGCACCACCCGATCGACCGTTCCCGGCTCGACCGTGGCGGGCAGTGCGTCGGCGAGATCGCCGACGGTGACGCTCCAGTTCTCCGGCTCGGCGCCGAGAAACGCGGTGACGTTCGCCTTGGCGACGCTGGCGAACTCGTCACGTCGTTCGAAGGAGGCGAGCGTGCCGGTCGGGCCGATGCCGCGCAGCAGCCACAGGCTGAGCGCGCCGGAACCGACGCCGGCCTCGACGACCTTCGCGCCCGGGAAGATGTCGCCGAGGCTCAGGATCTGCGCAGCATCCTTCGGATACACGATGGCGGCACCCCGTGGCATCGACATCACGAAGTCGCCGAGCAGCGGGCGGAGGGCGAGGTACTCGTCACCGTTGGTGGCGGTCACCACGGAGGCATCCTGCAGTCCGATCAGGTCGTCGTGCTTGACCATGCCACGGTGGGTGTGGAAGACGGCACCCGCTTCGAGGGTGATCGTGTTGAGGCGGCCCTTGGGACCGGTGAGCTGAACCCGGTCGCCCGCTCGGAATGGGCCGCTCTGGCGACGTTCTGCGGTCATGCCGCTCCTGCTTTCTCGGCGTCTGATTTGACTGCGCCATATTCGTTCGCTGCGCCGGGTTCGCTCACTGCGCGATCTCTCGCTGAGAGGTAGAGGTCGCCGAGATCGCCGACGGTCTTGCCGGCGAGGGTGGGCCAGATCGTGTATCCGAGCCCCTCGGTCAGCGGGGAATGGAGGGGCACGCCGATGGCGACCGCCCCTGAGGCGACGGCGGCGGCGAGACCGGTGACCGAATCCTCGATGGCGACGCAGTCGATCGGGGACACTCCGAGCTCGCGAGCGGCGTGTAGGTAGGGCTCAGGATGCGGCTTGCTGTGCGCGACCTCGTCGCCGGCCAGTACCAGGTCGAAGCCGTCGAAGGGCAGCATGGCGGCGACATGCCGGGCCATGCGGCTGATCGACATGGTGACCAGGGCGGTCGGGATGCCGGCGTCCCGCACCGATCGCAGGAGCTCGAGAGCACCGGGGCGCCAGGGTACTTCGTGCTCGATGCTCGACTGCACCCGATCGGTGAGCCAGCCGATGATCTCGGGCTCGGAGAGGTCCACTCCCCTGCCGCGCAATACGGCGGCGGAGTGGTCGAGACCGGAGCCGACGAGGGCGAGGCCGTCGTCGTGCGTCCAGACTCCGCCGTACGAGCCGACGAGCTCCTCCTCGGCGGCGAGCCAGTAGGGCTCGGTGTCGACAAGGGTGCCGTCCATGTCCCACAGGACGGCGGCGGGCAGGAGATCGGTCACGGAATCCGAGTTTAGACGTCGATGGGGTTCTATCCTTGACGGATGGCACGGAGCCGTGACGAGTGGCATGGGTCGCCGTCGGCGCCGGGCAGGGAGAACATGTGACTGACTCAGGGATGCACGGCTCGGGATTGTTGAGCGGCCGACTGCTCGTCGTCGCCTTCGAAGGCTGGAACGATGCCGGCGAGGCCGCGAGTGGTGCCGTCCGCACCCTGAAAGAGCAGCTCGACGTCTATCCCATCTCCGAGATCGATGCCGAGCGGTTCTTCGATTTCCAGTTCAACCGGCCGCTGGTGTCTATCGACGACGACGGCGAAAAGCAGCTGACCTGGCCGAGCGTGACTGTCTACGGCCCCACCGCGGTGAAGGTGCAGCAAGACCGCGCCGCCGCGGAGGCTGCGGAGGCTGAGGAAGGCGACGAGCTCGACGGCATCGGCGACAACTCCTCCAACATCTACCTGCTGCTCGGCACCGAGCCCTCGCGCAACTGGCGCAGCTTCACCGCCGAGTTGATGGCGACGATCGCCGAGACCGGCATCACCGGAATCGTGATGCTGGGCGCGATGCTCGCCGACGTGCCCCACACCCGCCCGATCAGTGTCTTCGTCGGCAGCGAGAACGCGGATCTGCGGGCCGAGCTGGGCGTGGAGCGGTCGACCTACGAGGGGCCGGTCGGCATTCTCTCGGTGCTCGGCGACGCGGCGGAGAAGGCAGGGATCCCGACGGTCTCCGTGTGGGCATCCGTGCCGCACTACGTTCACAACGCCCCCTCGCCCAAGGCGACGCTCGCAATAATCGACAAGCTCGAGGAGATCATCGACGTAGTCATCCCGCGCGGCGACCTGGTCGAGGAGTCGGCGGCCTGGGAGGGCGGTATCGACGCTCTGGCTGCGGACGACGACGAGATGGCGACCTACATCTCGCAGCTCGAGCAGGCCCGCGACACCGTCGACTCCCCCGAGGCCAGCGGCGAGGCGATCGCCCAGGAGTTCGAGCGGTATCTGCGCCGCAACGATGGCAAGCCGGGAAAGGACCAGGGCGGCCCTGCCGGACCAGCCGGCCCGGCTGGTCCCTCCGGTTCGTCCGGCCCCTCGGGCTCGGACGACTGGCGCCCAAAGGAGTAGCGCGGCGTCTCGCCCGTTGCCGTTGACGCGCTCACGCTCTGCGCCGGCCCGAAGGGTGACCTACGGGGCCAGGTCGATGCCGAGGAGCGCGTCGATGGCCGAGACCAGGTCCGCGGATGCCGGGAGCCCCGCGGCGATGCGAGCATCGACGATCTTCAGCGCGGCCGGGGTGTCGAGATCGAAGCTGAGCGCGGTGCGCAGTTCGGCCACTCCCTCGTCGCCGGCCACGGCATCCGCTGCCCATGCCGACCACGCGGCCAGCCGCGCGGCGGACGCGTCGAGGTGTTCCGCCGTCCACTCCCAGTCGGAACGGTAGTGCTCTGAGAGCAGCGCGAGCCGGATGACCCGAGGGTCCACGCCGGCATCGACCAGATCGGAGACGAGCACCAGATTGCCGAGCGACTTGCTCATCTTCTCGCCCTCGTAGGCGACCATGCCGGCGTGAGCATAGAGCTCGGCAAGCGGCTCGCCCGTGAGGGCCGCCGCATGTCCGGCGCTGAACTCGTGGTGCGGGAAGATCAGGTCGGTGCCGCCCCCATTGACGGTGATCGGACTCGGGAGGTGATTCAGAGCGATCACCGTGCACTCGATGTGCCAGCCCGGGCGGCCCGCGCCGAGCACGGTCTCCCACGACGGTTCGCCGACACGGGCGGAGCGCCAGAGCAGCGGATCGAGCGGATGCCGCTTGCCCGGTCGCGTGGGATCCCCGCCGCGTTCGGCGCTGAGCTCCAACATGTCGGCCCGGTCGAGACGGCTTTCCTGCCCGAGAAACCAGGGTGAGGCCTCGGCCGCGCTGTCGAAGTAGAGGTCCTGCGCGGCACCCTCGCTGTCGACGGGATAGGCGGTGCCGCTCACCAGAAGGTCGTGCACGGCGGCCGCGATCTCGTCGATCGCCTCGGTGACCGCGATGAAGTGCTGGGGCGGCAGGATGCGCAGCCGCTCCATATCGCTACGGAACAGGTCGACCTGCTCGGCGGCGAGGGTGCGCCAGTCCACGCCGTCACGCGCAGCGCGCTCGAGCAGCGGGTCGTCGACATCCGTCACGTTCTGCACATAGTGCACCTCGAGCCCGGCGTCGAGCCAGAGTCGCTGCAGCGTATCGAAAGCGAGGTAGGTGGCCGCGTGCCCGATGTGGGTGGCGTCGTAGGGGGTGATGCCGCAGACGTAGAGGCTGGCGGGGGCGTCTCCGCCGGCGCGCCGCAGCTCGTCGCTCGCGGAGTCGTACACGTGAGGGATGGGTCCGGTGCCCGGAACACTGGAGACTTCGGGTCTGTGCCAGGACTTCACGCTGTGATCACCGGAAGAGTCTACGGGTGCATCCCTGGTCGGGCGCAACGACGGGCGGCTAACCCAGCAGGAGGTCCAGTTCGAGGTTGGCAGCCAGCTCTTCGGCGGCTTTCGCCTCCGCGGCGGAATAGGGGTCGGCGCGCGTGGAGAGCACCTGGATGGTCACGACGATCGGTTCCTGGCTCATGGAGAACTCCGGAGGTCGATCCTCCGGCAGACCGGCTCGTTCTTCGTCGATTGCGGACAACTGGTGACCCCTGACGCGACAGATGGCTTCACCGGGACTAGGGCGATGGGGTGAACGCTACCCGCGTTGTCGTGGTGCGGGTACCCGCTGGAGGCGAACTCACGGCCTCGGCTGCACGCTCCGAGCTACCGATCGTCGTCGGCCTAGTTCGCGGAGATGACGCCAGTGGCGAGGAGCACGATCAGAGCGATGCCGAGCAGGATTCGGTAGATCACGAACGGCAGGAACGAACGCTTCGAGATGTAGTTCATGAAGAACGCGATCACGACGAGGCCCACCACGAAGGCGACGAGGGTCGCCACGGCGGTCTCGGTGGCCGTGAAGTATTCGACGGTGGGCGACTTGACGGTCTTGTAGAGCTCGTACAGGCCGCTGCCGAAGACGGCGGGAATCGCCAGCAGGAACGAGTACCGGGCGGCCGCGGCGCGCTCATAGCCCAGGAACAGCCCCGCGGTGATCGTGCCACCGGAGCGGGAGACGCCGGGGATGAGGGCGAAGGACTGCGCGACCCCGAAGACTGCGGCGTGCGGAATGGTCAGATCCTTCAGTCGGCGCTTCTTCGCTCCGACGTAGTCGGCGATACCGAGCAAGATGCCGAACACGATCAGCGTGACGGCGATCAGCCAAAGCGAGCGGAAGGTCGTTTCGATGGTCTTCTGGAAGAGGAGTCCGAGCACCACGATCGGGATCGAACCGAAGATGATGAACCAGCCGAGCTTGGCGCTCGGGTCGTTACGCGGGATCTTGCCGAACAGCGCCAGGAACCAGCGCGAGATGATCTTCCAGATATCGGCCGCGAAATAGACCACGACGGCGGCCTCCGTGCCGAGCTGGATGATGGCGGTGAATGCCGCACCCGGATCGGTGCCGAGCCCCATCAGCTCGCCCACGATGCGCACGTGTGCGCTCGACGAGATCGGCAGGAACTCGGTCAGTCCCTGAACGAGCCCGAGGATGATCGCGTTGAGAAAGTCCACGGAAACCTACCTGTCAGTAATTCAGCAGCAGGTCCGTCAGAACGTGCCTGCCAAACACT
>Ga0247732_10001231_pt1 | contig 10558 bp, 8 predicted proteins | sample UWRJL163409C2_FD_180940 | JGI IMG/M metagenome (GOLD analysis project Ga0247732, IMG submission 180940) | Plant litter microbial communities from Arlington Agricultural Research Station in Wisconsin, United States - UWRJ-L163-409C-2 | ecosystem: Environmental > Terrestrial > Plant litter >...
CAATGTGTTCCATGTTCATCGATGAAAACCGGGATGCGCTCTTTGCGGTAGTAATTGAGCGGAAAAGATCCGGCTTCGCGGTAATGGTCAAGCAGTCCGATCAGGTGCAGTCGCGAGCGATACTGTACCGCGTTGAGATGTTCCACACCTGCTGAACGCAGAATGGGGAGCACACTTTCCAGGTGCGCCTGCACATAATCCCGGTCTGAGGTGAAAATGCGGGCTTTCCCGATGGGGGCCTTAATGGCATGCGCCTTCCAGTTAAAATTAAATTCGCACAACTGCTCGTAAAAAGTGGCTGCCGAAATGTATCGTGTACCAAGCAAAGTACAAATGGCTATCAGGAAATATTTCATGGGGGTAACATTTTTCGTTCAGGTAGTGTTACACTTAGCATAGGAAAAGGTTCAGCCATGTGACTGGCAGGAATCAAAATTCTGACCATGAACATTTTCATGAGATACTATCCTGTTAAAGCAACCATTTGAAAAAACTTGCAAACCAAATAGCAGCTATCCTTGGTAAATCTGGTTTTTATGAATAAATTTAGGCTGGAAAAAATCAAGCAACCAGGCAGTCATTTACGGCTTCCGGAACTTTACACTCGTAAATGAAAAAAATTATACTTGTCGAAGATGAAGCCCAGGTGGTTTCATTTATAAAGAAAGGGCTTTCGGAAGAAGGGTTTGAAGTGAGTGTTGCATTCGACGGGAAAACGGGACTGCAGCTGTTCAGGGAAAATACTTTTGACCTTGTTATCCTGGATATTATGCTTCCGGAAATGAACGGGTTGGAAGTGTGCAGGGAGATCCGTAAAACGGATGCGGCCGTGCCCGTGTTATTCCTTACCGCGCTGGGTACTTCTGAGAATATCGTGCTGGGACTGGATACGGGCGCTGATGATTACCTGGTGAAGCCATTTAAATTTATAGAGCTCGTGGCGCGTATCCGGACGCTTTTGAGAAGAACGGAAAATACCACGCTTCCCACTCCGGATCCCCAGGAAGAATACATTTACAGGGCCGGGGACCTCGTTATGAATGATTATACCAAGACGGTTACCCAGCAGGAAGAAACCGTTTCGCTGACAACCACGGAATACCGGTTGCTGCATTATTTCCTGCGGAACAAAAATAAAGTGCTTTCACGCACAGACATCCTGGAAGCAGTATGGGGAGTGAATTTCGACCTTGGGACCAACGTTGTTGATGTGTATGTGAATTACCTGCGCAAGAAAATAGACAGCGTATCCGAACATAAGCTTATTCATACTGTTATCGGTATGGGATACGTACTCCGAGAATATTGAACAAACTCAGTATATGAAAACACAAACAAAAACCCGGTTATTGCTCCTGTCGGCTTTCCTGACGATCATATTGATATTCACCGTGTTCGTTTATTTTTCTGTTTCAGATTATTCCAACAGGGATTTTTACAAATTACTGGAAATAAGAGCTGTTACAGCAGCCAGGCTTGAGCTAAGCCATACCTCTGAACCTGGGATCAAAGAGATCACGGACCTGAGGAATAAGTTTTTTGAAAAGCTTCCGAGGGAAGAGGATTATTTCTACCGTGTAACTCCTGGCAAAAGTTTCAAACAGGAGGCAGAAGCATTGAAAATCCCGGTGTCTTTTTTCGATACCATTCTCAAAAAAGGGAAGGGTGAGTACAATGATCAGAACCTTTTTTACAAAGGTATTCTTTACAATAGTCCCGAAGGAAAATATGTGGTAGTAGCATCGGCCGAGAACTATTTTGAGCTGCACCACTCGGCTTATCTGAAAAGGACATTGCTGCTGGCGATTGCGGCGGCACTGGTTTTCTCGGTGATTATCTCCGTGTATTTTTCAAAGTACATTTTCAAGCCGCTCACCAGGATTACGGAAAGGGTCCGGCAGATCAGCTCTGAAAACCTGCACCTCCGGCTGGATATTAAAAACAAGAACGATGAGCTCAACGAGCTGGCGCATACCTTCAATGACATGCTTAACAGGATCGAGACCTCGTTTGAGACACAGAATAACTTCATCAGCAATGCATCGCACGAATTAAGAACTCCGCTAACCGCCATTATCGGGGGAGCGGATGTGACGCTGGCCAAGGAAAGAAAGCCAGAAGAATACATTGAGACGATCAGGATCATCCTCTCTGAAGCCGAAAAGCTTGACCAGAAAACCAAAGCTTTGCTGTTCCTGGCACAGACCGGATTCAATGGAAAGGTACAGAAGTTCGAAGAAATAAGAGTAGACCAGTTACTCTGGGATGTGAAAGAAACCATTGAGAAGATCAATGCCGAAAATAAGATCCACATTGACATGAGTTTGCTGCCGGAAGATCCTGCAAAGCTGAAAGTTAAGGCCAACGATCAGTTGCTTCATCTCGCACTCACCAATATCATCAGCAATGCCTGCAAATATTCGGATTACCGGGTAGTAAATGTTTCTTTAGGCGCTTCGGACAGTGAAGTTTTCATTGTGATCAGAGACATCGGTATAGGTATACCGGAGAATGAATTGAAGTACATTTATGATCCGTTTTTCAGGGCATCCAACACGAAGAATTATGAAGGTTATGGCATCGGGTTGCCGCTTACGCAGAATATTATCCGCATGCACCAGGGAGAACTGATCGTGTCTTCCATACTTGACGGAGGTACTACTGTACAGGTAAATCTTCCCGCCGGAAAACGCAAAAAATGACAACTTTTTAAGTTCGTAAACCGTAAATTTTAAAGGTTTTTATCATATTCTAATCTCTTTCTAATCTCCTCCCGTTTTTTTAATGGGATTCTAATTTCAGTTTTAAGCGGCTCTAATTTCGATAGGATAGTTTTGTAACTATACAAATATCCAAAGATCTAGAGTCATGAAAAAAACAGTTTTAATACCCACAGATTATACCATCGAGTCTCTGAATGTGTTAAAAGCCCTTCTGGAACGTGAAGCAGGTTCACACACTTATGATATCATACTTTTGCAAGGCATTCACCTGTCGGATTCCATCAGCGAGCTCCTTTTCTTTTCAAGAAATAAAGTAACAGAATCGCTCACCAACCAGGAATTCGAATCAGCGTGTGATGTGATCCGCAACAAATATGCATCGCAAATTCATTCGATCAGAAAAGATATCTATACAGGATTCACGCAGGCAGCATTTAATAATTACGCAGAAGCGAACAACATAAGTGAAGCATACATTCCATCGAGCTATACTTTGCTTCAGAACAAGAAAAGCTTCGACCTGCTGCCATACATACGCAAAAGCAAGCTCGAGATAACAGAAGTTTCCTGGAATGCAGATGTCAAAATGCCCGAAAAAGGGAAACTGGCAGAGCTTTTCTTTAACAACATCACCAAATAAAAAAAACAAGAAAATGAGGATATGGATTATATACATCGGAGGATTTCTCTTTGGGCTGACAGGATTTATCCTGCTGATCTCTTCCACGCACAACCCGGAGAATGCTATTCTGGGTGAGTGGAAAGAAAGTAAGTGGGAATACGAAAAAGTAAATAAGCCCACGCAGGACTCTATTGAATTCAAAGATGTGCTGGCGGAACAAAACCTCATCATCCACAAAGCAGAAACATGGACTTTCCTTCCGAAAGGGAGGCTCAGACTGACAGGGGAGAAACTGGACAAAACAGTTTCCTGGCGGATCAAAGGAAGAGGCCATATCCTGGAACTCAGATATGACAATAACATTACAGAACATTACAACCTTACCGAACTTGGAGATACAAAGATGGTCCTGAACTTTGAACTGGACATGCAGGTAAGGGGCATCGCAAGATTAACTTTTGAGAAATTACAATAATTATGCTTAGAAAATTCAGCAATAGCAGAACGCTTAACGACAATATCAGACTAGGGTCATTGACGGCATTTTCCGCCGGGATGGTCAACATCGCTTCTTTGCTTATATTTTTCTCGTTCACTTCCAACGTGACCGGGCATTACGCAATCCTCGCGGCAGAGATCGTCAAAGGAAACTGGTACCAGGTAGCCATTGTACTGGCTTGGATCTTTCTATTCTTCTTTGGTAGTTTTACTTCCAACCTGATTGTTGTCGGCTTCAATAAGAAGAATACATACCTCGCACATGCACTTCCCATCGGACTTGAAATTATCTGTTTGATGGTTGTGGGAATATACGGGCAGTTTTTTTACCAGGAGACGCTTACCGAAACTGAGATCCTGCTCTGCCTGATGTTATTCGCAATGGGGCTTCAAAACGGTTTGACAGCCAGTATTTCAAACTTTGCTGTAAAAACTACTCACCTTACCGGTGTGACTACTGACCTTGGTATCCTTACAGCGATGTTTACCAGGAAAGAATTTCGCGCCAACAAAAAACTGCGCGGAAAGGCCCGACTGCTGCTGGCCATCACAATCTCCTACCTGGTTGGTGCCATATTCGCAGGATTTACCTACATGTATATGCAGTTCAAACTTTTCTACATTGTCAGCTTGTTCCTGGTGATCGTAATCGCTTACGATTTCTACAAACTTCGTTTATTGCGCTACCTGGTTGCCAGGAGACACAAACATGAGAAAGCAGCACAGAAAGAAAATGATAACCTGAACACAAAAGGAAACAAAGAGGAATCCGCAGCATACTGAAAACAGACGCAGACTACTGATAAATCAAAAAGGAGCAGCTGATCATCGGCTGCTCCTTTTGAGTTTGTTACTGGTTACTTATTTCTTGATTACCTTTTTGACAGACTTTCCTTCCGTACCACTTATAGCCACGAGATATACACCCGTTGTCATTGGCGAAAAATCGACCGTGTAATTGTTTCCTTTGACATTGTCTGCAGAAAATACCTGCTTACCTGTAGCATCAAAAATTTCTACCGATTGAATCGTATTTGACGCCTGTATCGTGAGTTTATCCGTTACGGGATTAGGCCCAAGCACGATATCGGCACCTGGGATTTTATCTTCAAGGCTTGCTGTTACGGCCGTGGTGATCGCGTTGTTTTTAATAATTGTTCCGTTTTCACCTGTCACGATCGCACTGCTGGCAGATAGCATCCTTACATCATACAAATGTTCTGTTGTCCCTGGGAATTGCTCTGTCCAGGTATTACCTCCATTGTTGGTATAAAAAGCCCTTCCGCTTAACCCGACTACCATTCCGTGATTGGCATCGAAGAAATGAACCCCCTGAAACGACATGTTGGCCCCAACGGTTATCTCTGTCCAGGTAGCTCCTGCATCTGTCGTTTTCAATACCCTGCCATTGCTTGCTGCTACATATCCTGTGTTTTCATTCACAAAGCACATTTCGGTCAGGAGCCCGTTGGTTGTATAAGCGGTAGTCCAGGTTGAACCGCTATTAGTCGTCTTCCTGATTTTCCCGGTTTGCACTACAATGTATCCTGTAGTGGGATTCGTAAATACAATATCCGTAAGGAGATCCGTAGAGCCTGAGCTTCCGACACTGAATGATGCTCCTCCGTTCGTTGTTTTCCAAAGCACTCCGCCTGTCCCGACAAAATAAGCCGTGGTAGCGCTAGTAGCAGCCACTGCCCACAAAGAGTTAGATGTCGGAGGTGTCAAAGATGTCCAGCTTGCGCCTCCATTGGAAGTCTTAGCAATGGACTGCCCGACAACTGAAGCGCCAAAGCCAGCATTATCGTCATAAAAGCTGAAATCCCGAAAGCCCTGTGAAGTAGTCATTGTCCACGTATTTCCACCATCATTGGTTGCCAGGGTACGTACACTTCCACCGGCACAATATCCTTTTTGTGCATTTATAAAATGAATGGCATCTAATTTTGCACTGGTGCCGGACGTAACAGGTATCCATTGTGCCTTTGAGAACAAGCCAAAGCAGGCTGCAAAGCCTAAGGTTAGTGTAATTTTTTTCATTGCTGGTATTATTTGGTTAAGTATTTAATTTGAAAAGTAACGCTTTTATAACTAAATGTTACCTTTATTTCCAAATAATACCTGTAAAAATACAACAACCTTATCTTTTACATAATATCTTAACAATCTCATATTGCTTAACCTGCGCCGAAATTCACCAGCTGACTGACCGTAAGTGCTATGATTACCGTATTAAAAACAAAAGCAATCAGCGAATGGATCAGTACAAGGCGTCTTACTCCTTTGGCTGTGATCACCACATCAGAAACCTGGAAAGTCATTCCGATCACAAAAGAAAAGTAAGCAAAATCAAAATAATCCGGCTGGCTGTCTTCCGGAAATATAATGCCTTTTGCATGCTTCGAAAAATGTTTGTTTTCATCCCCGTAAAACAAGTGTGCGTACCTGAATGCAAAAGAAGTGTGTACCATTATCCAGGCAATTCCGATAGCTACGATGCAACTGGCGGAGCCTAACAGAGGACGGATATTCCACCGCGAGGCATCGTGAATAACTGTCAGTACGATCGTAAGGCTGGTCAGGCAGGCTGCTACAACCAATGCGAAAAGCACCCAGCTGCTGACATCTTCCTTTGCACATTGCAATCGGATCTGGTGTTGATTGAGTGAAGCAAAGATATATATGCTCATTGCAACGTAGGTGATGCCAAATGTATCCCAGGCCAGCACAAAGCTGAAAGGCGCAGGAAGATCAGCCTGTAAGGCAGCAATGAGTGCAATGATCGAAAGTGCCAGGCATGTGATGTGTTTTCGGATAGAGACCTTTGTCATAGTAAAGTAATGATTGAATAAATGTAATTCTTTTAACGATAATTATTTCCGGTTTTTCGGAAACATCTGAAAAACATACAGAAAAGCCCCCAATGATAACCCAAAAGCGACAAAAGTTAAATGGTTGTAATTATTATAATTTTTTATCTATAATTTTGCCTTGTCAAATCTGCACTACTCTTTCCCGGAATCCAAACGGTTTTTCGGACTGTTCATAATGACCGGTAGTTAACAAGGTTTTATAAATATCAAGATGGTGAGATTTAATGCATTTGCATTATTGATTTACGTAAAGATTAAAATAAATATAAATAGTTAAACAGGTAGATTATGAAAAAAACACTATTACTATTCACCTTTTTTGCCGGGACCATCGCTGCATGGGGCCAGCAAAACTCCAGGCTTCAGCTTGCTCCTGCAGAGCCAGTGGCTTTGCCTTCCAGGCCAGCGACTCCGGCTCTAGGAACTGCACCTAAAGCTTTTACATGTACGGATACCATCCGGTATACTTACGCCAAAGAGACCATCCTGGGGACCAATTTATTCAGTACGTTTACTATCTGGAGAGCAGACAATGAGTCTATTTCCCAGACTTTCCTGCTCAGCGGCGCAAGCCTTTCGATCAAAGGAGTGGAATTACTTGGAAGTAACTTCATCAGCGGTGCCAGCGGAACGGCCTCTATTACAGTAAGAGCTTCTATTTACAACGTAGATGCAAATAATACCCCAACGACTTCACTTGGAAGCGGAACGGTTAATATTACCTCTACAGCTGCTGCTTTTTATCACGTGAATTTTGCAACACCAATTACCGTAACGGCTAATTACGCGGTTGTAATCGATGTAACAAGTACAGGTGGTATCTACAGAAGTTACCTGACTAATGGTTTGCCAAATCAGTCTTATGATGAGCCACTTGCCAGATTCAAATCATCTTATTACCCTAAATCTCTTGGGGCATTTGTAGACATCGCGACATTGACTACCGGAGATGCTACGAACTTCCCACAGGGTCCGCACCACTTTGAGCCGATCATTGCGCCGATCGTAACTTACAACATGACTTCCACGGCTACAGCAACTCCTGACCCGTCTTGTATCGGTACAGCCGTTGCATTTACAGGTACTTCCAACCCGGCAGGTATCCTGAGCAACAGAATGTACAACTACCAGATATTCAGAACGCACTTCGGAACAGCTGCTGCTGATTCAACGTATGCATGGGACATGGATAACAACACGATTGTATGGAGTGCTTCACACAATTATACTTACCCTGCAGCTGGTACTTATGCTACTGAATACTACACACTGGGTGGTTTCTGGAGAAGCTGTGTGGATGTAGCTACCAAATCGGTAACGATCAATCCGCTGGACAATGCTTCTTTTAACTATTCATCCAATACATTGTGCTCAAGCAGCCCGAACGAAACTCCGGTAGCTTCTGCAGCTGGAACTTATGCTGCTACTCCTGCGGGACTTTCAATCAATCCAGCAACGGGAGAGCTTGACATCGAAGGAAGCCAGGTAGGAACGTATACTATTACGCATACAACTACTGGGAACTGTCCGAATACAAGTACACAGACACTGACTATCACTACTGTGCCAGACGCTTCTTTCTCTTATGCGGCAGCTTCATACTGTACAGGTACTGCTAACCCTGCTCCGGTTTTCGGACCAGATGCGAGTGCAGGTGTATTCTCTTCTACGACAGGATTAAACTTTGTAGATGCCAATACAGGTGTTATTAACCTCGCAACAAGTACTCCAGGTACATATACTGTAACGAATACCATTACTGCTGCCGGTGCTTGTCCTGGTGACGTACAAACTGCTACTGTAACTATCAATCAAGCTCCTGCAGCTGTAATTTCAGGTGGTGGAATAGGTTGCGGTGACGGTTCTACACCAGTTCAGGTATCTGTCCTTCTTGCAGGTGACGGACCATGGGACTTCACTTACACTGACGGAACAACTCCAACTACTGTTACAGGACATGCAACATCAACTTACACAATCAATGCTACGGAAAACGGTACATATACTGTTACTTCAGTAAGCAATGCGAACTGTACTGCAACAGGAACAGGATCTGCAACGGTAACTTTCAATCCTACTCCGGTAGTGACTATTTCTCCAGTAGCTGCGCTTTGTGAAACTGCCGCTGCCGCAGTACTTACAGGAACACCTGCAGGTGGAACATTCAGCGGAACAGGAGTATCTGGTACTTCTTTCAACCCTTCTGTAGCCGGAGACGGATCTCACACAATAACTTACACTTATACGGCTAACGGATGTTCCGGTACTGCTACTACAAGTGTTACTGTGAACGAAAGTCCTGATGTAACATTGGCTGCACTTACTTCACCACTTTGCTTAGATGCTGGTGCATTGACACTGACAGGAGGGCTTCCTGCAGGAGGTACTTATTCAGGAGCAGGTGTTACAGGAGGTGTATTCACTCCATCTGTTGCAGGTGCTGGAAATAAGGTAATCACTTATACTTACCAGGGAACAAATGGTTGTTCAGGTTCAGCTACTCAAACAATTGTTGTGAACAATTGCGCAAGCATTACTGAATTGACTGATCTGAACATCACAGTAGCTCCAAACCCTGCTGAAAACGTAGTAGTTATTTCTACTATTGGTTCAGACAATGCAAATATTTCCTACTCTATGATCACTCAGGATGGGAAAATTGTACTGGCGCCTCAGCAAATGACAGCTGGTGCACAAGCAACTATCGACGTAACTTCTATGGCGAGAGGAATCTATTTCATCCGCTTCGCATCAGAAAAAGGTACTGCTGTAAGAAAAGTAGTATTGAGATAGATCAAATAATTTCAATGTAAGAATGCCGGGGATCAGTCTCCGGCATTTTTTTTGCCATTTTATAAAGGGTTTTTACAATACCTGCACTATGCCATGAACAAAATGCGTGATCAGTGGTTATCTGATAAATATAGATCATCTCGAAAATATAAGTGTCTGATTTTTCCTTGTTGATTTGCGAAATAAAAGTGAATAATTAATATCTTGTACACGCTTGAAATCATTAAGAGTGGTTTTCAGGCCGCTTATAAAACATATTATCTAATAGATAACCACATAGTCATGATAAAAAAAGGCTGCCTCAAATTCTTAATAATAGCATCAATAACACAAAGCGCCTTTGCACAGGGCCTGAAGCCCGGTTTCGACAAAGCGGAATACATTGAAACTTTGAAAATCAATCAGCGGGCGCACGTACCGGTCGATCAGTGGACGGGAGATATCATGCTGGCAGAACCGGAAAATTATAAATTCGTTTACCGTTCCCCCGTAGTCGCATTTGACAATATATGGGATTTGTGGGTCCATAAGAGCAAACCTGTAGCCATGATTGCTGTGCAGGGAAGCATACAAACAGAGGCTAGCTTTTTAGCGAATCTATATGCTGCAATGATTCCTGCAAAAGGAGAATTACAGCTGGACAAAAATTTTAAGTTTAAGTATAACCTTTCCAACCATCCGAATGCAGCTGTTCACGTAGGCTGGTTTGTTGCCATGGCTTACTTGTCGAAAACAATCGAGCACAAAATTGATTCCTGTTACAAAGTCGGCATCAAGGATTTTGTGTTGACAGGACACAGCCAGGGTGGCGGTATCACTTTCCTGTTGAACTCATACCTGGAAAACCTGAAAGCCGAAAATAAACTCCCGCAGGACATCCGTTTCAAAACGTATTGCAGTGCAGGTCCAAAGCCAGGAAATCTTTTCTATGCTTACGATTACGAAAATATGACCAGGGGCGGCTGGGCTTACAATGCGGTGAATACTGCCGATTGGGTGCCCGATGTTCCATTTTCCGTACAGACAGTTGCTGACTTTACAGCTGTCAA
>Ga0247732_10001232_pt1 | contig 10557 bp, 8 predicted proteins | sample UWRJL163409C2_FD_180940 | JGI IMG/M metagenome (GOLD analysis project Ga0247732, IMG submission 180940) | Plant litter microbial communities from Arlington Agricultural Research Station in Wisconsin, United States - UWRJ-L163-409C-2 | ecosystem: Environmental > Terrestrial > Plant litter >...
CTTCTCTGCGGTGAGCTCGTCGGGCGCGAGGTCTTCGGGCACGTTGACGATGCGGGGCTTCGCCTCGGGGTCTGCCGACTCGGCGATCTCGAGGTAGGGCCCGTACTTGCCGAAGCGCAGCACCGCAGCATCCGTGATGCGCGTCGAGTTCAGCTCGCGTGCATCGATCTCGCCGAGGTTGTCGACGATGTTGCGCAGGCCCACCTGGTCTTCGGAGCCGAAGTAGAACGACTTGAGCCACGCACCGCGGCCCTGCTCGCCCCGCGCGATGCGGTCGAGGTCGTCTTCGAGGGCGGCGGTGAAGTCGTAGTCGACGAGGTCGGCGAAGTGCTCCTCGAGCAGGCGCACGACGCTGAACGCGAGCCAGCTCGGCACGAGGGCCTGCCCGCGCTTGCTGACGTAGCCGCGGTCGAGGATCACGTCGATGATGCTCGCGAAGGTCGAGGGGCGTCCGATGCCCTTCTCCTCGAGCGCCTTGACGAGGCTCGCCTCGGTGTAGCGCGGCTTCGGCGAGGTCGCGTGGCCCTTGGGCTCGACGTCGCGGACGTCGAGCGTGTCGCCGACGGCGACGGCCGGCAGCGACTGGTCGTCGCTGGAATCGGTGGCGTTGCGCTTCTCGTCGCTGCCCTCCTCGTAGGCCTCGAGGAAGCCCTTGAAGGTGTAGACGGTGCCGGATGCGGTGAACTCCGCGGCCTTCTCCCCCGCCTGCACGACGAGGGTGACGGTCGTCGTCTCGTACTTCGCGTCGGACATCTGGCTGGCGACGGTGCGCTTCCAGATGAGGTCGTACATCTTCTGCTCGTCGCGGTCGAGACCGCCCGAGACCGACGACGGCGTGCGGAAGTGCTCACCCGACGGGCGGATGGCCTCGTGGGCCTCCTGCGCGTTCTTGGCGTTGTTGCGGTAGGTGCGGGGGTTCGCCGGCACGGCCTTGTCGCCGTACAGCGTGACGGCCTGCTCGCGCGCGGCCGAGATCGCCTGCGCCGACAGCGCCGTCGAGTCGGTACGCATATAAGTGATGTACCCCTTCTCGTAGAGACGCTGGGCGACGCTCATCGCGTGCTTCGCGCTCATCGAGAGCTTGCGTCCGGCCTCCTGCTGGAGGGTCGACGTCGTGAAGGGGGGCTTCGGGCTGCGCGTGCCGGGCTTCGCCTCGACGCTGGAGACGGAGGCCACACCAGCCGCTTCGATCGCCGCGGCGAGTTCGCGCGCGCCGGCCTCGTCGAGGACGACGACGGCCTTCTTGAGCGTTCCCCGGTCGTCGAAGTCGCCACCGCGGGCCAGGGGCGCGCCGTCGAGGCGGGCCAGACGGGTCGTGAACGACGATGCGCCCTTGGCGGCGAGCGCCTCGACGTCCCAGTAGGAGGCCGAGACGAACGCCATGCGCTCGCGCTCGCGCTCGACGACCATGCGGGTGGCGGCGGACTGCACGCGGCCGGCGCTGAGTGCAGCGCCCTCGCGGCCGGAGCCGACCTTCCGCCAGAGCACCGGCGAGACGTCCCAGCCGTACAGACGGTCGAGCACGCGGCGGGTCTCCTGGGCGTCGACGAGGGCGAGGTCGAGCTCACGGGTGTTCTCGGCGGCGGCGCGGATGGCGTCCTTCGTGATCTCGTGGAAGACCATGCGCTTGACGGGGACCTTGGGCTTGAGCACCTCGAGCAGGTGCCACGCGATGGCTTCGCCCTCGCGGTCTTCATCAGTGGCGAGCAGCACCTCGTCGGCGGTCTTCAGGGCGCGCTTGAGTTCGGCGACGGTCTTCGTCTTGCGGTCGTTGACCACATAGAAGGGGTCGAAGTCGTTGTCGACGTCGATCGAGTACTTGCCGTACGCCGCCTTCTTCTCGACGGGGATGTCTTTCTTGCTCGCGAGGTCGCGGATGTGACCGACCGAGCTCAACACCTCGTAGTCGTCACCGAGGTACCCCTGGATCGACTTCATCTTCGTGGGGGACTCGACGATGACGAGCTTCTTGCCGTGTGCCACTGGGGTCCTTTCGTCGTTGCACACCATACACACGAGTTGTGAGCAGAGGCCGTTCGTCGCTCTCAGGGCGCGGCGGTAGGAGGAGGACCAGCACGAGCCGAGACGGATGCGGCGACCGCTCCGAACGGCGCCGAGACCGTCACCGTGGCGACCAGCCCGTCGAGATCGCATCTCGTCACGGTGGCCCCGGCGGAGGCGGCGACCTCGGCAGCACGGTCGCACGGAATGCCCGTGACCGCACCGCTGGCGGCGTCGGCAGCGGCGAGGGCCGCAGCGTCCGCCGCTCCCGACAGTCGCTGGGCGTGCACCGACGCCGCGCCCACGACGGCGAGCGCCGCCGTGACGAGGAACGCTCCGGCCATCACGCCGACGCCGGCGACCGTGCCGGCCATCAGATGCCGCCGGCCAGTGCGCAGGACGTCGCGGTGAGGTCGGGGAGGGCGAGCGGCGCCGATGCCGTTGCGATGACGCACATCAGGTCACCGCGCTGCTGGATCTCGGCGGCGCCTCCCGCCGTGACGACGATCGCGTGCGCGCGCCCCGGGTCGTCGCCGCGCGCGACGAGTCTCGCGGCGTCGGCTGCCGCATCCTGGAGGCGCACCTGCCGCGCGCCGGCGGCCAGCGCGCCCACCCCGAGGGTCACCACGAGCACGATCGCGGGGAGGACGACGGCGAACTCCGCGGTGACCGAGCCGCGGTCGCCGAGGCGCCGGCGCCGATGCGCCGCGGAGTCCGCGCTCATTCGAACGTCAGCGCACGTCGCACGAGATCGGTCAGGATGCCGCGCACCTCGTCGGAGCGCATGATCACGACGAGGAGGCCGGCGAACGCGACGGCCGCCATCGTGGCGATCGCGTACTCCGCGGTGGCGGCCCCCGCGTCGTCGCCGAACAGGTGCGCCGCACGGCGCCGCGTGAGGGTGGGAACGTCGTCGCCCGTCGTCACGCCGTCGGCGGGCGCCGCGGCATCGGGGTCGGAGGTCGGGGTGTCGGTCATGCGTACTCCTTCATGGGTGGATGAGACGGGTGGGCACGGACGACGGCGTGTCAGACGACGAGCACGCCGGAGGACAGGATGCTGAGCAGCATCGGTGCGACGCCGAGCAGCAGGAAGGCGGGGAGCGTGCAGACCCCGAGCGGGAGCAGCAGTTTCGACGACAGCTCGGCCGCGCGCAGCCGGCCATCGGTACGAGCGCGATGACGTGAGAGCCACGCCGACGAGCGGAGGAGCTCGACGGCCGGAACGCCGGCCGTCGTCGACAGCGCGAGGATCTCGTCGACCTCGCCGTCGCGGCGATCGGTCGCGCCGCGGACGAGCGCCCGTGCCCGCTCGACCGACGCGCCGCCGCTGAGGGCGATCGCCGTGAGCTCGGCGTCGATGCCGGGGATACCCCCCTCAGGGTGAGCGCGGCGCACGAGCGCGGCGCTCCACCGGCGCGCGACGACGATGAGCACGATCCCGGCGAGAAGGCAGGCGACGCCGATCGGGTTCGCGGCGAGCACGGTGACGGTGTCGAATCCGAGGACGAGTCCGAGGGCGATGGCGACGAGCGGCAGCCAGCTCATGAGGCGCGCAGTGGCGGCGGGCTCGGCGAGGGCGACCCGCACCTCGTCGGCCGCCTGCTGGCCGTCACGGAGAGCGGCGGCGACGTCGCGGAGGCTCTGCGCCAACGGCGCTCCGACGGTGGTCGCGACGCCCCAGGCCGCCCCCACGTCGAGCCATGGTCCGCCCGCCGCCGCGAGCGCGTCGGAGGCGTCGTCGCCCGCGGCGATGGCGGAGCAGACCGTCGCGGCCACGGCATCGCCCGTGTCGGCGAGGAACGTCCATGCCCGCGCCGGAGCCACCCCTGCCGCCAGGAGCACCGAGAGCCGCAGCACCGCGTCGGCGGTGGCCGCCGCATCCGGCCCGCCGTCGTCCACTCGCCGTCTCAGGAGGCCCACGGCAGCGCCTCCACGGCGAGCCGATCGTCGCGCAGCACCGGTCGAGCGGCGCCCACGACCCGGCGCGTCCCGTCGGTATCGCGTACGAGATGCACGACGCAGCCGATCGCGCTCACGACCTGACGCGCGAGCGAACGGTCGTCGAGACCGGCGAGCGCGCCGAGGGCCTCGAGCCGGGCGGGCACGTCGTCCAGCCCGTTGGCGTGCAGGGTTCCAGCGCCTCCCTCGTGGCCGGTGTTGAGGGCTCCGAGGAGGTCGCGCACCTCGGCGCCACGACACTCGCCGACCACCAGCCTGTCGGGGCGCATGCGCAGGGCTTCGCGCACGAGCCGCGCCAGATCGACGCCCCCGGCGCCTTCGAGGTTCGGCTGACGCGCCTCGAGCGCGACATGGTGGGGGTGGCGCAGCCGCAGCTCGGCGACGTCTTCGATCGTGACGATGCGGTCGGTCTCGGGTGCGCGCGACAGCAGCGCCGACAGGAGCGTGGTCTTGCCCGCCCCGCCCGCCCCGGTGACGAGGACGTTCGTCCGATCGGATACGAGCCGGTCGAGCGCCGTCGCGCCGGCCGCGTCGACCATGCCGCCACGGGCGAGGTCGTCGAGGTCGGGCAGCGAGAGCCTCGGCACGCGGATCGAGATCGAGGTGCCGCGGTGCGCGATCGGCGCGAGCACCGCATGCACCCGGAGTCCTCGGCCGAGACGCACGTCGACGCACGGCGTCGCGTCGTCGATGTGTCGTCCGCCGAGGCCGATCAGCGCGACCGCGAGGTCGCGCACATCGTCTTCGCCCGCGTGCCACTCCCGGACGCGCCGGGGCCCGTCGCCGCGGTCGACGAAGAGACCGGCGTCGCCGTTGACGAAGAGGTCGGTCACGTCGGGATCGTCGAGGTAGCGCCCGAACGACTGGAGCACCGGATGCCGCGAGACGAGGCCCTCGTCGATCGGTGCGATCTCGCCACGGGCAGCGGGGACGACGACGGGTGCGAGCGAGACGGACTCGGCCGATCCGGCGCGCGGATGGTGCGGACGCGGGGTGACGACGAAGGGGACGACCATCCGTCGACCGTAGGAAGAAGCATCCGCCCATCGCAGACGATCGAGGGTCGCGGTGGAGAACACGCAACCCCGCGGCACTGGGGAGGAGCGCCGGGACAAAGAGAAGGCGGCACCTCATAGGGGGGTATGAGGTGCCGCCACGCAGCACGCACGATTGGGGGGTGCGCGCGCCGCGAATGCCAGAATCGAAGTTCGGCTGCCATCGATCCTATGCCCAATCGGAGATGAACGCGATCGACGCGCGCGAGGCGCCGACCAACTATCGGAGGTAGTCGCCCCTCCGAGGCGTGGCTAGATTGAGCCTGTCCGGCGGGCGATGCGCAGCATCCGCCCTCCCATCCACCACGCAAGGGAGCGCGCCCCGATGAGCAGCCAGATCGATCACCTCCTCTCGGAGACGCGACGTTTCGCGCCGTCGGCCGACTTCGCCGACGCGGCCGTGGGCGCCGCCGATCTCTACGAGCGGGCCGCCGCCGACCGCGAGGGCTTCTGGGCCGATCAGGCGCGCGAACTCCACTGGCACAAGCCGTTCACGCAGGGCCTGGACTGGTCGAATCCCCCGTTCGCGACCTGGTTCGCCGACGGCGAGTTGAACGTGGCGTACAACTGCCTCGACCGTCACGTCGAAGCCGGTCACGGCGACCGGATCGCGCTGCTGTGGGAGGGCGAGAACGGCGACGAGCGGCGCGTCTCGTACGCCGAGCTCACCGACGAGGTCAAGCGCGTCGCGAACGTGCTGCAGGGGCTCGGGGTCGGTGCGGGCGACCGCGTGGCGATCTACCTGCCGATGATCCCCGAGGCGGTCGCGGCGATGCTGGCCGTCGCTCGTATCGGGGCGATCCACTCCGTCGTGTTCGGCGGGTTCTCGGCCGACAGCCTGCGCGCGCGCATCGACGACGCCGGCGCGAAGCTCGTCATCACCGCCGACGGGGGCTACCGCAAGGGCAAGGTGTCGGCCCTCAAGCCGGCCGTCGACATGGCTCTGGCCGACCGCAACGGGTCGGGCGTGCAGGAGACCGTCGAGCACGTGCTCGTGGTGCGCCGCGGCGGCAACGACGTGGAATGGCAGGACGGGCGCGACCTGTGGTGGCACGAGACGGTGCCGGATGCGTCGCCCGACCACGAGGCGGAGGGCTTCCCCGCCGAGAATCCGCTCTTCATCCTCTACACCTCCGGCACCACCGGGAAGCCCAAGGGCATCCTCCACACCTCGGGCGGATACCTGACGCAGGCGGCGTTCACCAACCGCGTGGTGCACGACATCCACCCCGAGACCGACGTCTACTGGTGCACCGCCGACATCGGCTGGATCACCGGGCACACCTACGTCACCTACGGTCCCCTGGCGAACGGCGCGACGCAGGTGCTCTACGAGGGAACCCCCGACACCCCGCACCCCGGGCGTTGGTGGGAGGTCATCGAGAAGTACGGGGTGACCGTGTTCTACACCGCGCCGACGGCGATCCGATCGTTCATGAAGATCGGCCGCGAGGTGCCGCAGAAGTTCGACCTGTCGTCGCTGCGTCTGCTCGGATCGGTGGGAGAGCCCATCAACCCCGAAGCGTGGATGTGGTACCGCACGATCATCGGCGACGAGACCGCCCCCATCGTCGACACGTGGTGGCAGACCGAGACCGGCGCGATCATGATCTCCGCCCTCCCCGGCGTCACCGAGACGAAGCCCGGCTCGGCGCAGGTGCCCCTTCCGGGCATCACGGTCGACGTGGTCGACGATGCGGGCGAGCCCGTGGGCCACGGCAACGGCGGACTGCTGGTGATCACCGAGCCGTGGCCGAGCATGCTGCGCGGGATCTGGGGCGACCCCGAGCGCTACAAGGAGACGTACTGGGACAAGTTCGCCGACAAGGGGTACTACTTCGCCGGTGACGGTGCCCGGCTCGACGACGACGGCGACGTCTGGCTCCTCGGCCGCGTCGACGACGTCATGAACGTCTCGGGGCACCGGTTGTCGACCGCGGAGATCGAGTCGGCGCTGGTCGGCAACGAAGCGGTGGCCGAGGCCGCCGTCGTCGGGGCGTCGGACGAGACGACCGGGCAGGCGGTGGTCGCGTTCGTCATCATCAAGCAGAGCTTCCTCAAGGCGCACCCCGCCGAGGGCCTCGCCTCGACGCTGCGCGGCTGGGTCGGCGAGCAGATCGGCCCCATCGCCCGCCCCCGCGACATCTACATCGTCGGCGAACTGCCGAAGACGCGATCCGGCAAGATCATGCGACGCCTGCTGCGCGACGTGGCGGAGGGCCGCGAGGTCGGCGACACCACGACGCTCGCCGACACGATGGTCATGAGCGTCATCTCGGCGCAGGTGAAGTAGCCGACGGCGCGGCCCCGCCCACGCCGGTCGCCCGCACCCACCCCGGTCGCTGAGCCTGTCGACGCGTCCGGGGCGGATGCTGCGGCTCAGGCGAGCGTGAAGACGACCTCGACCTCGACCGGGCTGTCGAGCGGGAGCACCGGTACGCCGACGGCGGACCGGGCGTGACGCCCGTCATCTCCGAACACGTGGCCGAGCAGTTCGCTCGCACCGTTGATGACGCCGGGCTGGCCGGTGAAGGCCGGAACGGATGCGACGAAACCGGTCACCTTCAGCACGCCGGTGATGCGGTCGACGTCGCCGACGGCGGCCGCCGCCGCCGCGATCGCGTTGAGCGCGCAGAGCCGTGCGTACTGGTGGGCGTCGGCGGGGTCGACGAGGTCACGGCCCTCGCCGACCTTGCCCGTCGCCGGAAGCACGCCCGAGACGAGCGGCAGCTGACCCGCCGTGAAGACGAGGTCGCCGAAGACCTTCGCCGGGATGTAGGCGCCGGCGGGCTGCGGGACGTTCGGGAGCTCGATGCCGAGCTCGGCGAGCATCGCGGACGCGGTCATGAGGACTCCCCGAACTGCTGGGCGGCGGTGGCCGCAGCATCCAGACCCGCGTTGGCGGAACCGGCGCCCGTCGGGCGCTTGAAGTAGGCGACGAGCCCACCCTCCGGACCGGTCACCACCTGCACGAGCTCCCAGCCCTGCTTGCCCCAGTTGTTGAGGATGGCGGCGGTGTTGTGGATGAGAAGGGGTGTGGTGAGGTACTCCCACGTGGTCATCGCGGCTCCGGAATCGTCGAGGTGGGCGCGGGAATCGCGGCCTACGGAAACGGCGGGGCTGTCGAGCCATCGCCCAGGGTTCTCCCTTACCATCAAGCCTATGCCTGACAAGAAACGGACGCCTACTGGCGCGCTCGGGGGTCTTCTCGGACTCGTGGGCCTCAGCGTCGTCGCGGGTGTGCTCATCACCGCCACCGTGACCCCCGCCATCGCCGTCTCGGGCGCCGCCGCCTCCAGCGCGATCAAGATCTTCGACAACATGCCGAGCTACCTCGAGATCGATGAGCTCATGCTGCCGACGACGATCTACACGAACGGGGGCGATGCCGGCTGGGTCGAACTGACGTCGTTCTACGACCAGAACCGCTCCCCCGTCACGTTCGACCAGATCAACCCCGTCGCCTACGACGCGATCCTCTCCAGTGAAGACCCCCGCTACTACCAGCACGGCGGGGTCGACCTCATCGGCACCACCCGCGCGCTCCTGAGCAATGCTCAGGGCGGCGCGACGCAGGGCGGATCGTCGATCAGCCAGCAGTACGTGAAGAACGTGCTGATCCAGCGTTGCGAGCGCGACGCGCAGGCCGAGACGGTGACCGCCGACGACGGCACCGTGACCACGGTGAAGACCCGCGACGAAGCACTTCAGAGCTGCTGGCTCGAGGCGACCCAGGCGTCGGGAGTCGACGGCTACGAGCGCAAGCTGCAGGAGATGCGCTACGCCATCCAGCTCGAGAAGGAGTACTCGAAGGACGAGATCCTCCTCGGCTACCTGAACATCGCCAACTTCGGCGGCACGACCTACGGCATCGACGCCGCGGCCCGGTACTACTTCAACGTCTCGGCCGCCGACCTGAGCGTCGGCCAGGCGGCGACGCTGGCCGGCATCGTGCAGAACCCGAACACGTACCGCATCGATCAGCCCGACAACGCGTCGAACGGCGCCGCGAACGGGTACGCGCAGACGAAGACCCGTCAGACCTATGTGCTCGGACGCATGCTCGAGGACGGCAAGATCACGCAGGAGCAGCACGACGCCGCCGTCGCCGAACCGATCACCCCGGCCATCACCCCCGCCCAGACCGGGTGCGCGGCGACCGGGGCCACGGCCTACTTCTGCCAGTACGTCGTCTCGGTCGTGCGCAACGACCCGGCGTTCGGCGCGGAGTCGGCGGATCGCGAGCGCGCCCTGAAGCAGGGCGGCCTGAACATCTACACGACGCTCGACTGGCGCGTACAGAGCGCGGCGCAGGACGCCATGGCCGAATACGCCCCCGAGTCGGTGCCCGGCACGAGCTACGGTTCGACGTCGGTCAGCGTCGAGGCCACGACCGGTCGAGTGCTGGCTATCGCCCAGAACACGAAGTTCACGGAGGACCGCAATCTGGCCGCGAGCGACCCGGCGTACTCGTCGATCGTCTACGCCGGAACGCAGAAGAACGGCGGGTCCGACGGGTTCTCGGCCGGCTCGACGTTCAAGCTCTTCACCCTGATCGACTGGCTCGAGAAGGGGCACTCGGTCAACGAGTCGGTCAACGGTCGAGACGTACCGATCAGCCGCTTCACCAACAGCTGCACCGGCAACATCGTCGGCAACACCTGGAAGCCGGGCAACTTCGGTGGCGGTGGCGGCGGCTACGGCACGCCCATGAGCTTCACCGCTCAGTCGCTGAACTCCGGCTACGTCGCCATGGCGTCGCAGCTCGACCTGTGCGACATCGGCAAGGTCGCAGCCCGGATGGGCGTGATGGGCAGCAACGGCGAGCCCATCGAGGTCGAGTACCCGACGCAGATCATCGGCCCCAGCGCCGTATCGCCGATGGCGATGGCGGGCGCCTACGGCACCGTGGCGAACAACGGCGTCTACTGCCAGCCGAAGGTCATCGACCGCGTCACGAACTCCAAGGGCGAAGAGCTCCCCATCCCTGAGACCACCTGCGAGCAGGTCATCAGCCCCGAGGTCGCGGCGACCGCCGCGTACGCCCTGCAGGGCGTCATGACGGGCGGCGGCACCGGCGCGCGAGCGAACACCGGCGACGGCACGGCCCTGATCGGCAAGACGGGAACCCACCAGGAGTGGCAGACCTGGATGGTGGAGTCGAGCTCGAAGGTCGCCACGGCCGTCTGGGCCGGTAACGCCAACGGCACCCTCGACGTCTTCAAGAACAGCTACCGCGGCATCGGCCTGCAGAACATCCGCTACTACATCGCACAGGACGTGCAGCGAGCCGCCAACGCGGCGTACGGCGGAGACGCGTTCCCGCGGCCCGACAACAACCTGGTGCGCCAGGTGCTGCGCGACGTGCCGAACGTGGTCGGTCAGACCATCGACCAGGCCCAGTCGACGCTCGAAGCGGCAGGTTTCTCGGTGCAGGTGGGCGACCCCATCGACTCCGATCAGCCGACGAACATCGTCGCCGGTCAGAGTGCGAACCGCGCAGCATCCGGTGCGAGCATCACCATCAGCCCCAGCAACGG
>Ga0247732_10001233_pt1 | contig 10555 bp, 9 predicted proteins | sample UWRJL163409C2_FD_180940 | JGI IMG/M metagenome (GOLD analysis project Ga0247732, IMG submission 180940) | Plant litter microbial communities from Arlington Agricultural Research Station in Wisconsin, United States - UWRJ-L163-409C-2 | ecosystem: Environmental > Terrestrial > Plant litter >...
CGACCCGCTGCATCCCCGCCAATTCGAAGCGAGGCCAATAGCCGCTCACCGCTCTCCTGCCTCTCCAGATGCGGCGCCAACACACGCCAGACCGCATCGGCGCAAACTGCCCAGCTCCCTGGCGACCAGTCCCGAATGCGTTGCTCAGCCTGCGCGCGGTCCTCATCATTCTCGATCGCCCTGCGCAGCACGCTAACCGCGTCGTCCTCGTCCGTTGGGTCGAAATAAAATGGCAGGTCCCCCGCATAGTCGTGGAAAGGACCGAGATTGGATACGACCGGTAGCTTGCCATAGGCGAGGCTGTCCGCCACGGGCAGGCCATATCCCTCCATGCGCGAGGGGAAGGCGGTAAACAGGCAGTCGCGATAAAGCCTGTCCAGTTCGGCGTCGTTCACGTCACTCAGCAGGGCTATGCGGTCGACGGCCTGTAACGCGGCAACGTCATCCGTCGCGGCGAGTCCGAGTTCGTCGCGCCCTACCAGCACCAGCATGGGCAGCCGTTCGGCGCCTATGGCCACCAGCAGGCGGCCCCACACGCGACAGAGGAATGCCTGGTTCTTGCGCGTATCGATTGTCCCAACCGACAGAACAAACGGGCGCGACACCTGCGCGCGCAATTGCACGTCGGAAGAGGCGAAAGGCACTATGCTTGGACCGAAAGGAATGACGACGACGGGCCCCTTGGGGACGATCCCGTTCGCCGCGCACCATCGCTCCACATCGGCACGCACGGTGGAGCAGGACACGAAGATCGCCTGCGCGGTACGCGCCACCTCCCCCATCCACGCGACGAATTCCGCCAGATGGTCCATCTGGGCGAACGACGGCTCCTGAATGGGAATGATGTCGTGCACAAGCAAGCTGAAGCCGATGCCCTCGGCGGTAAGCTTGCGGAAAAGCTTCACATAGTGATCGTTCCAGACGACACCTGTGAAGATCACGCTGTCGCCGGCATACGGCTGTGCCTTGGGCGACGGCACGCTGTCGAGCAGCTTACGCAAGCCCTCGTCGCCACGCCCGGCGATATCCGGCGGGCCCTTCCCACGCTGCCAGGCACGAATACCATTCCCGCCCTCCACGGCGGGATACCAGAGGGGGGGATTTGCCCCATCCAGACCGCCCGCGAAAAGCGCTGTCGTCACCCGCCCGACTCCCGTCACATGAGAGCGCTGAGAGAGCCAATCGAGTGTATCGCCCATGAAAAACCAGAGGCGCGGGCCGGGTTCACTACCGGCACCGACATAGCCGGTCTCCGTCATCCATTTGCGAAAAAGGCCACGCGGGTGCCCGTCGCTGCTATGGACGAAGAAGCTAAGTTTGGTACGCGGCCGCCCACTTCTCTCAAACAGCAGTTTGCGGAGCCAGGCTCGCGGTCGCCCATCGGCATGAAGGACAGGCATGGAGATCACACGACGGACGAGTCCACGGACACTCAGCCTGCTGCGCTGGCGCGCTTTCCTGGCCGGTCCGGACGCCTCGCCACTTCCCGTGCTTCTGTCAGCCATATTGCTTGGCCCCGTTTGGATCTGCGCCTGACACACGGCCACATCGTCCCGCACGGGTTTAGACAGATTCGAGACGGCACAACAGCGACATCCCCTCCCCGTCCCTAGATCATCAACGGTCCGAACGATAGGAAAGGTAACTAAGTAACTTAGCCTCACGCCGGCCACGCGCCACGCCGTCCAGCACCAAACCAATGGTGATAGATAAAAACCCAGACAGCATCAGTCCCGTCGCCAGCAACGCACTCGGCAAGCGCGGCACAAGGCCGGTACGCTCGAATTCGACAAATATCGGCACGCCGATTCCAAGTGAAACTCCTATCAAAATCAGCGCAACGAGCGAAAAGAACTGCAGGGGCCGCTCCTCGCGGATCAGGTGACTAATCAGCCACAGAATTCGCAGCCCATCACGATAGGTGCTGAGCTTGCTTTGTGAGCCCTCTTGCCGCTCCCGGTAAGGAGCTGAAATCTCGTCGATCGGCAGCCCCATCTCCAGGCAGTGCACCAGTAGCTCGGTCTCAATCTCGAAGCCTTGGCTCTTTATGGGAAACGACTTCACCATGCGCCGCGATAACGCTTTATATCCCGAGAGCATATCACTGTTTTGACGCCCAAATACTGAACTAACCAGGAAGGTGAGCATCCAGTTGCCGAACTTGTGGCCGCGTCGAAACGCATCGTCAGCCACGGGTAGGCGAGCGCAGTTCACCACGTCGTAGTTGGATTCCACCAGCCGCCGCACCATTTCCGACGCGACCGACGCATCGTAAGTGTCGTCTCCATCGACCAAAATATACACGTCGGCCTCGATGTCGGAAAACATGCGGCGCACGACATTGCCTTTTCCCTTCCGCCGCTCGTGGCGAACGATCGCGCCCTCTTCGCGGGCGATCGCAGCGGTGCCGTCGGTCGAATTGTTGTCGTAGACATAGATCACCGCCTCGGGCAGGCTGTCTCGAAAGGCCTCGATGACCTGGCGGATGGATGCTGCCTCGTTATGGCATGGCACCAGGACCGCAATGTCGATGTGAGCCGTCATGGCAGGAGGCCTGTGGGGAAAGAAACTGGATCGGTTAAGCGCGTCCAACGCGCAGCGCGACGGGGCCCTTTCTCTCGCGCTAGGCTTCCTTGTGTCAATCGGGCCGATTTTTGTTGCGCCGGCGCATTGATGAATGCGCTGCAATATCCTTATGAATCTTCCTGACGCATATTGCCCTCGCTATTTTCCTCCCCATCGTTCGGTTCTTGATGTCCCCCAGCCGCATTCCGCCACTCTGGTTCGCGTTTAGAAGAGCTGGAACGGGCGAACAGACATTTTTGCTACCATGGCACCTGCGCCTTCGTGCGGCCTTCGGCGCAGTACCGCGGGTGCTTTATGCCGATGGAATTTCAGGACCCCTTGTTCTGAATATCGAGGACCGTGCCGGTCATCCGCTCGGCATGCGCTTGATCCGTCCGCATGAACTGGTCGGCGTTGTCCTGCCGGTTCATGCGGCGCGCATCGTGGTCACGAGCCAAAGCACCACGAATATCCGCCTTGGCCACTACCCGCTGGACCGCTTTGCGCTCAGGCTTCTGGCATTATGCCGGGCCGATCTCGGCCCGCTGACACTCGCCAGGCGCCTGAAGGTGGCCGCGCATGCTGCGCACGAACTTCGCGCGCGGCTGAAGCAGACCCTGTGGAACTCGCCCGCCGCCGCGTTGATCGGTCGCCGGACGTATCGACGCTTCCGGGCCCGGCATGTGGGTGAATTCGCCGGCGTCCCCGAAAGGGAAGCCGCCCCCGTCGTCAATTTCATCTCGCAGGCCGTCGACGTTTCGATCGAACAGCTCGCGGCATGTGCCGCCTCGTTGCAGGCGCAGACAGATCCCCAGTTTTGCTGGATCGTCGCCATACCCGCCGAGCGGATCGAGCGTGAAGGACCGGCGCTGCTCTCCGCACTGCCCGGGCGCGCGGAAATTCTTGTGACGCAGGAGGCCGACACCGCCTCCTGTATGGCAAAGGCGCTGGCTGCGGCGGACGGACTGGTTGCGCCGCTCGACGCGCGCGGCCGATTAACCCGCGACGCTGTCGCCATGGTGCGTTCGGTATTCGCGGAGCATCCGCACTGCGCCTTCCTTTACACCGACGAGGAATATTGCGACGCCAATGGTGCCCCGCTTGATGCCGCCTTCAAGCCGGCCTTCAACCGGCATCTTCTGCAGGCCATGAACTATGTCGGCTCGCTGATGGTGGTGCCGGCAGCGGCAGCCAAAATCACCGGTTTGCGAAGCGCTTGCGACAGCGCGGCGCTTTATGATTTTACGCTGCGCTATCTGGACAGCGTTCCCTCCGAAAGCATCCTGCATCTTCCGCAGATTGCCTATAGCGGACCGCCCACTCCCCCCGGGTTCCCCGATGACGATACGGCAGGCCACGCCGCCAAGGCGCTGTCCCGGAATTTGGGCGTCCCCGTCGAGATCATTCCCGGACACCGGCATCTGAAAGCCATCTATCGCCCGCCGGAGCCCAATCCGCTCGTCTCCATCGTGATTCCCACTCGTGATCGGGCCGACCTGCTTGGACGGACGCTGAAAACGCTTGTCGCCACAACTGCCTATCGGCACTTCGAAATCATCATCGTCGATAATGGCTCGGTCGAACCCGCGACCTTCGCCTTGCTCGACGAGATGACAGCGCTCTGGCCGGCAAGTCGCGTCGTCCACGACAATGGGGACTTCAACTTCTCGCGGATTTGCAATGTCGGCGTCGCCGAGGCGCGTGGCGAGTTGCTGCTGCTGCTCAACAACGACATGGAAATCATCGAGCCCGGCTGGCTCGACGAGATGGTTTGCCTCGCCATGTTGCCACGCACCGGCATTGTCGGAGCGAAGTTGCTTTATCCCAACAGGACGGTTCAGCACGCCGGCTTCATTCTTGGCCTGCGCGAGGGAGCCGGAGCGCACTGGTTCCTCCACGCCGCCGCCGACGCCGCCGGCTATATGGACCGCCTCATCGTGCGTCAAAATCTCTCCGCCGTTACCGGCGCATGCCTGATGATCCGCCGCGACTGCTGGGAGGCCACCGGTCCGCTGGACGATGTCCGCTTTGCCCAGGATTGCAACGACATCGACTTGTGCCTCAGGGCGCGCCAGGCGGGCTTCGACGTGGTCTTCACCCCGTTCGCCCTCCTCCTCCATCACGAATCCGCCTCACGCGGCAGCAACATGGCGCCGGGCGTGCTAAAGTACCGGCGGGCGGAATGGGAGCGCTTCGAGGCCATCTGGCATGTCTCGGAAACCGTCGATCCGTATTACAGCCCCAACCTTCGCCGCGATAATGTCTATGCCTTGCGCTCCACGGCGCCCCGCGCGGAAGTCTCCCCGCGCACGGACATGCTGGTGCGCCCCTCGTCGGCCAGCCGCAGCAGATAGGCGCCGTAGCTCGATTTCTTCTGCGCCTCGCCCAGCTTGCGCAGCTGCGCCACGTCGATGAAGCCGGCGCGGAACGCCACCTCTTCCGGCGCCGCGATGCGCAGACCCTGGCGGGTTTCCAGAATCTGCACGAACTGCGCCGCCTCGATCAGCGAGTCCGGCGTGCCGGTATCGAGCCAGGCAAAGCCCCGGCCCATCATCGAGACCTTGAGTTCGCCAAGTTCCATATAGGCGCGGTTGACATCGGTGATCTCGATCTCGCCACGCGGCGAGGGCTTGAGATTGGCGGCGATCTCCACCACCCGATTGTCGTAGAAATACAGCCCGGTCACCGCGAGGTTGGACTTCGGCGTGAGCGGCTTCTCCTCCAGCGAGATTACCCGGCCGTCCTCGCCCATCTCCACGACGCCGTAGCGCTCGGGATCCTGCACGGGATAGCCAAACACGGTGGCGCCATGCTCGCGCTGCACTGCCTCTTCCAGCAACTCCTGAAGGCCATGGCCGAAGAACAGATTGTCGCCGAGCACCAGCGCCACGCGCTCGTAGCCGATGAAGTCGCGCCCGACGATGAAGGCGTCCGCCAATCCGCGCGGGGTCTCCTGCACCGCAAAGCTCAGCGAAATGCCGAACTGGCTGCCATCTCCCAGCAGATGCTGGAACAGCTCGATGTCGCGCGGCGTGGTGATGATCAATATGTCGGTGATGCCCGCCATCATCAGCGTGCACAGCGGGTAATAGATCATCGGCTTGTTGTAGACCGGCAGCAGCTGCTTTGAGACCACCAGCGTGATGGGGTGAAGCCGCGTACCGGAGCCGCCGGCCAGGATGATGCCCTTCATCGTGCACTCTCATTGGGTAGACGGTGGGGGGAGGCGAGCGTTTCCACGACCTCAGTCACACGCTGCTGCCAGGGCGCGGCGCGAAAGCCAAAGGCCTGTGCGAAAAGCTCGGATGAGAGCTCGGAATTGGCGGGGCGGCGCGCCGGGGTCGGATAGTCCGCTGTGGTGATAGGCGCCATTGTCGGCTGCCTGCCGGTATAGGGCGCGGCGCGGACGATGATCTCCGAGGCGAAGTCGAACCACGTCGTCACGCCGGTCCCGGCAAGATGATAGGTGCCGGCCTTTGCCGCATTGCCGTTGAGCGCAGCGGCGGCGATCAGCAGCCCCTCCGCGATATCGCCCGTGGCGGTGGGGCAGCCGCGCTGGTCGGCGACGATGGTCAGCCGATCGCGATCATTGGCGAGCCGCAGCATGGTCTTGAGGAAGTTGGCTCCATAGGCGCCATAAACCCATGAGGTCCGCACGATGAGGTGCTTGTCCAGCGCATCCCGCACCGCCGCTTCGCCGGCCGCCTTGGAGGCGCCATAGACGCCGAGCGGCGCAATCGGGTCGCTCTCGACATAGGCGCCCGTCTTGGTGCCGTCGAACACATAGTCGGTGGAGATATGGATCAGCCCGGCACCATGGAGCGCACAGGCGGAAGCGATCAGGCCCGGCGCGGCAGCGTTGATCAGCGTCGCCTGCGCCGCCTCGCTCTCGGCCTTGTCGACCGCGGTATAGGCGGCGGCGTTGATCACGATGTCCGGCTGGTGCGTATCCAGCGCCCGCTCGATAGCATCCGCGTCGGTGATATCGACGCCGGCCCGGTCCAGCGCGGTCAGCGGCACGGCGCGCTCGATGGCGAGCGCGGCGATTTCCCGCCCCACCTGTCCGCCAGCGCCGAGCAGCAGGATACGTGTCATTTCGCCAGTCCGATGCGCTGGCGGTCGTAGTTCGCCTTCAACGGCTCCCACCAGCCATTATTTTCTAGATACCAGCGCACGGTCTTCTCGATGCCGGTCTCGAACGTCTCTCGCGCCTTCCAGCCGAGTTCGGTCTGCAGCTTGGTGGCGTCGATGGCGTAGCGCGCATCATGGCCGGGACGGTCGGTCACGAAGCTGATGAGCCCCTCGCGCGCACCGATCTTGGCGTCGGGGATGAGGCGGTCCATCACCGCGCAGATGGTGCGCACCACGTCGATGTTGCGGCGCTCATTGTTGCCGCCGACATTGTAGCTCTCACCGAGCCGGCCGGTAGTCGCGATCAGTTCCAGCGCGGCGGCGTGGTCGTCGACATAGAGCCAGTCGCGCACATTCTCGCCCTTGCCATAGACCGGCAGCGGCTTGCCCTCGAGCGCGTTGAGAATGGTCAGCGGGATCAACTTTTCCGGGAAGTGATACGGCCCGTAATTGTTCGAGCAGTTCGACATCACCACCGGCAGGCCATAGGTGTGGAACCAGGCCCGCACCAGATGGTCGGAAGACGCCTTGGAGGCGGAATAGGGCGAGTTCGGCTGGTAGGGCGTCTCCTCGACGAACAGGCCCTCATCGCCGAGCGTGCCGAAAACCTCGTCGGTCGAGATGTGGTGGAAGCGGAACGCCTTCTGCCCGGCCACGTCCATTGAGCGCCAGTAGCGCAGCGCTTCCTGCAGCAGCGTGTAGGTGCCGACGATATTGGTGGCGATGAAGTCCCCCGGCCCGTCGATCGAGCGGTCGACATGGGATTCGGCCGCCAGATGCATCACGAGGTCCGGCTTGAAGCCATCCAGCGCCTCGCGGAAGGCGTTCCCGTCGCAGATGTCGGCCTTGACGAAGCGGTAAGTCGGGTAATTGTCGACCTCGGCCAGCGAGGCGAGATTGCCGGCATAGGTCAGCTTGTCATAGGTCAAGACCTCGTGGCCCTCGCGCACAAGCCGACGCACAACTGCCGAGCCGATGAAACCGGCGCCGCCGGTGACAAGTACACGCTTTGCCATACTATCCAAATTCTAAACTGCCCAACAGGTCGGTCGCTATCACACGGAGAAGGGCGTTGCATAGTCGGCAAGCCGCGGCTGCACGCGATCCTTGTCGGATAGGACGGCCGCATCGCCGCTGATCGGCCACGGGATACCGAGAGCGGGATCGTTCCACAGGATGCCAGCATCGTTGGGATGCGAATAGGGTGCGTCGACCTTGTAGGCGACCAGCGTGTCGGGCTCGAGCGTAACGAATCCGTGGGCGAAGCCGTGCGGCACCAGAAGCTGCTCGCCCTTTTCCGCCGTCAGCGTCGCGCTCACCCATTTGCCAAAGCTCGGGGAGCCCTTTCGAATGTCGACCGCGACGTCGAAGATCGCGCCGCGCACCGCCCGCACCAGCTTGGCCTGCGCGAAGGGCGGGGTCTGAAAGTGCAAGCCCCTGAGAACGCCGACCTGGCGCGACAGCGATTCATTGTCCTGCACGAAGGTGACGTCGATGCCGAAAGCGTCGAACGCCGCCTTCTTGTAGGTCTCAGAGAAATAACCGCGCGCATCGCCAATCCGCTTCGGCTTGAGCAGCACGACATCGGGAATGGCGAGACGGGTAAAAAGCGGCATGGGGAAGCGTGTCCGGTATGAACGAGGACTCTCGTTACAACGCATTTACGAGAATCGGAACCGTATCACTCAGCGCAAGCCCGCCGGCGCTGGGCGGCTCCAGCCCCCGCTTTTAATCGCTCTAAATAAGAGTATATTTCTTCCCGTTTTGGCGAAATGTCGCTCCATAAACGGGACCCCTAAGTCTTCTATTTTTACATTAAATACAAAATCGAACAAAAACAATATTAGAATATAAAAATGCAAACGGAGTGCTCTCACGATGAAAGTGTGGTTGGCATCTTACCCGAGAAGCGGAAATCACTTCATAAGAATGACGCTCAATGACGCATTCGGAATTAAATCAGCGACGGTATACTCATCTGAAGAAGATAATATGCCGACCCAACCGGACCTCGCCAACAGGCTAGGATATGCTGGCCCACTCAAGAATGTCGAAAACGATTCACCGGTCTGGATCGGAGTAAAAACCCACGATCTCCCACTCGATGACGCAGCCACCATCTATGTGGTTCGCGATGGCCGCGCGGCTCTCGTCTCATACCTGCACTATCTCCAAGCCTTCACCCAGGAAGTGCCGACCATTCCGAACATGATAAGAGGTGATTACTGGCCTGGATCGTGGAGCACCCACTTCAAAGCATGGGATCCACTCAATCGCCCCAACACTTTACTGCTGCGCTATGAAGACATGCAGACCGATATTGACGCGGCCTGCAATTCAATATCGAGCTTTCTCGGCGTTGAGCAAACCGGGAAGGTCCAGAATCGACTGTCCGAAATGCGGCAGATCGATTCCAACCTTTTCCGTCATGGCGACAATAGCCGCAACATTCTCGAGATGGTCGAATTCATGGGCATGTTCGACGAATATCACCGGCTGACCATGGAGCAGTGCGGCTACTATCCGTAGCGCCCGCCGGGCCTGTCACAGCCGGTTCGGCGAGGCATCGACGTGGACGAATGCCCATAGTCTGTAACCGACAAAGTTCCAGACCATCACCATCAGCGTCACCATCGCCTGCGCCAGCAGATAATAGATGCCGAGCCGGACCGCGAAGACTTCCATCAGCGCCACGTTGAGCAGAAAGCCGCCAATAGCCACCATGGCAAAGCGCGGCAGGGCTCCCTTGTGGTCGCGGGTTGCATTGAAGGTGAAGCGGCGGTTCAGCGCATAGGACATCGCGGCGGCTACCACGAAGCCGAAGGCGGAGCCCGTCACCGGCCCGCTCGTCCCGCTCTCGACCAACAGCGCTAAAGTGCCGAAATGGCCAACAGCCGCAATCACCCCGACGATGGCGAAGATCAGGAACTGGCGGGCGAGCCCGCCATAACGTTGAACGATGGAAAGCATGGACACGCGCCTGTTTGCCGTCCGCAGAGTCGCGCGGGATGCCACCTTGCCCTTACACCTTCCGCGCCAGCAAATCGCGAATCTCCGTGAGCAGCACTTCTTCCTTGGTCGGCGGGGCGGGTGCCTTTGGCTCGGCGGCCGCGTTGCGGCGCAAGCGGTTGATGCCCTTCACCACCATGAAGAGTATCCAGGCAATGATGAGGAAGTTGATGACGATGGTGAGGAAGTTGCCATAGGCCAGCACCGCGCCCTGCTCGCGCGCGGCTGTCAGCGAGGTCGCCGTCACGTTCGACGACAGGCCGACGAAATAGTTGGAAAAGTCCAGCCCACCGAGAATCGCGCCGACGATCGGCATGAACAGATCGGAGACGATCGACTCGACGATCCGGCCGAACGCAGCGCCGATGATCACGCCGATGGCGAGATCGACCACATTGCCCTTGACGGCAAATTCCCGAAATTCCTTCAACATTGCTCGTCTCCGTCCCCTGAAACTGTGCCCACTCTGGCGCGGCTGCGCCCATGCGGCAAGTCAGACCGCCGCTCACACCGCCGCGCTTGCCCAGGAGCTTTGCGCGGGCGCATATAAGGCCAGCAGCATTCCGTCCGGAGATCCCATGCTTCAGGCCTGGGTCATTGTCGCCGTCGCACTGGTCTATATCGGCTTCCTGTTCGCCGTCGCGAGCTTTGGCGACCGGCGGCTCCCGCGCGCCCGGCGTGGACAGGGGCGACCCTACATCTATGCGCTGTCCCTGGCGGTTTACTGCACCTCGTGGACCTTCTTCGGCTCGGTTGGGCTTGCCACCACGCAGGGGATGAACTTCCTCACCATCTATATCGGCCCTATGCTGGTTTTCGCGCTCGGCTCGCCGTTTCTGCTGCGCATCGT
>Ga0247732_10001234_pt1 | contig 10554 bp, 8 predicted proteins | sample UWRJL163409C2_FD_180940 | JGI IMG/M metagenome (GOLD analysis project Ga0247732, IMG submission 180940) | Plant litter microbial communities from Arlington Agricultural Research Station in Wisconsin, United States - UWRJ-L163-409C-2 | ecosystem: Environmental > Terrestrial > Plant litter >...
AAAACAGTATTGAACCATAACCCTTTCATTAAAATCAGTCCACTCGTAAATGCGGTCCAAAGTAGCTTCCAATGGATTATGCTTTCGCTGAAAAGCCGAATGATGAAAGTTATGGTAAAATACGTCTTCATCCAATTCGAATTCTTCTGCCTCGTAGCTGTTCATCAATAAACTGACAAAGTAATTATAGACGATGGACAAATGTTGCAAATGTTGATCGCTTTCATCTTCAAAATAGCGGCGTTCTATCCAAATAATCAAATTCGTCAAATGATTGGAAGGAGAATCGGTCTTTAACTTATCCCAAATAATGTTGACTTTATCCCACAGTTCACCATCTTGTTGTTGTAACCATTTCCATACTTTTTGATGTACATGGTACTCCTCTGGGAGTTCAACGGCTAATAATTGTGATAAGCGTTCTGACTGAAGAAATATTTGGGTTTGTCTTACGCCATTGACAAATAAATGAGGAAATTTTAGCGCCAATTGTTGCTCAAAACTTGAACTTTGCGTTTCACAACGATTGAAATAATAGAAGATCAATTCATCCGCATACTTGGCAGTAAAGATATCATTAAAATTATTTGCCTCCGAAAGAAAATTATCCCAAAATTCGGCAGAATCAAAGTAGTTTTTCTCAATACCTTTTGCAATGAGTTCATTTGCTCCCGATTTTAATAACTTGGAGTAACAATTGAGTAATTCACCTGATGCAAACTGTCTTCCAGCTTGATCAAAAAGTTGTTTTTTGTTTGTCATGGTACACATTTTAAGAATGGTCCCGGGGGAGAAGCGTACCACAACAAGACAAATATATATAAATCGCTTGTATAATCAATCTAGGTTTATATGAGTTACATTCAAATTCTCTTCAAGTAGAACTAACCCATTATCTCCAAAATATTGTCTATAATCCCTTCTAGGTATAGCAAAACCATTTTTAAACATTGCTGGTTCACATCGAAATCCTTTTGAATGTGGTTTGATCGTGTGAAATGGCATAAAGGCAATTAAATCAGTTCCATCTCTTCTGAAATTGTTGAAATAAGGAATTGCTAAGATCATGTCTTCGTGTGTCCGAGTTAATTCTCCGATATAACCGTATTTACTTTTATCGGTTTTATTATCCGTTGGGTATTTACCCTTTACTTGTACAGGACGAATTATTTCGACTTCGCCTATTCTTTTGGAAATAATAAAATCAAAACCTTTATCCCTGTGTGGGAAGTAAACATTCCAATCATTGTCGGCAAACAATCCTGCAACAAAAAGTTCTGCGAAATAATCTGAAATCATAATCAATACTATTTAGTCAACTTCTAAAACGAAAATCTTTTGACAAAATCTATGTACCTACAAAAATCATCTCCAAACGCATTATCTAAATTCTTTGATACTCCAAGGAAAGGATTGCGACTAGAAACGTCTACTTTGTTATCCCTCAAAACCAGATCAATAATAGCAGAGAATGTAAGTATTGGCTCCTGTTCACACTTAATGTAAAAATCATGTGCCAAGTGTCTATAAGGTCCAACACTCATGCCAATTAAAAACATGATCACAAGAAAATTGTCGCGTTCAGTATCCTTGTCATAATTTAGGTCCTCATGAACTCTTACAATCCTGTAAATATTCGCATATCGCTTTAATGTTCTCGGATTATTTCCTGCTAACCAAGATAAACTTTGCAGATCATCGAGTTCCTGTCTTGAAATTTTTAAATCTTTCGGAAGAACCCTTATGGGAGTACTTCGTTTTAATTCCACATCCAATCGTTCTTCTTGATTAACTATTTCTTCTATTACATCTTCGGGAATGTCGTTATTCTGTGACATAAGATGTACTGCCCTTTCACTCTGAGAATCCTCTTCAAGTTTGATCTGATTTCCTAAAATATCTTCCAAGATTCTTTTATTTCCGTCTTCATTTGCCTCGTATAAATGAAAAGGTATCTGAAAAATCTTCTCCAAATAATCAGCAACATGAATTTGCTCTAATGCATGCCCTGTATTACCCAATTGCCCTGTGAACTGCATTGAATATCTTTTTATCAAAGCATTCTTAACCCATCTAGGATCCACTCCTACAACTACAACAAATAATGGATAAGCCATCAGTAAATTTACAGCTTCCAATACCTCAACCACTCTATCCTCCTGGCAACGATCAAGGTCATCCACATATAGAACGATTCTATCCAGTGGCTTGTTCAATAACTGATTTATTGATTTTCTATCTTCGTTGATTTCATCACCTCCAGTATTATAATCATTAAATAATTCGCTAAGTATCTGAAAATCCTTTCTAATGATGGAAATAATACTAAGATTTTGTTGATACCTCTCGTCCTTACTCTTAGTGCTTATAAAATCAAAAAAAGCCTGTTTTGTAACGGAATTTTCTAAATCAAAATTGAGATTCTGAATTTCACTTTCTAAAATATCAAGTTTGGCTTGTTTTAAGACCAATTCGTTGTTAGTTTGCTCAATATCCTTATTGACCTGAGAAATGTTTGCCAGCAGTTTTGATTGTTCTTCTTTAAGAAGTTTTTTTATTTGGTCTCTGTATTTCTTTACTTTTCCATAGGCTTTTAAAAACTTGATTTTTGTTACAAGTAGATAACTAATTCCTGGAATCATCATTACAGATGTGCCTACATATCTGATAAGCGTTTTCATTGAAAATGGGTATATCCAAGACACTGCTAAAATTGCAATGCCAATTAAGCAAGCAAAGATTGTCCAACGTGGAGCTTCCTCAATGGTTCTCCAAAAACTCTTCCAACCCGCAACTTCATGTCTCAACTCATTTTCGGACAGTTGGATGAGTTTCTCATCGCTCACATTAGGGACTAATTCATTTATTTCTTTCTCAAAACCTAGTTCTTTGATAACTTTTCTAATCAACTTTAGATAATTGTTAGGGTTTTTCTGTATCTCTAAATCATACTTTTTCTTTTGAAGTTCAAGCGATTTATTAATGAGTTCCTTTTCATTAACAAATAATTCTTTTCTATCTTGAACTATTTTTTCCTTTTCTTCATTAACGAAAGAAAGCCGTTCATTCAATATTTGTCTAACTTTTCCTTTTTCTCGGTCACTTAGTTTCTGCCCTGAGATGTAGGCATCTAATTCTTCAAATATGGTAGCTACCAAACTTGCCCATAAGTTGGCATCCATATAGGACCAAGCGTTAAAAGTCACGTGGACCACACCTTCGCAAAAAGGTTTTTCGATATCATCCTCATTATTTACATCATTCAAATTTTCAAAACCTTGATGAATGGATAAATGATTGATTCGATCTTGTAAATTGTACATGAAGAAACTCTTTCCGGAACCCCATTTCCCAAACAATCCAATAGCTAAAGGAGGTTTCATTTCCTTCAAAGCTATTAACGAGGCAAATGCACGAATATCATTCTCAAATCCAAGTAAGTCACGTTTAGATTGTACCGAGTCATTTGTTAGAGTCGTCTTTTGAAAACCATTTTGGATATTTTGTCCTTCACTTTGTATAAAATCATCTGATTCAACATTATCAAAAGGTTTATCTCCTATTTGTAACTCTCTAATTAAAGGAATAATGAAATCAAATTCCGAAGCAGTAAAAATAGTAACGACTCTGCTTAGAATATCGAAACGTAAATTTGGATTAGAACTTCCTACATACTCTAAAACATTTGAAATTTGTAACTTAGATTGGATCACCTCTTTAATTTCATAATTGAGTAAGAGTTGTCCATTGCGATTTGAAGCATCATAAGAAACGTACAAAAAAAGAGTTCTTTCGAATTCAATGGGATAAATTATTGCCTGCCCTTGAAATTTTTGACCCTTTATATCATTGTCAATTGTAGCGTATCCTAAGTTAATTGAGCCTTTTAAACCAACACTCAAATTATCCTGATCTTGCAAAGTATCTTCAAAATTAACCCACAAATATCTAGAGCGCTGAATTCTATCTAATGTGGCGTCACTTTTATTAAATCGTGTCTTTAATAATTGGTAAATATCTGGGTCAAGTTTAGAATTTGGATTAGTATCAATCTGAATCCCCTCATTTTTTAAGAAATCAATCATAGTCGAGATCCCAACATCTAGCTCTCCTGCAACCCTTCCCAAACGGTATGTTTTGCTATCAGTTGATGACGTAGTTTTTGCCTCCAATTCTTGAACTAAATTCAAGATTTCATGTTGAGAGAAAATAATTGTTTTGACTTTCAAACTTTTTGGCAGAGCATTATCCAACAAAAAATCAGCATCACTTTGAGTTAAATTATCATTGAATACTATACAGTAATACCCTGACTTATTTTGATTATTAAAAAGATTATGCAGACTTTTTCCTTTATTCACAAATTCTGATCGATCTTCGGTGTTAAAGCTCTCATATATATCTACATAAAAGGATTTTTCAGGATCATATAAATCAATTTTATATCTATTATTGTTATGGTAGATTTCTCCAGCTTTCCGAAGTGCCAGTGAAAACCTGACATTCAAAACCTTAATAATATTTTTTTCAAATTGTTTGTCTATTGTTGGCATATATTCAGTTCAACTTTTTTATTCTATTTCAAATCTAATCTCATAAGTGATTACTCCTCCATTCTCAGGATCAATCCAATCAGATTTATACGAGCAGATTCTTCCAGTGTTAATTCTCTCATTAATATATGCAAAGCGTTAACATTCTTATATTTAACGTTCAATTCAGCTGTTCCTAACTTGGCAATATCATTCTCCCATTCTTCAACGGAATCAATTAATCTTAAACCACCAAATTGTCCGACTTCATCAACCTTATAATACGGAGCTATTTTTTTACCTTCAAATTCATGCCAGCAGGATTTGATATCACTTTTAATTGACATTCCCATAAAACGTAAATGTCTGGAATCAATCAAAATTGCAAAGACGCTTCCTTCATAAGCATCTATAACATCTCCACTAACTAATGCAACTTTCAAAACACCATCATTAAATTCTTCGTGAACAAAACAATAATGTGGTGCTCCTTGTGCAAATGCAAATACTGGATCGCCTTCCCTTAATTCTCTTAAATCTTTAATAAGAGTATGTGCAGGCGCTACGTCAAAATTCTTCATACTATTTTTCTATTTATTTGTGCAATCATTTTCTATTTCATTAAATCTGTAATATCAAGTATACGCCAGATGATGAACATTACAATGCCAACAATGAACAATATTAATTTTCCCTTGTAATTCCGTTCAGACCGCGCTGACTTTTTAGCCATATCTTCTTGTATGGTTTTAATTAATTCATTTTTAAATTCATCTGGTGCAATACCTTCTTCAAACCATTCATCAATAACACCAGCACTAATATCATATTGATGCATATCTAATCTCATTCCGCTAAATTCTGTTTGAATCCATCGGAATGCTGAAAAGATTGATAAAAGCCATGCAAGCAATGCAAAACCAAGAAATAAATGATTCCAATTAAAACTTTTAATGTCATAAGTTTTAGACAATGTGAAACCAATAGCAGCTACATTAAGCCCCATAATGTAATAAACAAACTTATCCTGTCTATCGCGAAAAATTTTCATTATGTCATGTCTTGTTAATTCGCCCATATCAATACCTTTTTGGTGATTTATCATGAAGTCCCCACATTTTTATTATTTGTCCAAAAGGACACAACTCAGATTCCAATCCTTGTAACCAAGGCTGGTTACATTTGTGAGAAGTAATATCCTTATCGCTGTTTTTGCAAATAATTTGCATATTACAACTACTCATTCGGTTATATATAATGTTATTCACAGAATATATTGCTCTCAGTGCTAGCAAGTTTTGAGGATAAATTTTTGGATGAGAAAATACCACTTGTCCATTATCATTTGAGATTAAAGGAAAGCCAGCAATATTTGTTAGTTTGGCGAATTGAATGTATCTCTCTTCCTTGGAGTTCATACACAGTAAGTCATACCAAAAGTTGAATTGCTCCATTCTATAGATACCAAGGTCGTTGAAGACAACTTCAAACCACTCATTAATTTCTTTAAAATATTCTATTGTAAAATAGTCTTTCAATGATCCCAACGCCAGTTGTAATCTTTCTTCATACAATTGAAACAATGTCATTTCAATATTTTTATTATTGTGAAAATTGAATTTTCTAATAATATCATAAATGTGATCAAATGAAGTTGCCTGCTCCTTTTTTAAAATATCTATTAAACTGTAAAAAAATCTACCTGGATCACTGGACATTAGAGAATAGTCACAAAGCAGAACTATTAATGCAGTGTCTTGCTGAAAATCAGGATAAATAAACTCAATTATTTTATTAACAATTTTATACGGATAAACAGGGGGATTTACTTGATCAAACATAGATCTTTCAATTAAGTATGCCATATTTTCCATCAAATGGATAGCGCCAAAGGAAAAAGAATATTTATTGTGGAAATTTCGAAAATTAACCTTAATAAAACCTTTTTCTTCATGATTCGGAATAATTCCATTTTCAACTAATTCAATAGAAGTTATTTCTGAAAGATCATTGAATTCGGATTCAAAATCCCCAAAAAACATCGAGTTGAGATTGGCATATTCCTCGGTTTCGGAAAACTCTTCAATACTAACTGGAATTTGAAATGATTCTGTCTCTTCAGATATAATTTTCACATTAATTGCTTTCTGAATATTGACATTGTTAATTATGTTAGTTAATCCAAAGGTTGTAGTAATATCCTGTAAGAAATGAACATACTCATGAACAAATGTAGAGCGATCTTCTATCGGTAAAGTGTTTAAATCATCCAATGATGATTTAGTATTCAAATGGATCGAAAAAAATGATGGCAAATAATAGCCCATTTGAATATTTGCATATTTGATTTTATCTAATGACATAAATTGAAAGATTAAAGTTTTCCACTAATTCTTTGTGCTTTGACCCATTCTTTGAGTGCTTCATCTTCCAATCTTTTTATTTCTTCAAAATGATCTTTGAAATCTTTGAAAGTAATGTACGGTTCTTCATTAAATCCTATTTCGTTTTCTAAACGTGAAAAATACCTATGATAAAGCTCAAAATCTGGATCAAATAAATATTTTGTGAATTTCATTTGTGTATCAAGAATTTCAAACATATAATTGACAACTTGTTTAGTTTCTTCACCTGTAAGAATTTTCTTAAAATGCTTATCTAGATCAGATATTCTTTCACTAAACCAACCAATATTCCAAACTATTCTTTCAAATTCTGGTTCAATTTTATTATAACCAATACCCGAAAAGAATTCCTTGTATTTCTTGTCTGTATCATTGATTACCTCTTTATACTCATTGAAAGCCTCGAAAAACCCCTGAATAAGATCAAAACCTTTTTTTGAAGCAATATGCTTAGTAATTGAAAATGAATTTTCGGTTTCAAATTGTATTATTATTTCCTTAAATGTCATATTAAAGTCTTTTTAAGATTATTTATTCAACTGAATGAAGCTCATTTATAGCCGTTATTTAGGGTAGAATTCGAGAAGGATTTTATAATTTTACTTCAATAATGTTTGAAACAATTATTAGTTTTTTCATCAACTCATTGATGTGAATTACATCAAGACTCATCCTGATAATATATTTTGTAAAATTTCCGCCCATCTTCTTCAATTCCTTGCTTTATTAATTCGCCATCTCCATGAATATAGATGTGAAAATTTTTATCCAATTTCAAAACCCTTTTGAATGCTTTCGCTTGTCTTTTTACTGCCGAAGATGAGATTTCAAAATGGTCCGCTAATTCAACTTCTTTTTCTTCTCGAAATTGTTGATCAAACTTTCGGAAAGACTCAATTATATTAGAGTCTGAAAATACTTCACCAACAAATTCTTCTTTATCAAAAATTGAATGTGTTTTAAAGTAATCTACAGAACGATTAAGAAGTTCTATTTGATCAGATTTGGAAACTTCAACATCCGCGAGTTCCTTAGTTATGAATTCTTTTGTGATACCTAAAAATTCATTTGTTTGATGATACTCATTTTTGATAGGTTGAACGCCTAAAAATTCGTCTTTCCAATATTGAGCTTCGGCACTTCTATTTGTATTGTCAATAACCGATAATATAAATCCAGCTTCTTTACTCGTATTAAAGATTAGACATCCTTTATCTAATTTACGAGTACTTAAACCTTTTACATTTTTTAATCCTATACCATTTTTCAAAGAATTAACTTCCAGAATTGTTTCTTTGCTCTCCGATTTAAATATGGCAACACAATCCACCTCTTCATCTTCAAAGCGACAATCATTTATATAGGCTACACACAATTCCCCGCCCTTTATTTGTGGATGATTACTTTTATCATACAAATATCTGGCAGCGTTTTGAGATTGTTCTATAAATGAATCCTTGTTATTGAATATCGAACTAATGAAATGATACATTGGATTCAATTCAAGACTAGGGTTGAAGTAAAATTGGTAAAACTCTTCAGTCTTGAAATTTCTATTTATTAAGGGGCTGATGTAATCTTCTACGTCACTAAAATCAGTTAACAAGTTCGAAAACTTCACTCCATCTCCATTATTTTTATTGCCAACAAAATGGATAATGAGTTTATCCATTTTTCCGATCTCTACGTTTTGCATCCTTAATTATTATAAATATCAGTTGGGATCAATCCATTTCCATTATTAAATTCATCCACTGTATGGAAGTTATTTAAATTGTTATCTATCCAATAATCTTTAGAGGCATGCTCTACCATAAAAATTTGGAAGTGATCATTCTTTACCTTCGTTATATAATCAATAAACGAATTCAATAAAGTAAATGCGTCAATCAATTTGGTCTTATCATCGTTACCTTTATCATTATCTCCTGCATAGTATGGGATACTCGGTTGATCAATAAATAAAAATTGTGGGACATGATCAGAGTTAAAGTTTATCATGTGTTCATGCAATCCGAGATAAACGCATAAATGCATAAACATGTAGTTAGACTTACTCCCCACGTTATCCAGGGGAAATAATTGTCCTTGGGGATAAAGTTTTAAAACCATTTCATTCGTATCAAAACTGATTTTATGATCTTTATATGCGGGTAATGAAGTTAATTGGTTATAATTCCTTTGAATGCTTTCATCCAGTTCAGTCTTCATCAGGTATTTGATTTGTTCGTTGTCTTGTGGCACTTTTTCCAATCTTTCTTTTTCTTCATTCAAGCTATTCAACTTAATAGTATCAATGGACTTATGAATGTTTCCAGCAAGTATTTGTTCCAACATCAATTCAATCTTCCCGAGTTCAATAAATTTTTGTCCTTCTTCCTGATAGTTTTTTTTGATTTCATTTAATTGAGCAATTCGTTTGTCTATTTCTTGAAGTTGAGATTTCAGCTCTTTTGAATCCCCCGTCACTTTCAAAGGTTCCTCAACCTTTTTAGAAAGATGGGTTTTAATACTTTTTAAAGACAATTCAAGAGAATCAACAAATTTTTTTGTTTCGTATGAATCCACTAATTGGTCTGCCAGTTTTTGATTTAGATATTCAATAGGTTGGAGACTGTCCGCTGATTTGTTCAAATTTCTTTTGTATGAATCATATTCTCTTTCATATTGGCTTATGGCATTAATTTGAGTTTGTATCTCATTTTTACTTTTGTATAAAGAATTTATTTCTTCAAATAAAGTTGAGTTTGTTGCTATCTGCTTGGTATTTGATACAATGTATTCTATTGTTGCTACCGCCTCATTCAATGAATCAAATGTCGTAGAATACTCGAGAAACTTAAATTGTTTACATCTGTCAATTAATTCGAATATCTGATTATCAAACTTCTTAGTCTTATTTTCATTCCCCTTTACCTGACTCTGTATTTTCTTTAGCTCAGTTTCAATTTCTTGTAACCTCTCGATGGCTTTAATGTTTTCCATATCATTAACACCAATAATTAAGTCGAAAATGTGGTGCAAAGCCTTATCGTATTCATCTTTACCGTAAAAGGTAGTATCAAAATAAGTCTCGGGTGCTCCGATTACAGTTTCCGTAAGGGAATTAAACAGCAAAAAATGTCGATATGAAATATTGAAAGATGTTTTTCCTAATCCTTTTCCATAAGGAAATCTTAGCGCATCGGTAATTCCAAATTCTTTATCTAATATTGATTTTATTTCTGCTATTTCCAAATTACTGGTTGGTTTATCAGGAAAAGCTCCAATATTGAAAAAAACCTCAGCTGAAACTGCACCGTTACTTGGAGTTTTACGGATTATGGATATTTCTTTGCCATTAATTTTAAATCGTATTCCGAACCACTCGACCTTATCATTAATTGTATTTGCAACTTTAACTTTTCCAGATAATAAACAGTAATCAATTATGCTCCAAAAACTTGTTTTCCCTGTTGTCGCATCACCCGTTATCACGTTCACTTTATCCGCTAGGAAATGATAACTTTTAGACTCCTGTTTTTCATCTTTGAACCATAATCTTATTTCGTGAAGAGTAAATTTCATAATCGTACTTTTAAAGTTTTATAAAGCTGTATAGTTGAATAGGGTTCGAT
>Ga0247732_10001235_pt1 | contig 10549 bp, 8 predicted proteins | sample UWRJL163409C2_FD_180940 | JGI IMG/M metagenome (GOLD analysis project Ga0247732, IMG submission 180940) | Plant litter microbial communities from Arlington Agricultural Research Station in Wisconsin, United States - UWRJ-L163-409C-2 | ecosystem: Environmental > Terrestrial > Plant litter >...
GCCCGACGCGATCGAGCTCGCGAGCCGCGCGGCGCTCCAGTCGGCGAGGTGCGACATCAGCGGCCTCCCTCGTGGCCGTGCTGCTGGTGGTCGTGCGCTGCGTGGTCGTGCGCTGCGTGGTCGTGCCCGGCATGCTCGTGCTCCGCGTTCGGCGCGGCGCAGTGGTCTGACGTCTCCGACGGCGGCACGTCGAGCGACGGGTTGCGGTCGAAGAACCCGTCGGGCTCGAGCCGCAGCGTGATGCGGTCGACCGGCATGATCGGCCACTGCTCGGGGCGGGGGAAGTGATGCACGCCGAGCACGGGCCAGAGCACGAGCCTCTCGTTCTCGAGCGAGCGGTCGGCCTGCTGCCACACGTGCACGCCGTCGTCGCCGAGCTCGCCCTGGTTGGGGTACTCGCCGGCGATGAAGCGCTGCTCGGGGTCGAACGCGCTGGCCCAGAGGTGCTGCGCCACGAACGGCGCCTTGCGCTCGACGACGCTTCCGGGCCGGGCGTAGAGCTGAGCCGTGTTCTGGATGGCGAGCCGGTAGGCGGTGCTGTCGCCGTAACGGTTCACCGCCGATTCGCTCTCGACCCTCCAGTGCAGGGCCTTCGACGGGTCGGCCCTCCGCGCTCCGAGCGCCTCCGACGAGATCGGCGTCTCGACGGCGATGCACGCGTTGCCCCACGGGTTGAGTGCCTCGTCGGGCTCGGGCTCGGCGTGCACCTCGACGAGGCGGTTGAGCGCGCCGTCGATCGCCATGTCGAGGCGCACCGCGAAGTAGTGCTGGTGGGTGGGGGCCTGCACGTTCGGCGCGACCAGTCGCCCGTAGCGGGGGCGCTCGCCGTCGGCGATGCCCGACACCGACATGAGGCCGGTGAGCTTCACCTCGAGCTCGATCGATCCGTCTTGATAGAGCGACCAGTAGAAGCCGTAGTCGTAGTTGGCAACCGTGGCGAAGCTCGAGATGACGAGTCGGCGGCTGCGGCGCACCTCGGCGCTGCCCGTGCGGGTGTTGACGTGCTTCCAGAGGATCGAGTCGTCCTCCTCGTGGATGCAGATGCCGTTCGCGATCGTCTGCGGTTCGCCGAGGCCGTCGAGGTACTCCACGTCGAAGTAGCGGATCTCGCCGAGGCAGTCGCAGCCGAGCTCGAGGCTCGCGGTCAGCGGCCCCGCCCCGTACTCGCCCCAGTCGAAAAAGTTCTTGCGGTAGGCGGTGGGGTCGCTGTCGAGGTACGGCACGTACATCTCGTTGACGGCCGCCCGGTCGATCACCGGTCGCACGGTGTCGCCGTCGCGGTAGCTCACCTCGTGCAGCACGAGCCCCTCGCGGTGACTGAAGCCCACGCGGAACGACCAGTTCTGCCACGTCACCCGCCGACCCTCGATGGTGAAGCCTGGCCCCTCGGGCTGCACGACATCCAGCGGCGCCACCGTGCGGTTCGGCCCCCAGGTTCCGGGCGTGTACACGCCCGTCTCGGTGTTCATGGGGATCACGCCGTGGTCCTCGATGCGGATCACCTCGAGGGTGTCGAGGTCGAGAATGGGCACGAGGCCGGCGACGGGCCGGGCGTAGCCGTTGTCCTCCGGGAACTCCCGGTACCAGACGGTTCCCCAGCTCAGCCGGCGATCGGCGAGGTCGTCGGGCACGAAACCGGTGATCGACTCGGGGTCGACCCAGACCAGCGACGTGTCGGTGATGCCGCGCTTCGCGAGCGCCTCGACCAGCAGGGGCGAGTCGCGCGCCGCCCGGGCGATCAGGCGGGCCTCGTCGCTCGACACCCCGGGGCGCCGGTGGTCGACGTCCGACCACACCTCGACGATCGCGTCGTTCGTCGGGCCGGCCGTCCAGCCGCGCACCTCCCAGGATGCGTGCGCGTCGGGGTTCATCACGACGAGGCGCACGGGTCGCGCGTCGCCCGGCTTCAGAGCCTTCGCCTTCTCCTCGTCGAGCGAGATGCCCCAGAAGCGCGGACGCGCGCCGATGCGGTCGCTGGCGCGCACGGCTGCGACGAACGAGGCGATCTCGGCTGAGGTGAGGGGATCGAGAACGTGGGCGGTCATGGCTTCCTTCGGGTGGTGGATGGGCTGGTTCAGGGGGCGTCGAACACGACGGCTCGCCCGTCGGCGCGGGGGTCGCTCGCGGCGTCGAGTCGTCCGTCGGCGTGCAGGCGCACCACCTGCACGTGGCCGGCGTCGTCGATGAGGCCGTCGGTGGCGACCACGGGCAGTCCGAGATCGTGCGCGGCCTCCGCGGCCCCGCGCATCCCGGGCTCGGCGACCAGCGTCATCAGCTCGTGGCCGATGTCGCGGGCGCCGATGATGAAGCGCGGCCGGCCGAGCGTGCCGACCGGTTCGGCGGAGGGGTCGATGAGGTCGCGCACGAGCTGCGAGAGGATCCAGGGCTGGGCGCTGCCGCCCTGGCAGCCGAGTCCGACCACGAGCTCGTCGGTCTGCGCGATCACGGGCAGCAGGGTGTGCGGCGGGCGCAGGCCCGGCCCGACATGGCCCGGATGCGCCGGGTCGGTACTGAACGCCGACCCGCGGTTGTGCAGCAGCACGCCCGTCTCGGGGTCGAGGATGCCCGAGCCGAAGAGCTGGTAGACGCTCTGGATGAGGGTCACGACGGTTCCGTCGGTATCTGCGGCGGTCACGGCGACGGTGTCTCCGAGCGCTCGGCCGGCGCGGGGAAGCGCGCCCTCGTGCACCCCAGAACCCGGGTGCAGCATGGCGTCGACGTTGATCGGGCCCCCGCGCGGATCGCCGAGCTGCGCCTGCCGGATGAGCGCCGCCCGGTGCACGGCCCCCACGAGCTCGGCCGTGTCGCCGTCGAGCGCCTCGGGCAGGATGCCGAGCAGCACGACGCCCTGGCTGGGCGGCGGGGCCACCCACCAGCGCGCGCCTCCCAGCGACGACGTGACCGGTTCGGCGATCTCGGCCTCGTGCGCGGCGAAGTCGGCCTCGGCGTGCGCGCCGCCCAGCGTGCGCAGCCGCGCGGCCAGGGAGGAGGCGATCCGTCCCTCGTAGAAGGCACCGGGGTCGAGCGCGAGTTCGTCGAGCGTGGCCGCGAGCGCGGGCTGCACGATGAGGTCGCCCTCGACCGCGAGTCCTCCCCGCCCGTCGCCGAAGATGTCGCGCGTACCCTCGTCGGCCAGCAGCTCCTCACGTCGGATCGCGATGGCGCGGGCGAGGCCCTTCGACACGGCGAAGCCGGCGGCGGCGAGGCGGGCCGCGCGCTGCAGCGGGGCCGCGAGGCCGAGGCGTCCGCCGAGCGCGTCGAGGGCCCGCCATCCGGCCACCACCCCGGGAACGGTCACGGTCTGCGCGCCCTGTTTGGGCATCCGCTCGTCGCGCGACAGTGCGGCGACGTCGATCGCGGCCGGGGCGGCGCCGGCGGAGAGCACGGCGGTCACGCTGCCATCGGGGCGACGCACCAGCGCCACGAGGTCGCCGCCGATCGCGCACTGGTGCGGGTAGACCACGGTCAGCGCCGCCGCAGCCGCGAGCGCCGCGTCGATGGCGTCGCCTCCCGCGGCGACGGCCTCGCATGCCGCTTCGAGCGCCGCGGGGTGAGGAGCCGCCACGGCGATACGGGCCGCCGAACGGGGCGTGTCGGTGGTCATACGGCTCATACGTGGGCCTCCATGCGGGCGGGGCTGACGAAGTCGAGGTCGGGTCGAGGCACGCCGGTCACGAGGTCGGCGACCGCCTCTCCGATGGCCGGGCCGAACTTGAAGCCGTGGCCGGAGCAGGCCGAGGCCAGCACGACCTCGGGGGTTCCGGGCAGGGCGCCCACGACGAAGCGCTTGTCGGGCGTCATCGTGTAGAGGCACGCGACGGCCTCGCCCTGACTCGTGTCGATGCCGGGCACGAAGCGGCCCAGCAGCTCGGCCAGCTGCCGCACCTCGGCCTCGGTCGGCGGGGCGACGGGCACATCCGGGTTCCAGACCGGGCCGGCATCGATGCCGATCTTGGCTCCCGAGCCGGATGCCTCGGGGAGGCCGAACACGAGCCCCTCGGGCAGGTCGACCGAGAAGCAGCCGAGCGCCGCGGGCTGGGCCACCGCCTGGCCGGCGGGCACGGTGAGGGTGACGATGCGCCACACCTCGAAGAACGATGCGGCCTGCGGAACGAGTGTCGAAGCCCACGCGCCGCCGGCGAGAACGAGTCGTCTGGAGCGGATCGTCTCGGCCGAGGTGCGCACGGTCACCACGCCCTCGTCGATGCTGTAGTCGAGCACCGTCTCGCCGAATCTCAGCTCGGCACCGGCAGCGCGGGCGCCCGTGCGGGCGAAGGCGAGGGCACCGGCCGCGTCGATCACGCCGGCGTCGGGGTCGTGCACGATTCCGAAGTCGGCCGGTGGCGCGAACGAGGGCGCGATGTCGGCGCTCTCTGCAGCAGCCACGGGCCGGCTGCGTCCGCCCTGCAGGCTCGGTGCTCCGTCGTGCGCGTAGAGCCCACCGGTGGTCGTCACGAACGGTCGGCCTGCTGCGAGGTTCCAGCGGTCCCAGCCGAGGTAGGCGCGGTCGACCAGGTCGTTCCAGACCGGATGCGGGTAGGCGCGTCGGATCATGCGGGTCGCGCCGTGCGACGACCCGCGCACATGACCCGACTCGAACTGCTCGATGCCGACGACGTCGAGTCCGCGCTGCGCGAGCTCGAATGCGGCGGCCGAGCCATGGATTCCGAGGCCGAGAACGACGACGTCGCGAACGGTCATCGGGTCGCCTCCCGTGCGATCTCGGCCACGTGCCGAAGCAGCGCCGCCGTGTCGTCGTCGTCGTTGTAGACGTGGGGTGACACCCTCACGACGCTGGCGAGGCCGCGGGCGCCGAGATCCCACTGGGCATGCCCGGCGGGAACGGAGATGGAGTCGATGCGGGCCTCGCGCAACTGGGCGCTGACCCGCTTGCCCGCGACGCCGTCGACGGTGAACGTCACCAGCCCGGAGGGCGACGCGCGCGGGTCGGTCACGGAGACGCCGTCGATGTCGGCGAGACCGTCGCGCAGGCGCGTGCCGGAGGAGATGAGGTGAGCCTCGGTCTGCGCGGCACCGCGCTCGATCGCCTCGCTCAACGCGACGCCCAGTCCCAGGCGCGCGGCGACCGAGAACTCCCAGGTCTCGAGCCGGCGAGCGGTGTCGTCCATCGTCCACTCCTCTGCCCCGGTCCATACCGAGCCTCGCACGTCGGGGGCCCAGCCTCCTATGCCGTCGAGCATCCCGGTGCGCAGATACACGAATCCGGTACCCCGAGGCCCGCGCACGTACTTGCGGCCGGTGGTGACGAGCGCGTCGCAGTCGAGCAGCGTCACATCGATCTCGAGGTGGCCCACCGACTGCGTGGCGTCGAGCACGGTGAGTGCGCCGTAGCGACGGCCGAGCGCACCGATCTCGGCGACGGGCTCCACCAGCCCCGATGAGGTGGGGATGTGCACGGCGCTGATGACCGTGCGCCCGGGGGCCGACGCGAGCTCGCTCTCGAGCGCGTCGAGGTCCATCGCGCCCGTGGAATCGGTCTCGAGAATCCGGAGTCGCACGCCGTCGTACCGGCTCAGGGCGAGCATCCGCAGAGCCTGGCTGACGTAGCTCGAGCGGGGGGCCAGAACGGTGTCGCCCTCGCCGAGGCGCAGCGCATCGAAGATGGCGCGCAGCCCGGAGGTGGCGCTGTCGAAGAAGGCGATCTCGTCGGGCTGGGCGCCCAGCAGGGCGGCGGCGGCCTCATAGCCCGCGGCCAGCTCGGGCGCCCTCAGAGTCGCGGCCTCGTATCCGCCCATGCGCTGCTCGAGGCGGAGGTGCAGCACCATGGCCTCGATGACGGCGTCGGTCACCAGTCCGGATCCGGCCGCGTTGAAGTAGTGCCGACCCGCCGCGCCGATCGTGCGGGCCCGCTCGGCCGACACGTCGATCGGACGTGCCCGCAGCGAGGCGCTGGTGTCGCCCTCGAGACCGATGGTCATGTCGCGGATCCTTCCTCATCGGCATCAGAATGGATGCATAATGGATCCCATACTAATCAGGTTGTATCCACTTACGCCACCGGCGGTTACGCTGGACGCCCGGCACGAGGAAGACAGATGACGCACTCAGCAGAGGCCCGAGCACTCGAGCTCGGCCTCGAGATCCCCGACTACTCCGACCCGCCCTACGGCGGTCGCTACGGCAGCTCGCTGCGCGCGTTCCACCGCACCGGCAACCTGCTCGAACTCAGCGGGATCACCCCGGAGTCCCGGAGCGGCGAGATGGTGCACGGCGGAAGCGTCGGCGTCGACATCACCCTGGAACAGGCTCGCGAGGCCGCCCGCTATACGGCAGTGAACGCGCTCGGCATGATCCGCTACGCGCTCGGCAGCCTCGACGAGGTCGTGGCGCTCTCGCGCGGCCTCTGCTTCGTGCTCTGCCCTCCCGGTTTCACGCTGCTCAATGAGGTGTCCAACGCCGCGAGCGATCTGCTGCTCGACGTGTTCGGGCCCGACGCCGGTCGCATGGGCCGGGCGTCGATCGGTGCCACCGCCCTCTCTCGCAGCGCGTGCTTCGAACTGTGGCTCAGCCTTGAGTGCCGGCCGCTCGACAGCACCGGGTGAGGCCCCTTCGCGAGACTGGCACGAAAGGGATCGCATTCTGGACGCTGGTTCTGGCCTCCACGGCCGGACACATCGTCAACGGCGCAACGACCCCCGTCATCCCCCGCCTCGCGCAGCAGCAGCTGGGCGTGGACGCCGCCGTCGGCGGGCTGCTCGTGTCGCTGGCCGCGTTCGCCTCGATCGTCGCGATGCCTATCGCCGGAGCGCTCACCGACCGCTGGGGTCCGCGACGCGTGATCGCGGGCGCGGCCGTGCTCAGCGCCGCCGGACTGCTTCTCGTACTGGTACTGCTGACCGTGCCGAGCCTGGCCGCGAGCCGAATCGTCTTCGGCGCCGGCAACGCAGCGGTCGCCACAGCCCTCACGGCCTGGGTGGTCGCAGAGACTCCGGCAGGAGAGCGGGGCCGAGCGCTCGGCTTCTTCGGGCTCAGCGTCTGGGTGGGCCTGGCGCTCGGCCCCGTGATCGGCGAGAACCTGCTGCAGCTCTTCGGCTACCGGGCGGTCTGGGCGACCGCGGTGGTCGTGCAGCTCGCGGGCCTGTTCCTGGCCATGCTGGCGCGCGACGGCAGCGCCCCGCCCCGCGCGGTCATCGACCGCACCGAGCCCCTGCCGGTCGGTCGGCCCCTCGTCACCACCCTTCTGCGCCCCGGAGGCGTGGGATTCCTTGCCTGGGCCGCGGAGGGATTCCTCATCGCCTTCCTGATCGCGCACCTGATCGGCCACGGGGTCGAGGCGCAGGGCCTCTTCGGAGCCGCGAACGTGTTCACCGTCTTCGCCCTCAGCGTCGTGGCGTCGCGCCTGCTTCTCGGAGGTCTGCCCGATCGCATCGGCGCGACCATCACCGCCCGCATCAGCCTCGCGGTGCTCGCCGCGGGCCTCGCGGTCCTGGCGTTCGCCACCGACTTTCCGTCTGCGGCGGTCGGCGCCGTGCTCATCGGCGTCGGGTACTCGCCGCTGTTCCCGGCGCTCACGCTGCTGTCGACCCAGCGGCTCGCTCCCGCGAGACGGGCCACCGGGGTGGGCGTCTTCTCGGCCTTCACGAGCGCGGGCTATGCGACGGGCTCGCTCGTCGGCGGCCTTCTCGTCTCCACCCTCGGCTCACGCGAGGCGCTGATCATCCTCGCCGTGCTGCAACTCGCCGCCATCCCGATTCTGAGCCGACGGCTCGAGGGCGGCCGTAGCCTCGCCCCCGCGGTCGAGCCCCCGCTCGTGTGACCGAGCCGGCGTCTGAGCGAGCCGGCGCATCCAGTGTGCAGAAATGGCCCGTGCGAATCAACGCGACGGACCATTTGTGCACACTCAACGGCAGGGTCAGAGGGCTATGACGACGCTCTTCGACTCGCAGAACGAGCGCAGCGCCTCTTCGCCGAGGTCGCGGCCCAGCCCCGACTCGCCCACGCCGCCGAACGACAGCGCCGGGTCGAACACGTTGTAGGTGTTCACCCACACGGTTCCGGCGCGCAGGCGCTGGCCCATGCGGTGCGCCCGGGAGAGATCGCGCGTCCACACGCCCGCGGCGAGCCCGTAGCTCTGGTCGTTGGCGATGGCGACGGCCTCGTCTTCGTCGTCGAACGGGATGATGCCGACGACCGGTCCGAAGATCTCCTCGCGGGCGATGGTCATGTCGTTCGTCACGCCCGTGAAGAGCGTCGGCTCCACGTAGTAGCCGGCCCGATCGGGCACGCCGCCGCCCACCGCGATGGTGGCCCCCTCATCCTGCCCGCGCGCGATGTAGCCGAGCACCTGCTGGCGCTGCTCCTCCGACACGAGCGGTCCGACGGTCACGCCGCCCGCGAGGCCGTCGCCGAGCGACACGCGCCTCACGGCCTCGGCCAGGCGCGCCGTCGTCTCCTCGAGGATCGACCGCTGCACGAGCAGGCGACTGCCGGCGGTGCACATCTGACCCGAGTGCCCGAACGAGGCGCGCATCGCCGTGAGCACGGCCGCGTCGAGGTCGGCGTCTTCGAAGACGATGTTGGGGCTCTTGCCGCCGAGCTCGAGCGTCAGCCGTTTGAAGTCTGCGCTCGCCGCGGTCATGACCTTGCGGCCCACCTCGGTGCTGCCCGTGAACGAGACCTTGTCGACGCCCGGATGCGCCGTGAGAGCCGCGCCGACCCGCCCGTCACCGGTCAGCACCTGCACGACGCCCGCCGGAACGCCGGCCTCCTCGCAGATCGCCGCGAGGCGCAGCATCGTCACCGGGGTCTGCTCCGCGGGCTTCACGATGATCGCGCACCCCGCCGCGAGCGCGGGCGCGACCTTGAAGCTCGCCGTCATGATCGGGAAGTTCCAGGGCAGGATGAGGGCGGCGACACCCACGGGCTCCATCGTCGTGTACACGTGGTGCTGGCCGCCGTCGATGGGGATGACCGTTCCGGTCAACCGCGACGGAGCGCCCGCGTAGTAGCGGAAGACGCGGGCCGAGGTCGCGGTGTCTGCGCGCGAGCGCTCGATCGGCTTGCCGTTGTCGCGGGTCTCGAGCTGCGCCAGCTCTTCGAGCCGCTCCTCGATCAGGTCTGCGACCCGATTCAGGATGCGGCTGCGATCGTGCGGGGTCATTCCGCTCCACCGGCGATCGTCGTGCGCACGCCTGGCAGCGGCGACCGCGGCGTCGATCTGGGCAGCGTCGGCCTGCGGAACCCTCGTCAGCAACTCCTCGGTCGCCGGGTCGATCACGTCGATCAGTTCGGCACCCTCGGGCGTCACCCAGGTACCGTCGAGAAGATACGGCTCGATGCTCGCGAGCGGGGATAGCTGGTCTCTCATGGGGTCCTCCGGGTGGTGGGTTCTGCTCAGGTGACTGTTCGGTCAGGCGGGAAGGTCGAGGAGCCGGGCCGGCTCGAGCACGGTCAGGCGATGAAGCACATCGTCGGAGACTCCGAGAAGCCTGAGCGCCGGCACGACCCGCGCGCTCAGATGGTCGAGGCCGTGTCCGCCGAACCGGCGCAGCTGACCCTTCGTCCAGGTGCTGTGCCCGAGCACCCAGCGCGTGTCGGGGGCGTCTTCGAGGAGCGTGCCCAACGCATCCAGTCGTTGCGGGTCGCTCGCATTGCGGATGCGGCCCACGTGCGAGCCCTCGTTGCCGAAGCACATCTCGAGCACCGCGCCGGCCTGGCCGAGGTCGCGCAGATAGGGCAGGTCGAGGAACTCGTCGACGGTGGTGAACACCACCCGGTGAGGCTCGACGCCGAGAGAGGTGAGGTGCTCGAGCACGATGAGCCCGTTGCGCGCGTCTGCGGCGAGACGCACGCTGATCGCGGAGCCCGTCGTGAGCGCTGCCCGGCCCGCGGCGGTGAGGCTGCGGCGCTCCTCGTCGCCGTCGGGCGTCGAGAACGCGCCGGTCGTGCCCATGAGACCGAGGATGCCGGCGCGATAGTCGGCGCCGGGAACCGCCTCGGTCAGAGCGCGTTCGAACAGCGCCGTGCGCCCGTCTTCGTCGAGGGCGAGATACCACTCGGGCAGCAGGCGGGGAAGATATGCGCCGTAGCCGGCGACGACGTGCACCCCGCCCCGGCGGGCCAGTTCGGGAAGACGCGCATGATCGGGCCCGAAGCCGAGCGAGCTGAGGTCGACGACGGCCCCGAGTCCGGCGCGCGCACCACCGGCCACCTCGTCGGCCAGCAGATCGAGGTCGTCGAGGCGCAGGTTGTCGGCGAGGGCCAGCTGGCTCCAGCGCAGGGCGGCGGCGAGGTCGGCCGTGACGGGCTGATCGGGGTCGAGCGCCTCGACCCCCGGGCGCTGCAGCGCGCTGGCGTCGGTCAGCAGGTGCTCGTGCATCGAGACCGAGCCGAGCGCGGCTGCCTCGACGGGCCCGAGTACGGTCTGGATCACTCGGGGCTCCTCACGTCGGAGGCGCGAGCCTCACTGAATAGGATCCAATCTACACGTTTATGTATCCGACTGGCGAGCGTCCTCTGGGCCGTCGAGGCCGAGCACCTGCCGAACAGTCCGCGGTTCCCGGCCGAGAAGCGTCGCGAGAAGGGGGTC
>Ga0247732_10001239_pt1 | contig 10518 bp, 4 predicted proteins | sample UWRJL163409C2_FD_180940 | JGI IMG/M metagenome (GOLD analysis project Ga0247732, IMG submission 180940) | Plant litter microbial communities from Arlington Agricultural Research Station in Wisconsin, United States - UWRJ-L163-409C-2 | ecosystem: Environmental > Terrestrial > Plant litter >...
GAAGCCGCACTGGACCTCGGCTACCTGACCGACGAAGAATTCGACCAGTGGGTACGCCCGGAAAACATGCTGGAAGCAGGGCATTAAGAGCTTTTGATTTGCTTGTGATCTGCTTGTGATCTGCTTTTGATTTGCTTGTGATCTGCTTGTGATCTGCTTGTGATCTGCTTGTGATCGTGATCTTAGGCGCCCCGTTAAACACGCTGGCCGCACGCAGGCTTGAATCCGTGGGTAACCCGGCAGGACGCCGGGTTAGCCGCGCTGGGCCAAGGATGGCCCATCGCGGCGGCCCACGGATTCAAGCCTGCGTGCGGGCACACCGAGCCAGAGCGAGGTGCCGAGTGTTGGGGCGAGGACCTTTTGGTTACTTTTGGGTCCTTCCAAAAGTGACCCGCTGTAAGAGCGGAACCATAACTAGCCGTTACCTAAATAATGGATATGTACACCGACAGACCGCTATCGGGAGCAAGCCCCCTCCCACATTTTGATCCGCGCCCTACCTGAAAAACCTAAGAGGCCATCCGCAAGCGCCGAGCCTTGAGCCCTGCCAACAACGAAGGCGCCAACGCCACCGTAGCCGACCCCAGCACCACCACCAACGCCCCAAAATACCCGAGCGCGTTGATCTCTTCAGCCTGCACATACTCAGGCCACAACCACGCCGCCAACGCCACCGCCACAAACGTCACCAACGGCGTAAGCGCCAGGGTCGCACTGACCCGCGAAGCCTCCCAATGGGCCAACGCTTCGGCAAACGCGCCATAGGCCACCAGCGTATTCATGCAGCACGCCAGCAACAGCCAGCCTTGCAGCGGGCTCAGTTGCAGCGCTTCCAACGGATGCGCCCACGGCGTGAGCAGCAGCGCGCAGGTCAGGTAGATCACCATCATCACCTGCAGCGAATTCCACACCGTCAGCAATTGCTTCTGGCCCAGGGCGTAAAACACCCAGATCGAGGTGGCCAGCAGCACGGTCAGCACGCCCGCGGTGTAAGCGCCCATCGAGGTGAGCAACTCGCTCAGGCGCTGGTTGAAGAACAAACCGAACCCTACGATCAACACGAACAACCCGAGCACCTGCCCGCGACTGAAGCGTTCCTTGAACACAAACACGCTGGCGATCATCAAGAAGATCGGGCCCATTTGCACCACCAGTTGTGCGGTACCGGGGCTGAGCATTTTCAGGCCCACCAGGTACAGCACATAGTTGCCCACCAGGCCGCACACGGCCATCGCCACCAGCCAACCGCCCCGGGGGCCGAGCACTTTCCGGCTGGGCAAACGTTTGGTGAGCGCCAGGTAAATAAACAGGCAACCGCCGGCCACGGTCAGGCGAAACCAGGTGACGGTGATCGGGTCCATCACCTGCAATACCTGTTTGAGCTTGATCGGCAGAATGCCCCAGAGCAGCGCGGTCAACAGCGTCAGGCCAAAGCCATAGACCCAGCGGCCGGAAGAGATGTGCATGAGTGCCCCGAATGCCTGAGGAAGTGGAGCAGGCATTCTAGGGGCAAGCGAGCGGATTGGGCTATGCCGCAATTCAACTGTGGGAGCGGCGGTGCGACGATTCGACTTGCTCGCGAAAGCGCTAGGTCAGCCATGCATGTGTTGACTGACACTCAGCTTTCGCGAGCAAGCTCGCGCCCACATTGTTGATCCGGTTTCTTCAGTGATAACTAGCGCACGGCTTCAAACAGACCCGTGGCGCCCATCCCTCCGCCCACACACATGGTGACGATGCCATAACGCACATTGCGCCGCTGCAGCTCACGCACCAGATGCCCGACCTGCCGTGAACCGGTCATGCCGAACGGGTGGCCGATGGAAATCGAGCCGCCGTTGACGTTGTATTTGGCATTGTCGATTTCCAGGCGGTTACGCGCATACAGGCACTGCGACGCGAACGCCTCGTTGAGTTCCCACAGGTCAATGTCAGCGACCTGCAAGCCCTTGGCCTTGAGCAATTTAGGCACCGAGAACACCGGGCCGATGCCCATTTCATCCGGTTCGCAACCGGCCACGGTAAAGCCACGGAAAAACGCCTTGGGCTTGAGCCCCAGCGCCAGGGCTTTTTCCAGGCTCATCACCAGGGTCATCGAGGCGCCGTCGGACAGCTGCGAGGAATTACCCGCCGTCACCGAGCCGTCTTCGGCGAATACCGGTTTCAAGCCTTGCAAGCTGGCCAGGGTGGTGTCGGGGCGGTTGCAGTCGTCACGGTCGACCACACCTTCCAGGGTCTGCACGGCGCCGGTGTGCTTGTCCTCGACCTTGTACGTGACCGCCATCGGCACGATTTCATCGTCGAACAAGCCTTGAGCCTGGGCCTGGGCGGTGCGCTGCTGGCTTTGCAACGCATACAGGTCCTGCTCTTCGCGGCTGACGTTATAGCGGCGCGCGACGATTTCGGCGGTCTGCCCCATGGGGAAGTAGATGCCGGGCACTTGCTCTTTGAGCAATGGGTTGATCAGGTTGTCGGTGTTGACGCTTTTTATGGTCAAGCTGATGGACTCGACGCCCCCGGCGACGATGATGTCGCTGCAACCCGAGGCGATCTGGTTGGCCGCAATCGCAATCGCCTGCAAGCCCGACGAGCAGAAACGGTTGAGGGTCATGCCCGCCGTGCCGGTGCCCAATTGCGAGAGTACCGCCACGTTACGCCCGATGTTGTAGCCCTGGGCGCCTTCGTTGGAGCCGGCGCCGACGATGCAATCCTCGACACTGGCCGGGTCGATGCCGTTGCGGGTCAGCAGTGCGTTGACGCAATGGGCCGCCATGTCATCCGGGCGGGTCTGATTGAACTTGCCGCGAAAGGACTTGGCCAGGCCGGTTCGCACGCTGTCGACGATCACTACTTCACGCATGGGCTACCTCGATCTTGTGGTTGTTGGATCGAGCATAGAACCAGCCCTGCGCAACCGCGACGATCATTCACCCGGCGTATGCAAAAGCATGGTTTGTGTGGCTAATCTGGCTAATGTGTTTGTGTGGCAAGCGGGCTTGTTGTGGCGAGCGGGCTTGCCCGCGTTGGGGCGCGAAGCGGCCCCTGTTACAGACACCGCAGTATTACCGGCAGACCGCATTCGCAGGTTTTGGGGCTGCTTCGCAGCCCAACGCGGGCAAGCCCGCTCGCCACAACAAGCCCGCTCGGCACAATAAACGGGGGTTATTTCTTTTTCTTTTTATCGTGCTTGTCGCTCTTGGCGAACGCTTCTTCCAGCGCCCGGTTGATGGTGCGCAAGACCTTGACCCGCGCCCAGCGCTTGTCATTGGCCTCCACCAGGGTCCAGGGCGCGATTTCGGTGCTGGTGCGGTCGACCATATCGCCGACGGCGGCGCGGTAATCGTCCCACTTGTCGCGGTTGCGCCAGTCGTCTTCGGTGATCTTGAAACGCTTGAAGGGGATTTCCTCGCGAGCCTGGAAGCGTTCCAACTGGGTCTGCTTGTCGATGGCCAGCCAGAACTTGACCACGACCACACCCGCGTCACGCAGTTGCTCTTCGAAGTCATTGATCTCGCCATAGGCGCGCATCCAGTCGGCCGGGGTGCAGAAGCCTTCGATGCGCTCCACCAGCACGCGGCCGTACCACGAGCGGTCGAACACCGTGAACTTGCCGCGCGCCGGGATTTTCTGCCAGAACCGCCACAGGTAAGGCTGGGCGCGTTCATCCTCGGTAGGCGCGGCGATCGGCACGATATGGTACTGGCGCGGGTCCAGTGCGGCCGCCACACGCCGGATCGCCCCGCCCTTGCCGGCCGCATCGTTGCCTTCGAAGACCGTCACCAGCGCGTGCTTGCGCATGCGTTTGTCGCGCATCAAGCCAGAGAAGCGCGCCTGCTCGGTGATCAGTTGCTCTTCGTAATCGTCCTTGTCCAGGCGTAGGGTCATATCGAGGCTGTTGAGCAGGCTCATCTGGTCCACCGCCGACGGCAGCGGCGCCGGGTTCATGCCGCTGGCCTTGCCTTTGGGCAATTTGAGGGCGTTTTGCAGGCCTTCGAGCAGGATTTTGCCCACGGTGAGGCTGCGGTAGTGGCTGTCGACGCCCTCGATCACGTGCCACGGCGCATAGTCGCGGCTGGTGCGACGCAGCACGCGCTCGCCAAAATGCACAAACTTGTCGTAGGTTTCGGACTGCTGCCAGTCCAGCGGGCTGATGCGCCAACTGTGCAGCGGGTCATCGGCCAGCGCCTTGAGCCGTGCTTTCATTTGTTTTTTGGACAGGTGGAACCAGAACTTGAAGATCAGCGCGCCTTCATCGCAGAGCATCTTCTCCAGACGCTCGGCACCGGCGATGGCCTGGTCCAGGCGGGCGTCCTTGATCTGCCCATGCACCCGCGCTTGCAGCATCTGGCTGTACCAGTTGCCGAAAAAAATCCCCATGCGGCCCTTGGCGGGCAGTTGGCGCCAATAGCGCCAGGCAGGTGGGCGGGCCAGTTCTTCGTCGGTCTGCTGGTCGAAGGTGCGCACCTCGATCAGGCGTGGGTCCATCCATTCATTCAGCAGCTTGACGGTTTCGCCCTTGCCGGCGCCTTCGATGCCATTGATCAGGATGATCACCGGAAAACGCTTCTGCTGTTGCAGCTCGTACTGCACCTCCAGCAAGGCTTCGCGCAAGGCCGGCACTTCGGCCTCATAGGTGTCTTTGTCGATGGCGTGACCGATTTCGGCAGATTCGAACATGGGCGGCTCCGTTTCAAGATGGGCTCAAGACTAGCGGATTGGGCAACAACACGCGGGAGGAAATTCCACCCGCGCTTGCCGTGGGTCAATTCAACGCCTGTTGATCGGCTAGAATGGCGGCCTTGTCTTTGCCGAGCCGCCCATGAACCCCATCACCCACGCCCAGCTCGACTGGGATGACCAAGGTCGCCCGCACTCGCGGGTCTTCGACGACGTGTATTTTTCCGACCAGTCGGGCCTTGAAGAAACCCGCTACGTGTTCCTTGAGCAGAACCGTTTGCAGGAGCGTTTTGCCGCCTTGCCGTCGGGCGGGCGATTGGTGATCGGCGAAACCGGCTTCGGCACCGGGCTGAACTTCTTGTGTGCCTGGCAGCTGTTTGAGCAACACGCCGTACCGGGGGCGCGCTTGCATTTTGTCAGCGTGGAAAAATACCCGCTGAGCCCGCCCGACCTGCAGCGCGCCCTCGCCCTCTGGCCAGAGCTGCAACCCTTTGCCGATCAGTTGCTCGCGCAATACATCGCCATCCACGCGGGTTTCCAACGCCTGATCCTGGATAACGGCCGCGTGACCCTGACCCTGTTGATCGGCGATGCCCTGGAGCAACTGCCGCAACTGGATGCACAGATCGACGCGTGGTTCCTCGACGGTTTCGCCCCGGCAAAAAACCCCGAGATGTGGACCGCCGAACTGTTCGCCGAGCTGGCACGGTTGGCGGCGCCCGGCTCGACCATCAGCACCTTTACCAGCACCGGTTGGGTGCGCCGGCTGATCAATGCCGCCGGGTTCAAGATGAAACGCACGCCGGGCATCGGCCACAAGTGGGAAATCCTGCGCGGCGAGTTTCTCGGCTGGCCCGCCGATACGCCACCACCTGCAGTCATCAAACCGTGGTTCGCGCGCCCTGCTGCGCCCACCAGTGAGCGCCGCGCGCTGGTAATCGGCGGCGGCCTGGCCGGTTGCGCCACGGCCGCCAGCCTGGCGGCGCGCGGCTGGCAGGTCAGCGTGCTGGAACGTCACGCCGGCTTGGCGCAGGAAGCCTCGGGCAACCCGCAAGGGGTGCTGTACCTCAAGCTCTCGGCCCACGGCACCGCGTTGTCGCAGATGATCGTCAGTGGTTTTGGCCATACCCGTCGCCTGCTCGAGCACCTGCAGCGCGGGGTGGATTGGGACGGCTGCGGCGTATTGCAACTGGGCTTCAACGCCAAGGAAGCCGAGCGGCAGGCACAACTGGCCGAGGCGTTTGCGCCCGGTTTGCTGCACCTGCTGGATCAGGCCCAGGCCCAGGCACGTGCCGGCGTGGCCCTCGAACATGGCGGGCTGTTTTTCCCCGAAGGCGGCTGGGTACACCCGCCTGCGCTGTGCGAATGGCAGGCCCGTAAACCTGGCATCGAGGTGCTCAACCATCGCGAGGTGCTGGACCTGCGCAAGGCCGACGGCGAGTGGCAGGCGTGGGACGGCGACAGCCTGTTGGCAAGCGCGCCGGTGGTGGTGCTGGCTGGCGCCGCCGAGGTCAAGCGCTTTGCGCCGAGTGCCGAGCTGCCCCTCAAGCGTATTCGCGGGCAGATCACCCGCTTGCCGCAGACCGAGGCGAGCCAGGCCTTGGCCACCGTGGTGTGTGCCGAGGGCTATATGGCACCGGCGCGTCTGGGCGAGCACACCCTCGGCGCGAGCTTCGACTTCAAGAACGATGACCTCACGCCGACCGCAGCCGAACATGCGGGCAACCTGGCGATGCTGCAGGAAATCTCCCCGGACCTGGCACAGCGCCTGGGCGCCGCACAACTGGCCCCTGAACACCTCGAAGGCCGGGCGGCGTTTCGCTGCACCAGCCCGGATTACCTGCCCATCGTCGGGCCCCTGGCAGACCCGCACCCGTTCACCGAAGCCTATGGCGTACTCAGCAAAGACGCACGCCAAGTGCCGGACACCCCCTGCCCCTGGCTCGACGGCCTGTACGTCAACAGTGGCCACGGCTCGCGCGGGCTGATCACTGCGCCATTGTCCGGCGAGTTGCTGGCGGCCTGGCTGGACAACGAACCGTTGCCGTTGCCCAGAAGCGTGGCCGAGGCCTGCCATCCCAATCGCTTTGCCGTGCGCGGGTTGATTCGCGCCAAGGCTTAAAGCGGGCACTGCCCGGGCTCGAGGTTATCGGCCTGCTCTATGGCCTTGCGGGTGAGGCGGTCCACCAACTGCTCACGGGCCTGATGGTGGTCATTTTGCACCTTGAGTGCCTGGGAGAGGTAGGCGCTGCTGGTCACATCCAGGGCTTTGATTTGCCGGTCGTACACCTGGCCGATGCGGCTGAATTCGGCTGAAAACTGACGCTTGAGGTATTCCTGCCAGAACCCCTGACGCGTCATGAAGCGCAACAGGTCCGAGGTCATTTCCCGTGTGCTGACCTGATTCATTGCTTCGGTCAGGTCTTCCTGGGTCACACCGCCAATCTCGCGGTAGGCAATCGTGTCCGGTTGCCCCGGCAAATCCAGAGGCTTGGCCAGTGCGCTGCGGTACACCAGGCGCACCGCCAGCTCATCGGCGATATTTTTACGCCGGCTGAAAATGTCGGAAATGCTGTCCAATTGCTCCAGGCGGAACAGCCCCCGCCCCAGTTTCAGCAAGGTGGGGACGCTCGGCGTAAGGGCGCCAGCCTCGCTCATGGCCTTGTTGAGCATCACCGTCACCTCCATTTCACTGAAACTGTAGGCCGCCGCGTCGACACAATTGGGCTCACCGCTGGCCAGATTGAACAGCAACCCGCGCAGGTCACGATCCTCGGCCGCCGCATCGATCACTTGCCACACCCGACGCACCAGGTCAGCCCGCACCTGTTTGTATTGCGGGGTGTTGACCAATTGGCGCAGCACTGCAAAAAAATCCCCGGACTGCCAATCGTCCTTGAGCCGCTCCCAGGTCGCCTCCCGCGCGCGATAGTCCGCGGCGGTCTTGCCTTCCAGCCAGGCTTGCCGGGAGCGCTGCTCGCTCAACAGCGCAATGTCGTCGTCCTGCAAGCCCATGCCCACACCGGTGCGGCGCCGGTATTCATCCAGGTCCAGACGGCTCTGGTGTGATATGGGGTTTAGCCGCAGGTTGATTTTCTCGGTCACCGCCACCGGCGGGCTAAACAGTTGCGAGGGCAGTTCGACGATGTCGTTTTCGCGCAGGTTGGCGTCCTCCAGGTGCAAGCGTGTCAGCAAGCCCTCGGGCAACTCCCGGGCGCGGGTGTTACGCAGGTTCAGGGACTGCAACTGGTCCATTTGCTCGACCGACGGGGTTTCACCCAAGGGGTTGCTGCTCAGGTCCAGCGCACGCAGACCGCTCATGGCTTGCAGTTTTTTGGTGGTCGCGTCGGTGAGATTAAGGCTGTTTTGCGCCAGGCTCAGGCGCTGCAGCGAGGGCATATGGGACAGCACCTCCGGCAGCCAGGTGAGCTGGTTTTTGTCCAACTCCAGCGAGCGCAGGCCCTTGAACGCCTTGAGGAAGTAGGCGACATCGTTATCCAGCGCCATGTTCTTCAGCGACAGGCGTTGTACATGCCCCAAGTCGATATCGATGGGCAACGTCGGCAACTTGCCAACCCGCATACCGTCCAGGCTCAAGCCATATACCTGAGCGCGGGTTTCATCGGGCAAGCGAATCTGATGGCGCCACGCACTGCGCAGACGGGCGGCAACCTGGCGCCGACTGAGCTGATAGTCCTCCAAACGCCCCGGGAGTTTTCGCATGTCGTCGTCTTGCTGCATCCAGGCCCTGAGCACCCCGTCGAGCCTGGCCAGTTGCCGCTCGCGCTGGCGCACGGCGAGGGCTCGTGACGGGTCGTCGACGCCCAGGCTCATGACCGTTTCATGAGCCTGGCTTTCGCTGAAAAACGGGTACAGGTTTGTGATCTTGCGCATCATCCCGCGCTGGGCACGCGTCGGTACCGCTGGCGGCGGAGCGTCGATGACCTGGCAGGCGGAGGTCAGCGCCACGCGCTCTTCGGGGGTTATGGCACGCACCGCCACGGCACGATCAAGCAGGTGGTAGCGCAACCTTTGCGCGTCTGATGCGGCACTGCCACTGATGTCCAGCCCGGTTCGCATCTCCACGGGCAGCGTCTGCAAGGTCGCACGATAGAACGCCTGCGGGCCGCTGAACTGTTCGCCCAGGGAACGCCCGTCGGCTTCAAACGCCTGATAGCGCTCGCCGGTCTTGACCACCACCCGGGTCTGGGCGGCAGCCGAATCGCCGATACGCTCCAGCACTGCCCCGCTGGCCGAGGTCTCGCGCAGTTGCAATTGCAAGGTGTCGGGAAAACCAGGCAAATCCTTCAGCAAGCGCCAGGAAAATCGATGAGCCTGCCTATCCGCCAATTCCGGCATATGGAAACTCGCCATCAACCGCTCACGCTGTACCTGCGCGACGGCCTCGCGGGCCGCCTGCCCGAGCGACAACGGCACCCGGCGTTCATCGCGCAGGTGGACCCGGTCAATACTCGCCGTGCTATCGATCAGCTCTGCGGCAATGCTGGCAGGCAAGCCCGGCACACTCTCGACCAGGCGCGACTGCTCTGCGCCCACCGGCTGGTCGTAGTCGGCGTACAGTTTCTGGAACAAGGGTTTGCGATCAATCTTCAAGCTATGCGCCAGGCGCCTTGCCAATGCCTCGGCGTCTGTTTCGCCCGCCCGCACCGGCGTGTCGCCCAGCAGCGTGTCCAGCTCGGCTCGGTACAGCCCATCTGCCACGCCTAACAGCACCTCGCCTTCTTCCAGTTGATCGCGGCTGATCACCACGCTCAGCTCGTCATCGGTCCGAGCGTTCGAGGGGTATTTGGTCGAGGCGTTACCCTCGGCAGGGAGCACCTCAAGATAACGACCGCTGGGCCACTCGGGCATCAGCGGCAGAGCCTGCAACTGCAAGGCAATATCCTCGGCCGTGTAGGGCTGACGCTGTTCCAGGCGGGCGATCAAATCGGTGATTTTCTGATTCAAGGCGAACCGCTGAATGCTGTCGACAAAGCTCGCCGGCAGCTTGAGATTACCCTCGGCCCAGCGCTGCACCTGCGGCAGTTGCACATCACTGGCCTGACAGATGTGTTCCAGGCGGTTGTCGCTCAAAGCTTCCAGACGCGGGTCCAGGCGCCGCAGGCCATAGAGTGTATTGCTCCACTCCTGCGGGCGCTCGTGTTGCCCTCGCCAGCCTCCCGCGCCGTTGTGCAACACCGGCGGCGCGTGGGCGTCCGGGCGACGCGGGTGACGAATACGCCATTGCCCCAGAGACGCGTCAAAACGCAGCGCGTGGCCACGCCCGTCGATTCGGGCCCAAGGCTGACCGTCGCGCCAATACACACCTTGAGCATCGGGCTCGGTGGCGGTCAATGGCTGCTCATAAGGCTTGAGGCTTGTGCGCCACAAGCGGCGCGTGCCATCGCTTGCGTCAACCGCCTCGAAGTTGTCGATAAGCTCCAGATTGCGTCGCGCAACCCGGCGCAAGCTGCCAACCACCTTGCCGCCTGCCACGAAAGCGGCCATCGAGGCCACATTTTCCAGCACATTGCACAGGTGCGCGAATGCCGCGCTGCGGTCCTCATGCCGCCAGTCCTGCACGCCTTCGTAGATTTCACCGAGCATTTGCCCTACCGCCACCCCGAGCATCAGTTGGCCTATGACCGGCACAAAAAAACCGGCAAGGTTCAACAGGTCCAGGCCCCATGACTCGTAGTCGCGCCAACGCTGCTCGCGCACCGCCTGGTCAAAGTCCGCAGTGGGGACTGCCAGCACGCGGCTGTCTTTTTGCAGCTTGCCGATCAGGCTGTTGAAAAAAAACTGGAACAGCCCGACGTCGATCGCTATGGGCTTGATCAA
>Ga0247732_10001241_pt1 | contig 10510 bp, 12 predicted proteins | sample UWRJL163409C2_FD_180940 | JGI IMG/M metagenome (GOLD analysis project Ga0247732, IMG submission 180940) | Plant litter microbial communities from Arlington Agricultural Research Station in Wisconsin, United States - UWRJ-L163-409C-2 | ecosystem: Environmental > Terrestrial > Plant litter >...
CCGTCTGCACCGGTACCGGTGGTGTCGTTCGGCACCGAGATGTTGTCGGGGCCGAGCACTCCGGCATTGGCCCCCGACCCGCCTGCGCCCGCGCCGCCGTTCAGCTCGGTCGAGCTCGACTCGTTGATCGCCGGTGCGTCCTCGGGGGTGGTGTAGGTGGTTGAGGTCTTCTGGCCGGTGGACTGGCTCAGGTCGGCGGCGACCACGACGGTGGCGTTGCCGGGGCCGACCACCTTGTCGAGCATCGACTGCACGGCGGTCTGCACGCGGGTCTCGTACTCGGTCGCCTGCTTCGAGCCGGAGGCCGCGGCATCCGTTCCCGAGGCAGAGAGAACGGCGCCCTTCGAGTCGACCACGGTGACGTCAGACGACTTCATGCCGTCGACGGAGGCGGAGGTGAGGTGCACGATCGCCTGCACCTGATCCTCGTCGAGGGTCGTGCCGTTCTGAGTGGCGACGAAAACGGATGCCGTGGGGTCGCTCTTCTCGGAGATGAACACGGTGTCCTTGGGGATCGCCAGTTTCACCGAGGCGGTCTTGACACCCTTCATGGCCTCGATCGTGGCCGCCAGCTCGCCCTCGAGCGCGCGCTTGTAGGTGGTGTTCTGCTGGAACTCGGAGGCGGTGACCCCCATCTTGTCGAGCAGGGAGTAGCCGCCGGTGTCAGACGAGGGCAGCCCGACCGCTGCCGCCTTCAGGCGTTCGGAGTAGACATCCGCCTCGGGCACCAGGATCGTGCTGCCGCCGTCGGTGAGCTGGTAGTCGACACCGTCGGTGCGCAGTTGCTCGACGACACTGTTCGCGTCGACCCCGCTGAGGCCGGAGAACAGGGGCGAGTACTGCGGCCGGCTGAGCCAGACCGAGAGGCCGACGATGCCGAGCACCAGCACCGCGACGCCGATGATGGCGACGGTGCGCTGGGCGATCGTGAATTCGCGCAGACCGGTGGTGAAGCGCGAGAAGAACGAGGTGAGCTGGGCGGGCATCAGGCCTGCATCCGCATGATCTCGTTGAACGCGTCGACGCCCTTGTTGCGAACGGCGGCGACGAGCTCCAGCTCGACCTGCGCGCGGGTCGTGGCGATGGTGGCCCGGTGGATGTCTTCGAGGTTGCCGGTGACCGCCTGCACGTTGAGCGCATCCGAGGTGGCCTGGGTCTGCTGCAGCCCGTCGATGGTGCCGCCGAGTACCGAGGCGAAGTCCGCCGCGCCGGTCGGACTGGTCGGGCTGGTGGCGCCGATGGTCTGGGTACCGGTGATTCCGGTGACGGAACCGATGCTGGAGATGTCCATTACGAACGCCCGATCTGCAGTGCTGCTTCGTAGGTGGTCTTGGCACGGTCGACGACCGCTGCGTTCGCCTGATACCCGCGCTGGGCCATGATCAGCTGGCCCATCTGCGAGGCGAGGTCGATGTCGGGCATGCGAACCATGCCGTCCGCGTCGGCGAGCGGGTTGTCGGGCGAGTAGACCAGACGGCCTTCGGCCGAGCCGTATGCGGCCCCCTGCACGTAGACGCCGGAGTTGCCCTGGCCCTCCTGGGCGACGACGTAACGGGCTCGGAAGGCCTCGCCGTCTGTCGGCTTCACGGTGTTGACGTTGGCGATGTTGTCGGAGACGGCATCCAGCCACTTGCGGTGCAGGGTGAGCCCGGTGGAGGCGATCCCGATGGCGTCGAAGGTCATTATGCGCTCCTCATCGCCGTGCGCAGCTGCGCGAATTCGGCACTGACCGCCTGCGAGGCGAACTGGATGCGCAGCACGGTGTCGATGTTGGAGAGGGTCTCGGTGTCGAGGTTGACGTTGTTGCCGTCGATGAGGGTCGGCTCGAGGGAACGCTTCACCTCGGGGGCCACGACGCCGCTCTTCTTCTGCACCGACTCGGCCAGGGCGTCTTCGAACAGCACGCGCTTGGCGTGATAGTCGGGGGTGTTTACGTTCGCGATGTTGTTCGCGATGACCCGCTGGCGCATCGCCAGGCCGTCGAGTGCGCTGCCGAGCGCGGAGGCGGTGACCGATTCGAGCACGGATTGTCCGTTTCGCCTAAAGGAACAAGCGGCCGATCCGTGGCCAGTAAGTGAGCGATCCGTGCTCTTCGTACTCAGCTATCGGCAGCCGCGACGAAAGCGTTAGGTGGAGCGTCCACACCCGTCATTCAGGTGCTCCCGTCATTCAGCTGCTCCGTTATTCAGGTGCTCCCGTCATTCAGGACTTACTGCACAACGGATGTTCGCTCCACCCCGTTATTCAGGACTTGCTGCACAACGAAACTGTCCGGCAGCGCGACCGGAAATCGTGCGGCGAATTGCGTCAAACGCACGCTGCAGGGGCGCGATTCCGTGCATATGCCGCACCTCGATCCACCCGGCGCTACCAATCCACCCGGGGCTACCGTTCCACCCGGCGCTACCGTTCCACCCGGGGCTACCGTTCCACCCGGGGCTACCGTTCTGCAGTACTACCTGGGCAACGGAAGAGAAGATGCCCACCCGGGAACCCCGTTCTGCAGGCTTACCTGCACAACGGGATCTCGCGTCAGCCGGTGACGTCGAGGTACGGCGAACTGGCACCATCGGTCGACGCCGGCACGGTGCGGAGTGCCGCGAGGTGCCGGCCGACGGTGCGCTGCCTCAGCTCGAGCTCTGCGACGCGCTGCTTCTGCGCGTCGAGCAGGCGCTGCGCCCGCTCCCGCAGCTCCTCGGGCAGCGGCCCGATGTCGCTCGGCAACGCCCACGCCCGCAGGTCGAGCTCGGTCTGCTCGTGCTCGGTCTGCTCGTGCTCGAGCGCGACCGCCTGCTCCACCGAGTTCTCCATGATGCCGAGCACCGCATCCCACTCGCTCAGGCCGGGATCTGCCACACCGGGCTCGGTCATCTCAGGCGACGCCGAGGTCACGGCTGACGGCACCGCCCGGCGCGGCAGCGGGCTGCACCGAAAGCTGCGCGGCGGCCTCGTGCCAGGCCTGGCGCAGCGGCTCGAAGTGCTCGATCGCCTCGTGGATGCCCGCCGCCTCGCGCCGCACGTTCGCCAGCACCAGCAGGCTCTGGCAGTACTGGTAGAGGGCCAGCAGCTGCGGGCCACCATCCCACAGATCCACCTTGAGCGATGTGCTCAGTTCGGTCACGATCGCCTGCGCGTGCAGCAGGTTGTTCGACATGGTCTGCCAGTCGGCGCTCTCGTGGGCGGCGGCCGCACGCTCGAGGTCGAGCATCAGCCGGTCGTACAGCATCGTCAGCAGCCGCACCGGAGATGCGGAGAGAACGGCGTCGTTCGCGTACTGGGTGCGCTGGGCGCTGAAGGTGAGGGTCATGATCAGTTTCCGCTCGACGACGAGGTGGTGAAGGCTGACAGTTGTGAGGTGAGGGCGGAAGACTGCGCCTTCATGTTGCTCAGCAGCACCTCCATCGACGAGAAGGTGCGCTCGAGGGTGCTCTTGCGGCTGGCGAGTCGCACGTCCCAGTCGGCGATCTGGCGCCCCAGCGCGGTGACGGATGATTGGTCGCCCGTGATCCGCTGCGTCAGCTGTCCGTCGTACTTGTCGGATGCCGTGGTCGCCGCGGCGGCGACCCGCGTGGCGATCTCCTGGACGGCCGCGTTCACCGTGTCGGGGTCTGCGGCGAGCGCGGCCTTGAACTTGTCGGCATCGAAGGTGATGGTGCCGCTCTTGGTGATGCTGATGCCGTACTCCGAGGGCGAGTGGCCGTTGATCGGGGCCGTCGCAGCGGTGAGGATCTTGCTGTCGACATCGCGGATGGTGCTGTCACCGGCGAAGACGCCAGCCTTGATCGACGTGGTGCCGTCCGCGTTCGTGACGGTGCTGTTCGAACTCTGGTTGTCGATCACCGAGAACACCAGGTTGAGGGAGTCGACCAGCGCACCGACCTTGGTGGAGACCGCCGTCGCATCCCGCCCGACGGTGATGGTGGTGGGGGTCGTCGAGACTGCGGAGACGGTTACCGACACCCCGGGGAGCAGGTTGGCGAAGCTGTTCGTCGACGAGGTGACGGCCTGCTCGGCCGAGGTTCCGGCCCAGAGCGTCACGCTGGCGTCCTGCGCGACCTTCGTGATGGCGGCGCCGGGGGCGGTCAGCAGGTTCGCCGCGGGGTCGACGGTGCTTCCCTGATACACGCTGAACGCGGCATCCGCCCCGGTGGCCTTGCTGGAGAACTGGAGTCGGTAGAGCGGGTTGCCGCTGCCGTCGGTGCCGGAGGCGACCTTGGTGGCGACGACCCCGGCGGCAGAGGCGTTGACCGCCTTCGCGACGTCATCGAGAGAGGTAGACGCCGGAGTGATGGTGAGCGGGGTTCCGCTGTGCCCGACGATGGTGATCGTTCCGGGCGACGGCCAGATGGCCATGGCCGCAGAGACGCCGATCTGGTTCTGGGCGAGCGCGCTGACCACGACCTGCAGTTCGCCGGCAGCGGCGCCGGTCGAGACGGTGGCCGCGACATTGCTGGCGCTACTGGTGGCGGAGAAGATGTCGAGGGCGGCCGGTTTGCCGGCCGCGGTCGCGAGGGTGGCGAGCGAGGCGATCTTGGAGTTCAACGACTGCAGCGCGGTGATCTCGGCGGTGGTCGAGGTCACCTGGGCCTTGAGGAGGTTCTGCGGCAACGCCGCCGATTGCATCAGCGCAGTGATGAGGGTCGTGGTGTCCAGACCGCTGGACAGCCCGTCGAGGGAGATTCCCATGTCGTTTCCTTCGTCCCTCTTCTGATTGTCGCGCTGGTCTAGTGGGGGTGGGTGGGGCAGGAAGACGATAAACGCCCGGCGGCAGCCGCTCTGAGAGGTCCAGGTCTCATCACGACAGCCGCCGGGCGTTGTCCTTGTACCGTCTAGCTGTTTCCGGGTTAGCGGAGCAGCTGCAGAACGCCCTGGTTGCCCTGGTTCGCCTGCGCGAGCATGGCGGTACCGGCCTGCGACAGGATGTTCGAGCGGGTGTACTTGACCATCTCCGACGCCATGTCAGTGTCGGTGATGCGCGACTTCGCCGCGGTCAGGTTCTCCGTCGACACGGCCAGGTTGCGGATGACGCTCTCGAAGCGGTTCTGCTGAGCACCGAGGTCTGCGCGGGCGGTGGAGACCGCCGTGATCTGCGCGTCGACCGCGGAGATCGAGGTCAGCGCAGTGGCCGAGCTGGTGAAGGTGAGCGCGCCGACGGCCGTAGCGATCGCGGCGACGTTGGTCGTGGTGACGGAGATCTGGTCGTCAGCCGCAACCGAACCCGCGCCGACCTGGAAGGTCAACGTGGTGGCGCCGTTCGCGAGCTTCGTGCCGTTGAAGTTGGCCGAGGTGCTGATACGCGTGAGCTCCGCGGCGAGTGCCGTGACCTCAGTCTGGATCGCTGCACGCGAGTCGGTGTTGTTCGAGTCGTTACCGGACTGAACGGCCAGGTCGCGAACGCGCTGGAGGATGGTCTGGACCTCGCTGAGCGAACCTTCAGCGGTCTGGATGACGCTGATGCCGTCCTGCGCGTTGCGGCTGGCGACCGTGAGGCCACCGACCTGGGACTGCAGACCCTGCGAGATGGCCAGGCCGGCCGCGTCGTCTGCCGCGTGGTTGATGCGGAGACCGCTCGAGAGCTTCTCGAGGGACTTCGCGAGATCGTTCTGCGTGTTGCTGAGGTTCCGGTACGAGTTGAGTGCCGAAATGTTGGTGTTGACCTGCATACCCATGATGTTTTCCTCCGTGATTGGGTCTTCCCGAATCGGCCCATCCGTGGTCCGACGTTGATAGCTATCGGCACCCCGCGTGATCGCGTTAGGTGCGAGAGCAAACTTTTTTCAGCGGGCTACGAGGCTGCGCTGACCCGCTGCGACGCGGGCACGATGCTCGAGGCCATGCCGGCCAGCGCGCTGGTCGCGACCCGGGCCAGATAGGCGCTGCGAGCCGCGGGCGAGATGCGCGACACCGGCGCGTGCTCCGTCTCCCCGTCGGCGTAGTGCGTCTCCAGACCGTCTTTGAGAAGGCGGATCGCCTCGGCCCGCTGCTGCGAGACGGCCGAGTGGGTGATTCCCAGCTCGTCGGCGATCTCCTTGACGGAGCGGTCTTCGAAGTAGACCTGGGTGACGATGACACGCATCTTCTCCGGCAGCGACTCGACGGCGGCGCGCAGGAAGTTGGTGCGCTCCGTGGCGAGCAGCGATTCCTCGGGAAGCGCGGTATCGGCGATCAGAAAGTCGGCGGTGCTCTCGTCGATGGTGGAGACGGTGCGGGCGGCGTCGGTGAGACCGGCGGCGACCTCCTCGCGATCGACACCCATCGCCTCGGCGATCTCGTCGACCTTGGGGCTGCGACCGAGCGCGGCGGTGAGGGTCTCCTGCACCGCGGTCGTGTCCTTGATGCGCTTGCGGGCGCCGCGCGAGGCCCAGTCGCTGGAGCGCATCTCGTCGGCGAAGGCGCCGACGATGCGCTTGCGGGCGTAGGCGCCGAACGGCACGCCGAGGGTGGAGTCGAAGGCGTCCGCCGCCGTCACCAGCGCGAGCGCTCCGGCCGACGCCAGGTCGTCGCGGGAAAGATGGGTCGCTTTCGCCCACACCTCCGACACGAGGTAACCCACCAGTGGAAGGTTCTCCACAACCAGTTCGTTGCGTTCTGATCTGTTCACAGCCGTGCCCCCGTTTGCGATCCCAGTCGCGTTGCGGCGACATCCGTAAGGGACGGATGTCGTAAAACTTCTCGATGTCGTTTCGGGTAGGTACTGCGGGTGAGAGGTGCGTTTCGATCGATCTGAATGGGGTGCCAGCCCCTCGATCCGTTCCCGACTCTATAGGCGCGCGCACCCCCGTTGACCAGCTATTTCGGGCCTCCGAGAGTCGTTTTCGCCCCCAGTCCGGGGGACCGCGTACCCCGTTTCGACGAAATAGTCCTCCAAGGTGCTGACACCCGTCGCTACCCCCCGTGACGCGCGATCTCACCCCACCGACGTCTAACGCGCGGCGTACCCTTGCCGATAGTCCCCACTGAACGAGAGTGGAGAAGATGACGTCGGTAGCACGAGCAGTGGGAACGTCAGCGCTTGCAGACGATCGAACTGGAGCAGACATGAGTGCGAACGAGCTTTCCGCAAGCCTGTGGCGTGAGCGCGAGCTGCTCGACCTGCTCGTTTTCAAGCTCGAGGAGGAGCAGTTCATCCTCTCCTCCGGCAAGACCCGCTGGCTGCAGTTCGCCACCCGCGAGGTCGAACAGGTCATGGAGCGGCTGCGCACGGCCGGTCTCGCCCGCACCGTCGAGGCGTCGATCGTCGCCTCCGAGTGGGGAGCAGAGGATGACGTCACCCTCCGTGAACTCGTCGCCCTCGCGCCGAGCGGCCCCTGGGCCGACATCTTCACCGCGCACCTCACCGCGATGACCGAACTGACCAATGAGATCCGCGAGCTGCGCGACCTCAACGAGCACTACCTGCGCACCGCCATCCGGTTCGTGCAGGAGTCGCAGAGCGACGGCAGCACCGACACCGGCACCTACACCGCCAAGGGCGACACCGGTGCGGCAGGCGGCTCGGCACAGATCTTCGACGTAACCCTCTGATCGGCCAAGGAACCTCGACATGGTGAGCACTTTCGGCGGGCTCCACACCGCCTACTCCGGCCTGAACGCCGCCCGCCAGGGCCTCGACGTGGTCGGCCAGAACATCTCCAACGCCACGACGGCGGGCTACACCCGCCAACGCATCACCACCACCGCGGTGGGAACGCTGGCCCAGGTGGGCCCGCTCTCCGGCGGCAGCCCGCTGGTCGGGCAGGGTGTCTCGGTCGACGGCATCGCCCGCCTCGGCGACTCCTTCCTCGACGCCCGGGTGCGCATCACGGCCGCGGCCGCAGGAAACCTCGCGGTGCGCTCGAATGCTTTCACCGACATCCAGGCCTCCCTGGGCGAGCCGAGCAAGACCGGCATCGCAGCGCAGCTCACCAGCTTCTGGAGCGGCTGGAGCGCGGTCGCCCTGCAGCCCGGCACGGCGGCTCCCGCGGGAGTACTGATCCAGAACGCCACCGTGCTCTCGAACCAGATCGCCACCGGCTACACCGCCCTCAACGATCAATGGACGCAGACCCGCGGCAAGTTGACCGGCATGGTCGACGAGCTCAACCAGGCCGCCACCTCCGTCGCCGCTCTCAACGGCGAGATCCGCTCCACCCTCGCCCGCGGCGGTTCGGCGAACGAACTGATCGATCAGCGCAACCAGCTGACCACCTCTCTCGCAGCCCTCACCGGCGGCACCGTGCGCGAGCTGCCCGATGGCACCGCAGAGGTGCTCGTGGGCGGCAACGCCCTGGTCTCGGGCGATAAGGCATACGGGATGTCGCTCGCTGGCAGCACAACGATGGTCGGGGCCTCCGTCACTCCCCTCACCCTGCAGTGGACCGACCGACCGACCGTTCCCGTCGCCGTGGAATCCGGAGAGATCGCCGGCGCGCTCTCGGTGCTCGCCGGCGCGAACGCCGCCGGCACCGGCGGCGCCATCGCCGAGGCGGCGGAGGGCTACAACCGGTTCGCCAGTTACCTCGCCACCACGGTCAACGCCGTGCACTCCACCGGCACGACGCCGAGCGGCGCCACCGGGCTCGACTTCTTCGCCGTCTCGGCCACCGGTCCGGCGGCCCTCGGCCTCAGCGTCATCCCCACCAGCGCGGCGGGCATCGCCACCGGCGTGGCCGGGGCAGGGGGCAACAGCGGAGCCAATGCAGACGCGATAGCCCAGCTCGGCATCGCCGCGAACTCCCCCGACTCGCTCTGGTCGACCTTCGTCACCGGCATCGGCGTCTCGGCGAAGAGCGCACTGCAGCAGGCGACCCTCGCCGACAGCGCCGCGCGAAACGCCAGCACCGCGCAGCTGTCGAACGCCTCGGTCGACCTCGACGAGGAGAACGTGAACATGCTGATGTTCCAGACCTCTTATCAGGGTGCGGCCCGCGTCATGACCTCGATCGACGAGATGCTCGACACCCTCATCAATCGCACCGGAATCGTCGGGAGATAGCCATGCTGACACGAGTGACCAGCCAGACCAGGATGCTGAACGCCCAGCACAACCTGCAGTCCAGCGCCGCGATGCTGGCCAAGCTGCAAGACCAGTCGACCACCCTGAAGAAGATCTCGGTGCCCTCCGACGACCCGACCGGAACCGCCGATTCGCTGCGGGTGCGCGTCAGCCAGGCTGCGACGGCCCAGTACGGCCGCAACATCGACGATGCGACGGGCTGGCTCGACACCGTGGATTCCACGCTCTCGGCGACCACGAACATCCTGCGCCGCGTGCGCGATCTCACCGTGCAGGGCGCGAACGACGGCGGGCTCTCCGCCACCGCGAAGGAGGCCATCGCGTCGGAACTCGAGGGTCTGAAGACAGACCTGATGGGCAAGGCGAACGCGACCTACCTGGGTCGCACCATCTTCGCCGGCAACTCGGATGCGGGCGTCGCTGTACGCCCGGACTACACCTTCACCGGCACCGGCAGCACCGTTCAGCGCAGGCTGGACGCCGGCTCGACCGTGCAGGTCGACTCGGACGGGGCTGCCGTGTTCGGCAGCGGCGCGACCTCTGTCTTCGCGCTGCTGGACACCATCGTGACCGACCTGCGCACGGGCGTGAACGTCGGCCCGCAGCTGGCCGGCATCGACAACGCCATGACCGCGGTCACCACAGAGCAGAGCAGTGTGGGCGCCCGCCAGCTGCAGGTCGAACGAGCAAAAGGATTGAACGTGGCAGCCACCGGCACCCTCGAGGCCAAGCGCGCCGACGTCGAAGACGTCGACATCGCGGAGATGGTGCTGCAGCTCAAGCAGCAGGAGATCACCTACCAGTCGGCGCTGGCGATCACCTCGCGGACGCTGCAGCCCACCCTGATGGACTTCCTGCGATGAGCACGAGTCTGAGCTTCGTCGCTCCCCCGCCCGGCTTCGCGCCCTTCACCGACTTCACCCTCGACGATATCGAGGGTGCGAGCGGCCTGTACTCGCTGCGGGCGGTGGGCAACGACAGCATCCGTCTGTTCGTGCTCGACGCCGCCATCTATGTGCCCGACTACGCGCCCGAGCTCACCGACGAGCAGGTGGGCACCCTCGGCGTGGCCCGCCCGGAGGATGCGACCGTGCTGGTCGTGGCGAACCCCGGCGAGGGAGGCACGAGTATGAACCTGATGGCTCCGATCGTGGTGAACAACCACACGGGAGCGTCGGCCCAGTTCATCCTCGAGAACCAGGACTGGCCGCTGCGCGCCGAGCTCACCGCCCGCTCGGCTTAGCGGCTCAGCGCTCGCGTACGTCCCAGAGGTGGTGCACCGGGTCGTGGATGAAGTACTTAGCCAGCGTCTCGGTCGTGAAGGCGGCGCCATCGCCGCGCAGACCCCGGCGCTGCCAGGCGTCGGTCGGCACGGCCTCGAAGGCGGTGGCGAGAACGGATGCCGCATCCGTCAGTTCCACGGACACCCGCGTCGGGTCTTGCTCGCCGTACCGTTCGGCGACGGCCGTCGCGTCCTGATCCCAGTTCTCGAACTCGGGCTCGTCCTCCTCGAGC
>Ga0247732_10001242_pt1 | contig 10498 bp, 10 predicted proteins | sample UWRJL163409C2_FD_180940 | JGI IMG/M metagenome (GOLD analysis project Ga0247732, IMG submission 180940) | Plant litter microbial communities from Arlington Agricultural Research Station in Wisconsin, United States - UWRJ-L163-409C-2 | ecosystem: Environmental > Terrestrial > Plant litter >...
TCCACCCCCGAGAGGGCTCGGAACCGGTGAGGAGGAAGACGGATGTCGGCTCGACAACCACAGGCCCGTACATCGTCACCGACGGCCAGGTCAGCTGCCGGCGGCCACTCTCATCAAGCGCCACCGTTGGACGGTTGAACTGGTAGTCGAAGTAGTCCTCCGGCTCGATCTCAAGAATCGGGAGAACTTCAAGCTGCTGCTTGAGTGCGGTGACCGCGCCACTGGCGGCCTCGCCGGCATCGTTCCACCCTTCGAAGGCAACGACGAGCAGCCGGCCCTTCGAGAAATCGGGATTCGATGACACTGGTACCTCACCTCACGGCGCCGTCGACGCCTCAGCTTCAAGGATAGAACTACCCCGTACGATTGTCGGTTGTGACCTCCCTCCGCCCTGCCGCCGTTCTCTGGGACATGGACGGCACCCTCGTCGACACCGAGCCCTACTGGATGGTCGCCGAGGGCGAGCTCGTCGGATCCTTCGGCGGCACCTGGACCAATGAGGACGCCCTGCAGCTGGTCGGATCCGGACTCTGGCACTCGGCGCGCATCCTGCAGGCGAAGGGCGTCGCACTCAGCGAGAACGAGATCATTGAGCACCTCACGAGCCGCGTTCTCGAGCAGGTCGACGTCGAGGTGCCATGGCGCCCGGGAGCCCGCGAGCTGCTGCTCGAGCTGCACGGGCTCGGCGTTCCCACGGCTCTCGTCACGATGTCGATCCGGCGTATGGCCGAGCACATCGCCGACTCCATAGGGTTCGAGGGCTTCGCGGCCATCGTCGGCGGTGACGATGTCGAGCACAGCAAGCCGCATCCGCAGCCTTACCTTCTCGGCGCGGAGGCGCTCGGCGTCTCGGCCAGCGAGTGTGTGGCGCTCGAAGACTCCGCCCCCGGCGTTGCCTCTGCGGTGGCCGCAGGAACCGTGACGGTCGCCGTGCCGATGCACGTGCCGCTGATCGAGGATCCGACCTACGACATTCGTGACATGAGCGGCCTCACCGCCGCTGCCCTTTTCGACATCTACGCAGCGAGGCGCGCATGAGCCAAGTGTTCCGACGACAGAGCGGACCGTTCCGAGCGGGCGACCGCGTGCAGATGACCGGCCCCAAGGGCCGTCTCAACACGATCACCCTCGAGGTGGGTGCCGAGTTCCACACCCATCAAGGGTTCGTGAAGCACGACGACGTCATCGGCCTGCCCGACGGGTCCGTCGTTCTCAGCAACAATGAAGTCGAGTTTCTCGCCCTGCGGCCACTACTGACCGACTTCGTCATGTCGATGCCTCGCGGCGCCGCCATCATCTACCCGAAGGATGCCGCCCAGATTCTTGCCGTTGGCGACATCTTCCCTGGCGCGACCGTCGTCGAGGCCGGCGTCGGCAGCGGCGCCCTGTCGCTCTGGCTGCTGCGCGCTATCGGGCCGGACGGTGAGCTCAAGAGCTTCGAACGCCGCGAGGAGTTCTCGACCGTCGCGCGCGGCAACGTCGAGGCCTTTCTCGGCGCCTCACCCGAAAACTGGTCAATCACGCTCGGCGACCTGACGGATGCCCTTCCCACTGTCACCGAGCCCGGCAGCGTCGACCGCGTGATTCTCGACATGCTCGCCCCGTGGGAGTGCCTCGGGTCGGTCTCTGTGGCCCTCAAGCCCGGGGGAGTGCTGGTCTGCTACATCGCAACCGTCACGCAGCTCTCGCGTGTCGCCGAGGCGATTCGTGCCACCGGTAACTTCACCAACCCGGACTCCACCGAGACGATGATTCGTGGCTGGCACGTCGAGGGTCTCGCGGTGCGCCCCGATCACCGCATGATCGGCCACACCGGGTTCCTGCTCACCGCACGGCGTCTCGCTCCGGGAACAGTGCTGCCCGAGCTCAAGCGCCGCGCCTCCAAGAGCGACTTCAGCGACGAGGATGTCGAGCTGTGGACCCCGGGAGCGCTCGGTGACCGACAGGCAAGCGACAAGCGCCTCCGCAAGACAGCGCGCGAGGCAACGCGAGCCGCCGACGCCGCAAAGTCGGCCTCCGCTGACCAGTAGAGTTATACAGTCCCGGGCCGAAAAAGAAAGAGGATTCGTGCGCAAGATCATCGCGCTGACCGCTGCAGCTGGCCTGCTCGTCACACTCGCCGCCTGTTCAACGAGCGCACCGTCGGGTGGCTGCGAACCACTCGTGTCGTCCGGTGACTCCTCTAGCACCGTGACCGCCGCCGGTAGCTTCGGCGCCGAGCCCAAGGCCGAGTACCCGACCCCGATCGTGGCCAAGGATGTGCAGTCCTCCGTGGTGAGCGCTGGCTCTGGGAAGACCGTCTTTGAAGGCCAGTACGCCCTTGCCCAGGTCACGCTCTACGACGGCGCGACCGGCAAGTACATCACCTCAACGAGCTACGACCCCACGGGAGCGTTCATCGTTCGCGCCGGCGAAGGTGCAGGCAACCTCGGCGAGGCGCTGGTCTGCGCGAAGGTCGGCTCTCGTGTCGCCGTCACGGCAAACGGCAGCGACCTCTATGGTTTCGCTGGCATCGCCGAGGATTCCCTGCCCGCTGACGACAGCTTCATCATCGTCTTCGACATTGAGGGCTCCATCCTCGGCAAGGCCTACGGCACCGACCAGGTTCCCCAGCAGGGCTTCCCGTCGGTGGTAACGACCCCCGACGGTGTTCCCGGTGTGACGGTGCCGAACGAGGACCCGCCCGCGACCCTCAAGGTGGCCGTACTCAAGCAGGCTGACGGTGCAACCCTCGCCGCAGACGACACCATCTTCACCCACTACCTGCGGGTCAACTGGAGCGATCCGAAATCGGAGAGCTCAATGAAGTCGACGTGGGCCGACTTCGGCAGCCCAGAGACGATGACGCTGAGCCCGCTCGACCCGACCAGCGGCCAGGGCCTCACCCCGGGACTGCTGCAGGCGCTCGTGGGTCAGAAGGTCGGCTCACAGGTGCTGGTCGTTGTCCCGCCCGCATTCGGATTCCCTGATGGCGCATCGCCAACGGGGGTCGACGCGACGTCGACGCTCGTCTACGTCATCGACATCCTCGGAGTCGTGAAGTAGCTCCTCCTCTCGCAAATGACAGACATCGGCCGGGTGTCCCCAACCTAGGATTCTCTCGTGCCCCCTGAAAGCTCCACCGCGAAGGTTCCCGTCGAGGAACGGCTCTTCAGCCTTGTTCTTGCGCTGCTCGCCACCGAGAATGGGCTGACCAAGAACGAGATCCTGTCGACCGTGCAGGGCTACCGCCAGAGTTTCAATCGCTCGGGTGACAACGCGAACCTCGAGCGCAAGTTCGAGCGCGACAAAGACGACATTCGCGAGCTCGGTGTTCCTCTCGAGACGGTGCAGGCTCCCGGCGACCCCGGCAACAACCAGAACCTGCGCTACCGCATCCCGCGGGGCGCCTACGAGCTACCACTCGATGTCAGCTTCTCGGCCGAAGAGACCACGTTGCTCAACCTCGCGGCCATGGTGTGGCGTGAGGGCTCGCTCAGCGCCGAATCCCGTCGGGCACTGCTCAAGCTGCGGTCGCTCGGCGTCACCGCCGATGAGCCGGTGCTTGGGTACGCGCCACGCGTGCGTGTGCGGGATGCCGCCTTCGAACCGCTGAGCGCCGCCCTCGAGCGCCGTGCCTGGGTGCGGTTCAGCTACCTCAAGCCCGGTGAGACTGAGGCCCGGGTGCGCACGGTCAAGCCACTCGCCCTGATCCAGCACCAGGGGCGCTGGCATCTCTACGCTCACGACGACGCGGGAGTGCCAAAGACCTTCCTCCTTCGTCGAGTGATCAGCGCCGTGACAACCACCGGCAAGACCTTCGAGTCGCTGGAGGGCAACCAGTCGGAGCTCGCTCTCGCCGAGCTCGAGCAGGTCTGGAACGAGCATGTCGCCTTCGTCGAGGTGGAGCCCGCCTCGGATGCCCACACGCGTCTAAGCAAGCGCCGTGGCACCGCGGTCGCGGCGACCGGCGAGCTCGAGCTGCACTACTCCGACGTCAACATCTTCGCTGACGAGTTGGCTGGCTTCGGTCCTGAGGTGATGGTCATCTCGCCTCCGGAGCTTCGCGCCGCCGTCATCGCACGACTGGAGAGGACGGCCGCCGACCATGGCTAAGAAGAACACCGCGGCGCCCCTGCAGGCACAGGACAAGCTGACCTTCCTCCTCTCGCTGGTGCCGTACCTCGTGGAGCGCGACCGCGTCAGCGTGACCGAGGTTGCGGCCCACTTCGGCGTCAAGCAGGAGCAGATCCGCGAGGCGGTGCGCCTCATCGCTGTCTCTGGCGTTCCGGGGGAGACGCATACCTACCAGTACGAGGATCTGTTCGACATCGCGTGGGACGACTTCGAAGAGAACGACCAGATCGTCATCACCAACCACGTGGCGATTGACGATTCACCGCGTTTCAGCGCGCGCGAGGCGGCCGCGCTCATTGCGGGACTGCAGTACCTGTCGTCGCTGCCGGAGAACGCCGATCGGGCCGCGGTGGCATCCCTCATGTCCAAGCTGTCACGCGGCGCGTCTGGGCTGCCCAGCCAGGTCGCCGTTGAGGGGAGTGAGCCTGATGACGCGCTCGCGCTCATCCGCGAGTCCGTCGCCCGCGGTGTGCAGCTCGAGTTCGACTACCGAAGCTCAACGGGGGAGAGCGAGCGCCGCCGCGTCGACGCCCTGCTCGTCGAGTCGGTGGATGCCGACTGGTACCTGCGCGGCTGGTGCCACCTGCGCGAGGCGATTCGCACATTTCGGCTCGACCGCATCTCTGACCTGGTTGTCACCGACGAGCCAATCAGCCACAAGGCCGACGACGTCACCCTGCCCGAGACCCTCTTCGAGGGTTCGGCCGACGACCTCGTTGTCACGATCGACGTTGCAGCCAGTGCCGAGGCCTTGCTCGCGGACTACATTCCGGATGGCGCGGTGCGCACTGAGACGGATGGCCGCGTTCGCACGACCGTGCGCGTCAGCCACTACCACGGCCTCAAGCGCCTCATCGCGAGCATGCCGGGGGTCGCGACCGTCATCGAGCCAGCGGCTGCGCGGCAGATCGTGGCTGACTGGGCAAGCGCGGGCGCCGCGAGGTACCACGGCTGATGGTCTGGATCTGGATCGCTCTCGCCGTCGCTCTGCTGGCCACCCTCACACTCTGCGGTGTGATGCTCGCCCGTAAGTTCGTTGCGCTGGTTCAGGCTTTCGCGGACTTCATTGGCCTCCCCGCAATTCTGGATGGTGTGCACCGCGCCGACCCCGAGGCCCGCCGGACACCCGCTGTGCTGCGCCCCCGCGGCGAGGTCGGCGCCGAGCACGCCGCTCGACGGCAGCGGCGCCGCGAGCGCCGTGACGCCCGGCGTTCCGAGCGCATCAGCCGAGGTCGACTGCTGCTGAGCGCAGACCTCGCCCCGGTGACTGCGCAGTTCGCTGGGTTAGAATCGAACCGTCGCCGGGTTGGCGCCAGGACTATAAAGGACGACGCGCATGTGGAGTGACATTTTCCGAGGGCCAGGCTGGATCATCATCTTGGTGCTCGTGCTGCTCTTGTTCGGCGCGCCCCGTCTTCCCGCGCTCGCGCGCAGCCTCGGCCAGTCGATGAAGATCTTCCGCACCGAGGTCAAGACGCGCGACGAGGAGCCGGACGCCGAGACGGTCGCCGACCTTGAGAACGACAACGGCGCAGCGGGCTCTACCCCCACCAAGCCGAAGAAGTAGCAGTGGCAGAGCGCCCCGGGCGAGGCGCGAACCGCGAGCGGCGGATGAGCCTCGCCGAACACCTGCGCGAGTTTCGCAATCGACTGATCATTTCGGCTGTTGCGATTCTTCTGTTCTCTATCGGCGGCTGGTTCGTGGCTCCCTTCATCTGGGACGCCCTCCGCGCACCGATCACCACCATCGGCGAAGCGCACAACGCGACGATCAACTACACCGATATCAGCTCTGCGTTCGACCTCACTCTGCAGGTCGCCGCGACCGTCGGCATTGTCGCGGCGTCGCCCGTGTGGTTGTACCAGATTCTGGCTTTCATTGTTCCCGGGCTGAGCGGGCGCGAGAAGAAGTACACACTCGGCTTCTTCTTCAGCGCGATCCCGCTCTTTCTCGGCGGCTGTGCGACCGGATGGTTCGTGATTCCCCACGTGGTGGTTCTCCTGACCTCCTTCGTGCCGCCCGAGGACTCGAGCTTCATCGACGCACGCACCTATCTCGGCTTCGTGCTCAAACTCGTCGTTGCGGTGGGCGTCGGCTTCGTGTTGCCGGTCTTCCTCGTGCTGCTCGACTTCATCGGAATCCTGACGGCGAAGTCGATCCTCAAGGCGTGGCGGTGGGCGGTGCTGCTGATCGTGGTCTTCTGCGCGATCGTCACGCCATCCACCGATCTGCTCTCGATGTTCCTGCTCGCTGTGCCCCTCATCATCCTGTACTTCCTTGCGATTGGCGTGTCGTGGGTGCACGACCGTGGCGTCGCCAAGCGCGAGGCGGCCCTGGCGGCGGAGCTCGCATGACCCTCTCGCCGGCGGAGCGCTACGCGGCGGCGAAGGCGCGCACGCAGCATCCGCTCGTCGAGCAGTTCGTTGCCCTCCAGCAGTTCGACCTCGACCCCTTTCAGCGGGAGGCCTGCGGGGTGATCGAGCGGGGCAACAGCGTGCTGGTCGCTGCTCCGACGGGCGCGGGCAAGACGATCATCGCCGAGTTCGCGATCTTCAAGGCTATGCGCGAGCCACGAGCGAAAGTCTTCTACACGGCGCCGATGAAGGCGCTCAGCAACCAGAAGTTCAACGAGCTGGTCGCCGAGTACGGCGCAAGCGAGGTGGGACTGCTCACCGGCGACACCAACATCAACTCTGGGGCGCGCATCGTCGTCATGACGACCGAGGTGCTACGCAACATGCTCTACGCCGACTCCGGCCTGCTCACCGACCTTGCATATGTGGTCATGGACGAGGTGCACTTTCTCGCCGACCGCTTTCGTGGGGCGGTGTGGGAAGAGGTCATCATCCACCTTCCGCAGCACGTGCGCATGGTCTCGCTGAGCGCGACCGTGAGTAACGCCGAGGAGTTCGGCGACTGGCTGCAGGCAGTGCGCGGCAGCACCGAGGTGATCGTCTCGGAGGACCGCCCCGTGCCGCTCGAGCAGCATGCCCTGGTCAAGGCGCGCCTTCTCGATCTCTTCGACACGACAACCGGGCTCGACCCGAACGACAACACCCCGACCAACCGGGTGAACCCTGAGCTCGCTCAGATGATCGCGGGCGCGAGTCGCAGTCAGTACGACCGCTCGCACGGACGCAACCACCGGGCCGGCGCCGACCGTAAGCCTCCGCAGCGCCGCGGTGGGTGGGAGCCGGGCAAACTCGACCGCGGTGAGGTCATCGCGCTACTCGACTCGCGCAACCTGCTGCCTGCCATCTTCTTCATCTTCAGCCGCGTCGGGTGCGACTCCGCCGTACAGCAGGTGCTCAAGGCGGGGGTGCGCCTCACGCAGAAGCATGAGCGCGATGAGATTCGCCGCATCGTCGAGGAACGCACCGCGACCCTCATGGACGAGGACCTCGGCGTTCTCGGATACTTCGAGTGGCTGGAGGGTCTTGAGCGTGGGGTTGCCGCCCACCACGCCGGAATGCTGCCCGCCTTCAAAGAGGTCGTCGAAGAGCTTTTCCAGAAGAAGCTGGTCAAAGCAGTTTTCGCGACCGAGACCCTCGCGCTCGGCATCAACATGCCCGCCCGCACGGTGGTTCTCGAGAAGCTCGAGAAGTTCAACGGCGAGGCGCGCGTGCCCATCACACCGGGGGAGTACACCCAGCTGACGGGGCGCGCCGGACGGCGCGGCATCGACACCGAGGGCCACTCCGTCATTCACTGGGCCGACGGGCTGGATCCCCAGGCGGTCGCATCCCTCGCGTCCCGGCGCACCTACCCGCTCAACTCGAGCTTCAAACCGACCTACAACATGGCGGTCAACCTCATCGACCAGTTCGGCCGGGAACGCACGCGCGAGGTGCTGGAGTCGAGCTTCGCGCAATTCCAGGCCGACCGCGCCGTCGTCGACCTCGCGCGCAAGGTTCGCCAGCACCAGGAGAGCCTCGACGGCTACGCGAAATCGATGGAGTGCCACCTCGGGGACTTCCGCGAGTACTCGAGCATCCGCCGCGAGCTGAGCGACCTCGAGCGCAAGGGAGCGGGACGAGCGGACATCGAAAGCCGCGGCCAGCGCGAGAAGCGCCAGCACCAGCTCACGGCGCTTCGACGCCGCCTCAAGCAGCACCCCTGCCACGACTGCCCCGACCGTGAGCAGCACGCTCGCTGGGCGGAGCGCTGGTGGAAGCTCAAACGGCAGACCGACCAGCTCACGGCTGATATCCGCGGTCGTACCGGCGCCGTCGCCCGCGTGTTCGATCGCGTGACCGACGTTCTCACCTCGCTCGGCTACCTCGAGACGCAGGCTGGCGCGGTCGTACTCGCCCCGTCGGGCCGCACGCTCAAGCGCATCTATGGCGATCGCGACCTTCTCGTCGCCGAGTCTCTGCGCCTCGGGCTGTGGAACGATCTCGATGCTCCTGCCCTGGCGGCGATGGCCGCCTCGCTCGTCTACGAGCCGCGACGCGACGAGGGTCAGGCCAACGAGCGCAATCTCCCGCACGGACGCTTCCGCGAGGCCTTCGATGCCACCGGAGACCTCTGGGCACGTCTCGACGATCTCGAGCACGACCACCGCCTTCCCGGAACCCAGCCGCTGTCAACAGGACTCTGCCTCGCCATGTTCCAATGGGCACGGGGCGGGCGGCTCGACCGCGTGCTCAACGAGGCTGACCTCGCGGCGGGCGATTTCGTGCGCTGGACGAAGCAGACGATTGACCTGCTCGATCAGCTCTCCGTCGTCGCGGATGCCCCGGTCGGCACGACCGCGCGGCAGGCTCTCGATGCCATCCGCCGCGGCATCGTCGCCTACAGCTCGGTCGCCTAGGATTCTGAAGTGACCCGACCACTGCTGCCCCTGTGGGCAGCCACCCTTGTCGCGGCGGCGAGCGGCCCCGTGATGGACGCTGGCTTTCCCGACCGCGATATCTGGCCGCTCACCTTCGTCGGCATTGCACTCGTGCTGGTGACCCTCACCGGCCGTCGCGCCGGAGCCGGCTTCCTCGTCGGCCTCATTGCCGGCCTCTCGTTCTACCTCGTGCACATCAGCTGGGCGACCGAGTTTCTCGGCGATGTCGTGCCGATGCTTGCCCTCGTTGCCCTGGAATCGCTCTTCTTCGCCGTGGGCTCCATGACGATCACGCTCGCGTACCGCTGGCTCCCGCGCGTGTGGCCAGGGCGCCTCGGTACCCTCGGACTGCTGCCCGTCGTCGTTGCAGGCCTCTGGACGGCGCGCGAGGCCATTGCCAGCGTCTGGCCCTACGGCGGCTTCGCCTGGGGCCGCGTTGCCCTCTCGCAGTCGCAGAGCCCCGTCAGCGACCTGTTCGGGTGGATCGGCGTCAGCGGGGTGAGCTTCGTGATGGTGGCGCTAGTCGCCACCTCGATCGAGTCGGCACGGTACCGACCGATGCTTGGGCTCGCACGGGCGGGACTTGCGGTCGGGGTTGCGGCCCTGGTTCTCGTGATCCCGGCTGTTCCTACCGTGTATGACGGCAGCATCCGTGTTGCCGCCGTTCAGGGCAACGGCAAGGCGGCCTACCTTGACAAGCGCGAGTACGGTGACCTGCTGCTCGCGCAGTTCGACGCCACCGAGGCCATCGCCGACAAGACCGCGGATGTCGTGCTCTGGCCAGAGGGAGGCACCGACGTCAACCCCATCGCTGACAGAGATGCCGCCACGTACTTCGACTTTGTCGCTCACCAGTTTCATGCGCCGTTCATCAGCGGCGCGATCACCGAAGACGGCGACGACATCTACAACTCCTCGATTCTGTGGCGCGAGGGGGAGGGAGCGGTCGATATCTACAACAAGCGGCATCCCGTGCCCTTCGGCGAGTACATTCCCGACCGCGCCTTCTGGCGCCCATTCGCCCCTGACCTCATTGACCTCGTGCAACGCGAGTACACCATCGGCACCACGGACTCCGTCTTCGATCTCGGAAAGTGGACTGTCGGCGTCAACATCTGCTTCGACATCGTCGACGACCAGCTCATGACCGAGAGCGTGCGCGACGGAGCGCAGGTCATCTTCGCTCAGTCGAATAACGCGGACTTCGGCCGCACCGACGAGAGCCTGCAGCAGTTGGCTATCGCACGCATCCGCGCGATGGAGCTCGGCCGCAGTGTGGTCAACATCTCGACGGTCGGCACGAGCGCCATCATTCTCGCCGACGGCAGCACCCTTGAGCAGCTGCCCTGGTACACCGCGGGAGCCATGGTCGAGAACGTACCGACGAGCAGCGCCACGACGCCCGCCGTGTTGCTCGGGCGTCAGATCGAGTGGCTCGTCAGCTTCTTCGCCCTCGCTGTGCTGTTGCTCGGCGCCGTGATGTCACGGAGGGCCCGTGGCTGAGCTTCTCGTCGTTGTGCCGACGTACAACGAGCGGGAGAGCCTTC
>Ga0247732_10001244_pt1 | contig 10485 bp, 10 predicted proteins | sample UWRJL163409C2_FD_180940 | JGI IMG/M metagenome (GOLD analysis project Ga0247732, IMG submission 180940) | Plant litter microbial communities from Arlington Agricultural Research Station in Wisconsin, United States - UWRJ-L163-409C-2 | ecosystem: Environmental > Terrestrial > Plant litter >...
GCCGGCGTTCGGGTCGGGCTCGAGCAGGCGGCCCACCTTCGACGACAGCACGTACTCGTGCCTGGGTCGCTCCCGCAGCAGGGCACCGAAGCGGCGCTCCGAGAGTCCCAGGCCGTAGTGGGGGGCGGTGTCGAAGTAGCGAATGCCGTTGTCCCATGCGGTGTCAACGATGCGGCGCGCGTCGTCGTCACCGATCGCGCGATACAGGTTTCCCAGCTGTGAGCCGCCGAGTCCCAGCTCGGTGAGGGTCGCCCGCCCGCGGGTGCGGGTGGGGATCGCGAAGTCAGGCATCAGCCCTTGACCGCCCCCACGGTCTCACCTCGGATGAGGTACTTCTGCGCACCCACGAACACGATGAGCAGGGGGAGCATCGAGATGAAGGTCGCCAGCGCCAGCTGTGGCATGTAGAGCTTCACGTCGAGACCGGCCGCCACCGTCGGGTTGAACAGCGGGCTGGCTCCGATCAGCTGCTGGATGCCGATCGAGAGTGTGTTGTTGTCCTGGTTGGAGGACAACAATGCCAGCGGCAGAAAGAAGTTCGTCCAGTTGGCGACGAAGGCGAAGAAGCCCACCAGCACCACGGCCTGCTTCGAGATCGGGAGGCCGATCCGCCAGAAGATCGAGACCTCCGACAGACCGTCGATGCGTGCCGCCTCGACAAGCTCCCGCGGCATCGTGGTCATGAAGTGAATGTAGGAGAGGTAGACGCCGAACGGGAAGAACCCCATGATGATCAGGACGGGCCAGAGCTCCCCCACCGCACCAATGGCGTTGACCTCGAGGAACAACGGGATGACCAGAACCGTGTTGGGCATGACCATCGTGACCAAGGTGATCATCAAGATGACCCTGCGGAAGCGGAACCGCAGCCGGGCCATGGCGTAGCCCGCGGGGAGCGCCGCGACCAGACCCAACAGCGCCCCACCGCCCGCCACGAACAGCGAGTTCAGAATCCATTGCGTGAACAGTCCGCCGTTCGGCCCGAAACCGTTGACCTGGGACCAGTTGTGGACGACGTTGCCCCAGGAAACGTCGCCCAACCCCAGGAACCCGCCGGCCCCGGTGTCCACCCCGCGCTCGGAGCGGAAGGCCATCGCGATGAATCCGACGATCGGAAAGACGAAGATCGCCGCGACGAAGAGCATCGTGGCCACTCGCGCGAGGCGGCCCACGGTCCACTGGTCGACACCTCGCCCCTTTTGATCCGGGCCGGGATGCTCGATCGGCGCCGGGCGGACGTCGAGCTGGCTCATGACGGCTCCTCGGTCCCGAACAGGCCACTGCGGAAGACGATGAGCAACCCGATGGACAGGGTGATCACCAGCAGGATCAGCGACATCGCCGCCGCGGCGGGAAAGTTGTAGTTGCTGAACGCAAATGCGTAACCCAGCTGGGTCGGCGTCCACTGGTCCGGCAACGCGTTGCCCGCCACTTGGTCGAGCAACTGAGGCTCGAGGAACAGCTGGAAGCCGTAGGCCAAGTTCATCAAGGCGGCGTAGCCGAGCCACGGCCGGATGATCGGCAGCTTTACGTACCAGGCGAGCTGCCAGGCGTTGGCGCCGTCGAGGCTCGCCGCCTCCAACACTTCCTCGGAGATGCCGTTGAGGCCACCGTTGACCACGATGATCCAGGACCCGACACCCTGGAAGAACATCATCGCGGCGAGGATGAACGGCAGGTGGTTGGGCGTGGCCACCGCCTGCTTGATGGTGTCGATGCCCAGCACGTGCCAGATGCCTTCGATCGGCGATTGACTTGGGTTGAGCAGATACACCCACAGCACCAGGTTGGCGACCCCGGCCAGAGCACCGGGGATGTAGTAGACGAACCGCATCGTGGCTCCGAAGACGCCCGGGCTTGCGTGCACGAGCAGTGCGAGCCCGACGATGCCGATCATCATGATCGGCAACCAGACCAGCAGAGTGGCAAACACATTCGTGAACGTGTCGACGAAGCGAAAGTCGGTGACGACGGTACGGAAGCTCTCGACGCTGCCGAACTCCGACCGCGGTCGCAGCGGGGTGGTCGGCGTCTCGAGTGCCGTCACCAGTGCGTAGCAGACGGGGATGATGCCGCCGATCATGAGCAGCGCCACGTACGGGCTGATCAGCAGCCACGCACCTCGGGTCTCGCTCGACCGTCGCCCTAGCGTGCGCGGCGGTCGACGCGAGGGAACCGCGACCGGAGCGCCCGCGACGGGCACCTCGGTTAGCCCGTTCGTCATTCGGGTCTCCTCGTTGTGATGGGAAGGTGCCGGACTGGACTGGGAAACGGTCAGTTGACCGTGTAGCCCATTGCCTTTGCCTGGTTCAGCAATTCGCCTTCAAAGGCGCTCCAGCCGTCGTCGACGCTCTTGCCGTCTACGAGCGCGGGTGCCAGCGTCTCGGTCCACACGCTGCCGGTGTTGTAGAGCATGTAGGAGTGGTCCGGCTGGACGAACTGGATGGCCGCCTTCATCGCGGCGAACGTCGTGTCGTTGTCGGCGAAGTAGTTCTCCCGAGACTGCTTGCGAATCCACGCGTCTCGGACGGGTCCGTATGCGGGGAGACCGGTGGACAGTTCGACCTGCCACGCCGGATCGGTCGCGACGAACCGGGCGAAGGTCAAGGTGTTCTCGAGTTGCTTGCCGCTGATGTGGTTGGACACGCCCCACAGGCCGCCGCCCTCGTCACCGGTGGCCGGTTTGGTCTCGCCCTGCCAGATGCGTGGTTGGACCGCGGTCATTTCGCCGGCCGGAATCTTCCACGTCTGGTTGAACAGGTAGTCGCCCCACCACGCCGCCCCCGGGCTCATCACCAAGTTCGCGCCGACCTTGGCGGCGTCGGCGTCGAAGATGCCCAACGGGGACAACGCCTTGCCCTTGACCATCGTCGACAGAAGGTCCTTGGCGCGCTGGCACTTTGAATCGGACAGATCGATGTGCGCCACGGTTTCGGAGACGCGCTGGTTGGTCGGGCAGCCAGAGGCCCAGAGGTACCGGTCGGGTGCGTAGGCGTCACCGGTGAAACCGCTGATCTTGCCGGGGTGCTCCTGCGCGATCTTGACCGCCAGAGTGGCGTACTCCTCCCAAGTGTTCGGGACGGTGTAGCCGTTCTCGTCGAAGAACTTCTTGTTGTACCAGAACACATCCGGCGCGGCGTCGTTGCGTAGGCAACGCACTCGACCGTCGACGTTGCATGGTTCGTTGACGGCTCCGTCGTAACCCTTGATCACGTCGGGGACGAGGTCGGTGAGGTCGGCGGCGTAGTTGATCTGCGCCCCGGTGGCCCAGGCGATGTCGTCGTTGGACGGAAAGAAGATCGCGTCCGGCCACCCCTTTCCGGCCTGGTTGAACTGCGCGAACTGCTGCTGCAGCGTCTTGCCGCCGACGGTGCCGTCGATCTGGTTGACCGTGACGTCGATCTCGGGATGCGCCTTCTTGAAGGCCTCGGCGGCCGGGACGCGGGGCGGGTCGACCCACACGGTGATGGCTCCGCCGGAGTCGGTCGGGGCGGCCGCTGTCCCGCCCCCGGTGTCGCTGCCGCACGCGGCGACCAACATCATGGCCGCCGCCGCGACGATCCCGGCGGCGAACTTCTTGCCCGAACGGGCACTCCTCGACTTCATCAAGAAACTCCTTGGGATTGTCGTGAATGTGCGGCGTGAGGGTGAGAGGCGCCGCGGCTGCTCAAACGTTAAACCACTTTCGCGGCGATGGTCAATCGTTTGAGCAATAAACTGCGATCGGCACCCGGAATGGCTTGTTCGCGACGGCCGGCCACCTCCGCCGACGACTGCCGGTCGCGATTCCGGGCGGGGACCCGCTCTCGAAGTCTCTATCGCCCGCGATATCAGTGCTCGACTGATATCGCGGGCGACAGCGAGTTCCAGACCAGGTGGGGCCCGACCCCCGGGGATGCGCGGTTGGCGAGTACACCGACCCTCCCCCGTCGCTCACCGACCGGCACTGCCCCTGGTGAACGGTGCCGACGACTGCCTGATGATGAGTTCGGGCGCCGGGTCGGTGATGACCTCGTCGACGGTTACGCCTGTCTCGATCCGGGCGATAACGGCGTGAACGGCCGTGCGGCCCATCGCGTAGAACTGCATCTTGACCGCGGTCAGCGGCGGCCACGTGTTCTCCGCAGTCCACGAATCGTGAACGCTGACCACCGAAAGGTCCTTCGGGACGCGGACATTCATGTCCCGAGCGCCGGCAAGCAGGCCCACCGCGGCGTTGACGTTCGAGACGACCACGGCACTCGGCGGCTGATCGTGGGCCATCAGGCATTCGAGCGCAGCGCGCCCGTTCGCCGGTGCGTATCCCAATCGCGTCTCATAGCCCTGCGGTACCGGGATGCCCGCATCCGCCATCGCCGCGTAGTAGCCGACCCGTCGGCGCTTGGCCGTGAACGAGCGCGGAAGGCCGTTGGCGAGTGCGATGCGTTCGTGGCCCAGCTCGAGGAGGTGCTCGGTCGCGATCCGCGCGCCGGTCTCGTCGTCCAAGACGACCGAACCGGGGTGACCGCGATAGGCCGAGTTGATCAGCACGATGGGCGCCCCGGACTCGAGCAGACTGCCGAGGCCAGCCGTCGGCACGCTGTCGCCGACCTGCACCACCATGCCGTCCACCCGGTTCTCGCCGATGAGTCGTCCGATCACCTCACCCCCGGGGCGGACGTCGTCGGCGCGGCCAAGCAGCAGCGTGTAGCCGCGCGCGGCCGCCTCGTCCTCGCCGCCGTGCATGAGCTCCGTGAACAGGGCGTTGGTCAGATCCGGCACGACCAGACCGATGACCTGTGTTCGCGCGGACTTCAGGGCCCGGCCCGCGAAGTTTGGCCGGTAGTGCAATTCGCTGGCCGCCTCGACGATTCGCTGCCTGGTCGCCTCGCTGACCCGCGCCGACGGCGCGTTGGACAGCACGCGGGAGACCGCCGAGATCGACACGCCCGCCTTGGCCGCGACGTCTCCGAGCGTGGCCGCGTTGCGCTGCTTGGCGTCGGCGGGCCGCGCTAGGGGACGGTTCTGCTCACTAGCCATTGGCAGTCCACCGCGTCGATGACATCGTCCCCCGTTTCGTCCAGCCCTTGACACGTGCGCAATCGTTTGACCAATATTAGACCGAGTGATGCGGACCACTGCAACCCGCCCACCCCTGTCAGCAACCCCAGCAATGGTGTGGCCCGGCTTGTCCAGCGAGACAGCTCATTCCACCAATCCACGCCGAATCATCCGGCACGTGACCGCCGGTGAAGGGACGTCGTCATGGCTTCCGTGACCTATCGAAACGCCGAGCGCACTTACCCGGGCGCCGAACACCCGGCGGTCCGCGACCTGAACATCGACATCGGAGACGGTGAGTTCATGGTGTTCGTCGGCCCGTCGGGCTGCGGCAAGTCGACGTCGCTGCGGATGCTCGCCGGACTCGAAGACGTGACCGGCGGTGACATCCTCATCGGGGACCGGTCGGTCGCCCACGTGCCTCCGAAGGACCGCGACATCGCGATGGTGTTCCAGAACTACGCGCTCTATCCGCACATGACCGTCGCGGACAACATGGCGTTCGCATTGAAGGTCGCCGGGGTGGGCAAGGCCGAACGCATCGCCCGCGTCAACGAAGCGGCCGACCTGCTGGACCTCCGCGACTACCTCGAGCGCAAGCCCAAGGCGCTCTCCGGCGGGCAACGGCAGCGGGTGGCGATGGGACGCGCCATCGTCCGGCAGCCCCAGGTGTTCTGCATGGACGAGCCGCTCTCGAATCTCGATGCCAAACTGCGGGTTTCGACCCGCACTCAGATCGCGGCCCTGCAGCAACGACTCGGCGTCACCACCGTCTACGTCACCCACGACCAAGTCGAGGCAATGACCATGGGTGACCGCGTCGCCGTCCTCAAGGACGGCGTCCTGCAGCAGGTCGACACCCCGCTAGCGCTGTACCGGACGCCTGCGAACCTGTTCGTCGCCGGCTTCATCGGATCGCCCGCGATGAACTTGCTCGACGCAGAGATCCACGACGGTCACGCAATCGTCGGCGGCCACCGGATGCCAGTGGACCGGGCAGCGTTGGCGAAGGCGACCGGCGCGGTCACCATCGGCGTCCGACCGGAGTCCTTCCGGGTCGTCGACGCCGGGCAGGAGGGCATACCGGTGACGGTCACGTTGGTCGAGGAACTCGGCGCCGACGCCTACGTCTACGGCACCTCGGGTGTCGAGGGCACGCCGAGCAGCATCGTCATACGCGTCCCCGGCCAGATCAACCACACCAAGGGCTCGACCATCAGGGTCACCACCGACTCGGCCGCCGTCCACCTGTTCGACACCACCACGGGAATTCGTTTGCGCGCATGACGGATTCAGCGACCAACTCAACCCGAGGCGAAAGGAGTGTCCCGTGCTGACCGCGAACTACGTGGGCGCAAGGAACATCGAGATTCATCACCGCGACCCCGAGCCGCTGCGCGACGGCCAGGTTCGGGTCGAGGTCGCTTATGCGGGCATCTGCGGCACCGACCTTCACATCTTCCACGGTCACATGGACTCTCGCGTGCAGACGCCGGCCGTCATCGGCCACGAGATGAGCGGGCGGATAGCCGAGATCGCTGACGGCGTCACCGGATGGAAAGTGGGTGACCACGTCACCGTCATGCCGCTGCGCTGGGACGGCACCTGTCCGGGTTGTCTCGCCGGACATCAGCATATCTGCCAGAATCTCGACTTCGTGGGAATCGACTCTCCTGGTGCACTGCAACGGTTCTGGAACGTCGACGCCGACATCCTGGTGGCGTTGCCGGACAGCCTGCGTCTCGACCATGCGGCGCTCGTCGAACCCGTCGCGGTGGCCGTCCACGACGTGCGCCGCGGAGAGGTGGCCGCCGGCGATCACGTGGTGGTCCTCGGCGGGGGTCCGATCGGCGTCTTGATCGCCACCGTCGCCCGCCACGCCGGAGCGAAGGTGGCGGTCGTCGAACTCGACGAGGGCCGCCGCTCGGCCATCGCCAAGCTGGGGTTCGAGGTGCTTGATCCGACCGAGTCCGATCAGGTCGAATGGGTGACCACCTGGACCTCCGGGGCGGGTGCCGACATCGCCTTCGAGGTGTCGGGGGCGGCTTCGGCGATGCTCGCGGCGACCGACCTGGTGAAGGTGCGCGGCACGGTCGTCGTCGTCGCAATCCACCCACAGCCACGCCCCGTCAACCTGCAGCGCGTGTTCTGGCGTGAGCTGCGACTACTTGGCGCGCGGGTCTACGAGCGCATCGACTTCGAGCGCGCAATCGAACTCCTCGACGAGGGCGCCATCCCGGCCGACGCCCTGATCAGCAGCATCCGGCCGATCACCGACACCGCGGAGGCCTTCGCCGATCTGGAGGCTGGCAAGGCCATGAAGGTGCTCATCGATCTCGGCGCCGACGGAGAATCGAAGTGACTGCCCCGCAAGCAAAGACGCCGTTCGACCTCTCCGGCCGGACAGCGGTCGTCACGGGAGCCAAGCGGGGCATCGGTCTGGCGATTGCCGAGGCACTGGCCAACGCGGGCGCCGACATCATCGGCGTCAGTGCCAGTTTGGAACTCGACGGCAGCGTCGTCCAACGCCGGGTGGAGGCCGCCGGCCGCGACTTCACCGCCTACCAAGTGGACTTCGCCGATCGAGGAGCGGTCGCCGAGCTTGGCGCCCAGCTCGCGGAGCGCCGGGTCGACGTCCTTGTAAACAACGCGGGAACCATCGAACGGACCCCTGCCGCCGACCATCCCGTCGAGATGTGGGATCGCGTGCTCTCGGTGAACCTCGACAGCCAGTTCGTGCTGACCCAGGCCGTCGGGCGGTCGATGATCGCCAGAGGATACGGAAAGATCATCTTTACCGCCTCGCTGCTGAGCTTTCAGGGCGGGGTCAACGTACCGGGCTACGTGGCGTCCAAGTCCGCGATCGCCGGACTCACCAAGGCACTGGCCAACGAGTGGACGTCGCTCGGCGTCAACGTCAACGCGCTGGCCCCTGGCTACATCGCGACCGACAACACCCAAGCACTGCAGGATGATCCGGTACGCAGCCGATCCATCCTCGAACGAATCCCAGCCGGCCGGTGGGGGCAGGCCAGCGATCTCGGCGGCGCCGCGGTGTTCCTCGCCAGCCCGGCTTCCGACTACGTCTCAGGTATCACGTTGCCAGTCGACGGGGGCTGGCTCGGACGGTGACGGTCGACGTGCCTATCCCCTCGTTGCCGTGTGCACCTCGAGGGAGACGGGTTCGATGAACCGTCCGCTGGGTTCGATCGCGAGCAAGGTGGCGGCGACCTCCTGCTGGTCGACCGGGTCACCGGACTCCATGGTGCACCCGGACACGGACGGGCGGCACCGAACGGTGGCGCTGACCGCCATCGGCCCAGCCGGCTTTACCGGACCGTCTCGAACACCGCCGCCAACCCCTGGCCGCCGCCGATGCACATGGTCTCGAGAACGAACCGCGCGTCGCGGCGCCGCGCTTCGAACGCCGCGGTCGCCAGGATGCGGGCGCCGGTGGCCCCGATGGGGTGGCCGAGGGAGATTCCCGAGCCGTTCGGGTTGACGCGATCGTCGAGCGGGTCGACCTTCCACTCCGACAACACCGCGAGTGCTTGGGCGGCGAACGCCTCGTTGAGTTCGATCAGGTCGACGTCGTCGAGGGTGAGCGCGGCCCGATCGAGGGCGGCGGCCGAAGCACTCACCGGGCCGATGCCCATGACGTCGGGTGCGCAGCCGGTGACGGCCCACGACCGCAGCGCCAGCATCGGGGTCAGACCCCGTTTGTCGGCTTCGGCACGGGTGGTGACGACACAGACTGCGGCGCCGTCGTTTTGGCCGGAGGCGTTTCCGGCGGTCACCGTCGACTGGTCGTCGACCTTGACGCGCATGGGGCGCAGCGCGGCCAAGCGTTCGACGGTGATGTCGGCCCGCGGATGCTCGTCGCGGTCGACCACGGTGTCGGGTCGGCCCCGCGTCCCGGGAACCGTGACGGGGACGAGTTCGTCGGCGAACCGTCCTTCCTCGTGGGCGGCGACGGCGCGGCGGTGCGAGCGGACCGACAGCTCGTCCTGCGCCTCCCTGGTGATGCCGTACTGGCGACGCAGGTTCTCGGCGGTCTCGATCATCCCACCGGCGACGGGATAGGTTGTGCCACCGGCCGTTTCGCGGGCCCGGTCGAGGCGATCCAGCAGTTCGATGCCGCCCTGGCGGACACCGGTGCGCAACCCGAGGGCGTAGTGCTCGACGTTGGACATTGATTCAGCACCGCCGGCCACCACGACGCGAGCCGCTCCGGTGGCGACCTGCCCCGCGGCGTACAGCACCGCCTGCAGGCCCGAACCGCAGCGGCGGTCGATTTGCACACCGGGCACCCCGGTGCCGAGTCCCGCGTCCAGCGCCGCGATTCGTCCGATGGCCGGCGCTTCTCCGTTGGGGTAGCCGTTGCCGAGAACTACGTCGTCGACGTCACCCTCCTCCAGGCCGGAGCGGGCGACGAGCGCCTTGAGCGCGATCGTGGCCAGCTCGGCAGCGGACAGCGAGGAGAGGACTCCGCCCATCCGGCCGACCGGGGTGCGTAGCGGATGGCAGATCACGACGTCGGTCATCGCTCGACCGTACGACCCCAATTGGGCGGTGTGAAATACATAGAAACGGTTGATTGAGATCAGAAAACTCTGGATGTCTCCATCGGTTCGGTCCGGAATAGGTCGGTCAGGGCCGACGTTGCCGCAACGGGGTTGTCAGCCAACTCGCGGAGGCGATGCATGAAGATCGGAATCATCGGCGCAGGACAAATCGGTGGCACGTTGACCCGCCGCCTGCGCGAGCTAGGACACGAAGTGGCCGTCTCGAATTCACGGTCGCCGGAAACACTCGTGGAGCTCGCCACCGAAACCGGCGCGACAGCGGTGTGGGCTCGGGACGCCGCGAAAGACGCGGATCTCGTCATCGTGAGCATCCCCCAGAAGAACGTGCCCGACCTCGCCGACGGCATCGTCGACGCCCGCACACCGGGCGCGCCGGTGATCGAGACCAACAACTACTACCCCCAGCAACGCGACGGCCAGATCGCGGCGATCGAGGACGGCCAGGTCGAGAGCGCGTGGGTCGCGGAGCAGATCGGCGCACCGGTGTACAAGGTGTTCAACGGGATTTGGTGGAAGCACCTGCTCGAGAACGGAAAACCGAGCGGTTCGGCGAACCGCATCGCACTCCCCGTCGCAGGTGAGGACGGCCCCGGCCGTGAACTCGTGCACGGGATCGTCGACCAACTCGGCTTCGAGCCGGTCGACGCCGGGCCGATCTCCGAGTCCTGGCGGCAGCAGCCCGGAACCCCGGTGTACGGCAAGGACTTCGGCGCCGAGCGCACGCGTGAGGCACTGGGCCAGGCTTCCCGAGAGCGGACGGCCGAGTGGTCCGCACGCACCGAGGGGTCATCCGCATAGGCGGTGCCGGCTACCAGTGCACGTTCGACGACGCGCGTGGACGAGACGTTCTAGCGCCAGT
>Ga0247732_10001245_pt1 | contig 10473 bp, 10 predicted proteins | sample UWRJL163409C2_FD_180940 | JGI IMG/M metagenome (GOLD analysis project Ga0247732, IMG submission 180940) | Plant litter microbial communities from Arlington Agricultural Research Station in Wisconsin, United States - UWRJ-L163-409C-2 | ecosystem: Environmental > Terrestrial > Plant litter >...
GACGGGCTGGACGCGTGTCGGTGATTTCGCAAGCGTTATCTCAATCTTTGAGTCAAACAGAGACTGAGCTTAATCCCGGGGGCGCAGAAACAAAGGGACTGATGGGACCCCCGCCCACTCCTCCCTCCAAGCGGGCGCGTGGCGATAGTAGTGCTTCCCCCAGCAGCTCTCCCAGTCATGGACAACCTCTACCTGTCCGTGCGAGCAAGAGGATTGCGAAAGCGGTCTCAGAGAAACCTAAACTTCCATCTCCTGTTGCTACCTCCAGCAAGAAGGAGCAGCCGACTAAGGCTGCAGCGGAGATGCTGAAACTCTTGAAGGATTGCAAGATCTTTGTGGATGTCAAGACTGATGGAGGGGACGAAGCGGGGACGGTCTTTGTTGACATGTTGGAGACGCTGGGAGCAAAGGTGCGCAATTCATTTGTTTATTTTCGAGCTAAACGGCTGACATTGGTTCGGAAGGTCTTGACCCGGGTCGGCACTACTTGCACTCATATTGTTTTCAAGAATGGACAGACAAGCACTGTGACAAAATACCGAATCATGGATCCTAAACCTCTTGTGGTCGGCATTGCTTGGGTTGTTGAATGTGCCGAGAAGAGAGTTCACGCGGTTGAGACGCCTTTCTTGGTCAATTTGGACAACGTCAACGTCGCCGGAGGGCACAAGGTTAGTTGTTACTATGCTACTTATCTGTGATGGTGTTGACAGTATCATAGCGCCGACGATCCATTCTCCCCAAGTTCATGATGGACCTTGGTGTTCCCGAGCCATCTACAGACGAGGCTGGTGATGGAGATGTCTCGATGGATGGTTCACAATCTTGTGAGTTGAGATATGTTGACGAATGGCTTCGATGGCTGACAACATCTTAGCTATTAATCTGGACGACGATCTACCGCCTCTAGAGCGAGCAAGAAGACGGAAATTGCTGGCAGGCACTTCCTGATGACAATCCTTTTAGAGTCTCTTCCGCGCTGCGCGGTATTTAAGTTATATGTTAGTTACGATCTTGTTATGTACACAGTATATCAGTATAAATGGATAATATCGCGGATAAAATCAATGGAACAAGTCGTTAACCGTGTTCGGAGATTCTGGTATTGGGTATTGATTCTCGGTCGCATCCACCTGGGAGAAGAAAGCGAAACTTTGCAGCATTTTCGACCAGGTATCGTGGGATGGATATTGCAGATTTCGTCCTGAAACAACTGCTTAGATGCACTGTCATCTACAGTCGAAGAGAGACGTACGGTCTGAGGTTCATTTGCGTCCAAAGGTCATAGAACTGCCATGTTAAGTCAGCGAAATGGAAAAATTAAGGAAACTGTAGGAGAGTTTCGTACACTGTAGGCTTCGGGGAGCATCCCAAAGATATCCTTCCCTGTGCAAATGACGTTTTGGATTCTCTTTGGGTCGAGGACGTTGACTCGACCTGCAATCCGATCGGCGTGCGAGAAGCCTTTCATCTTGGTGATATATTCTCCGATGGTCCTGAAACAATAACTGCAGTGCCACCCAGCATCGGCAAGGATGAGTTCTGTGCTTTTTGTATGGCGGTAATAGCTCCTGGCGGGGTCCCAGACATGGACACTTGCGCGCCAGCTGGTAGGTCCAAGGTACCATTCAAAACTGGGGGGGTGACGGTGGTCGTAAATATGAGTAGAGGTTTTAGTAGTTCGAGTATACGCACCTGTAGAGGTAGTCTCTTAATTGGAGGTGTAGAGCGTTTCCAAAGTCGCAGCGCTTCAATAGATTGATGGTATGCCTTGATGGTATTTCGTCCAAGTCAGACATGATGACCAGTGGAGCCAAGTTGATGTCCTCAACGATGCTCCTCTGGTGGTGGTTAATGAGGGACGTCATGGTGTCCCTGGTCTTCGCCTCGACCTTCCATGGTGACTCGTTCTCTGCGAGAGAGTATCCTGGTAGACTATCAAAGACCCTTGAGATGGCGGACGCAGCAAATACGAACACCCACAATTTGTACACAATCTTTCTCTCAAACTTGGAGAATCTTTGACGGATGTTCGCAAAGTGTGTCTCCTTTGGCAGGCCGGTAAAGGTGGCGTTGGACTCGATGATCAAGAAATGATCCACAACGGAATCCAACTCGTTCAGACGAATCTCCAGCAAGTCAACTTCGGTGCTCATCAGCACCGCATCGAACACCTTCAGTCTTCCCGCATCTCGACGCGGCGACCATCCGTGCAGCGCACATACATCCGCGTCAATCTCCAAGCCTTCTCCGTGGAAATGGGGCAGGAGTTCGGAGGGACCTTGGTTCTTGTCCCAGAGAGGCCGGGTTGCGTAGGACAACGTGTCCTGTATCAGTTGACGCCTCTGCCCGAGGATGTAGAGGCAGAAAAAGACGAAGGCGACGACGGCCAGGAAGACGATACTACGTCGTGGCCGCCAGAGCATGTTGCTTGTACAGTCCAAGGTCTATAACGGACGACATCGATGTCATGCCCTGCCAACAGCTTTCCGAACTCGTCGGATTGCGGAGCCTGTATCCCAGGACCCTGTATTTCAGCCGCCAAGGCGACGCTAAGCATAGAGCCGTTTGAACTTGACTTGAGGTCGCATTAAGTTATGAGTTGAACGACGCGTCTGAGCGAGAGAGTTTCTGAGAGTCCCTAATCGCCGTTAATGCCGTCCTCGCCGGACAATCTTGCATCGAGTTTTGACCAAGAACTGTATACTGGGAAGCAGTGAGTAGGACAAAGCAAAGAGTCGAGAATACCAAGCACTCAAAGTTGAAACGTTGACGTCCTAGAGATAGGGAAGTACGCTCAATTTGAAGATCGTATCGTACTCACGCACACTGGAATGGCACTTCACGCTGAAAAGCGCCAATTATACTATTCACAAGTAGAAGCACAAAAATGTACAAGCTAAGACTACAGACATAGAAGGGGTTCATACAGAGAGCAAGAAACAAGCAGGAGTTCAAGAACAAAAAGGACAGCAAGAAAGTACAAAGCGTGGGTATCAGTATAGGCGAGGGCTTGTCGTAATAATCAACGGAGCCAAAAGGGTTCTCCTCCTAGTCGCAGCAGACATCGGCGGTGGGACGGGAGTGGGAGGCACCTGGGGCTCTCTGGGCTTGGGAGGAGGTATCATCAAGAACGGAACCTGTCTGGGCGTCAATCTTCTGGTCAAACCGATAGGAATACCACGCACCCCAATATGAGCCATGAATTTATTCATACCCTCCACATGCTCCGCAGCGTTCTCTTCGTCAACCTCATCCATGTCAGAAGGGTCCTCAATATCCAAATCCCAGCCTCCAGGGCTAGTCGCAGTCTCCTCCACCACGTGTGGAAGCGGCACCTTCGGTTTCTCAAGAAGAGGCGTAGAGTTGCCGCTGGCAAGCCCGTATTCACGTAAAAGCTTCTTTGCCGCCTCGGGTTTAAGGCTGAAGAGCGATTTAAGGTCACGGGGGAAGAGCAAAGAGGGCGTGGGTGGAATCGCCAAGTCGCGTGAAGTCGTTCTCTTGATTGGGGTAGGTGTTGGTCCGTGAGGGAACACGGAGAGCGGCGTCATGATAGAGGAACAACCAGAGGAGCTCCGAGTGATCGGCATGGGTGATTGTTCAGGTGTCGGAAGAGGTCGAAGAAGGGGCCGCAGAGGCGCGGTGGGCTGGGCGGAAAGAAGACTGGCATTGTACCTTCTTGCTTCACTAAAAAGATGTTAGTGTATGTTGTAGAGCCACAATGATAGTCGTACGAGTTGTGGAGATCAGTCCTTAGCTCAAGGATTTGCCGCTGGTGAGCGACAACTTGGTCGTGAAGACCTTCAGGGATACGTTGGGCAAGCTGAATCGTCAATCGCGATTCGAGGATTGCATTGCATCGGCTCACCTCTATCTGAACGCGTTCCTCGATGGTCTTTGCAACGGTTTGCTTGATCGCCTCTTGAAGGCGGCTCTTGATTTGTGCTTGGACTGAAGCCTTGATCTTGTCCTCAAGCTCGGAACGAACCTGGGCGAGTTCAGCTTTCTGTCGATTGATCTGTTCCTCGAGCTGATCTCGGAGACGTTTCAGCTGATAAAGTGATCAGGAGATGGATAGACGGAGTGGCAGAGACCTACATGCTCCGTAGCCTTGATGTCGACACTCAGAGCTTGGAGCTTCTCCGCCTGTCCTCCGAGACGGTCGAAAAGACTGGTCATGGATGTCAGAGTGTTTTTCATGCCAGAAAAGACGCCCGCGATGGCGACGATGTCGGGCGACATGTGTTCTGCGTCCAAGCCAGAGGAGAGTAGAAGCGACTCTGCGGGAAGCTGGTCAGACGTGTGGATCGTCTTGGGCGTCTGTTGCTGCTCTTGTTCCTGGGCGGGCGTGGGCGGGTCCAAAACAGGTGATTGGGCTTGCGCCGGGGACGAAAGTAGAGGTTCGCCGGCATCGAGAGGTTTAGGTGTTGTTGCGATCGGTGTTGTCGAAGGATGGCTAACGGGACTGGGCGGAACAATTGTGGTTATAACAGTCGCTGATTGCGGAGATTTAGGTGGCAGCGGAGGCGGCAGGTCCTGTTCCGTTGCCTGCGGCGATGCCTGGCTAACCGAGGCGGTTTCAGTGAGCTCTTTACTCTCGTCATCGAGCGGAAGCGGTGTCTTTGGGGGCGTCTGCAAAGGCGTTGCTCCCTCAGACACGTCCACGCCTTCGAATACCGACGACCTGGACGTGTCAGGGCTGTCTGGAACTGCGCTGGGAGGGCCGACTTTGGCTTTGCCAGACTTCTTGTTGCCCTTTTTCGCGCCTTTGGGTGGCATGTCAGGCTAGGATCTGCTGCAGGCGCAGTAACAAGGGAAGATGGGCGAAAAGTTTGGTCATCGCAGCATTAAATGGGCGACACGCAGCAGGCCACGATGCAAGCTCATTGCGTGTGCGTGTGTGCGATCAAAGGTAAAATGAAGAAAGCAGAAAACGGAATTGAGGAGCGCCGTGCAACTTATCACCGAGTTCAGTTTATTTGGATTTCATCAATCCCGTGCTCTGCGATGCACAACCACCATTGACCTCATAACCGAGGTGTCTTTGTCAACCCGGCCCCAGGAAATGCTTGCTTCCAGACCACTCGCTCGTTCATTCAAACGTTTACCAATTCTACGACGCCCGCTGTCCGTGTCCGTCCCTCTCAGAACAATGTCCACAAAGCAGTCACAGCCTACCCCAACTTCGCCCACAGTCCAGTTCGCAGTGTCCCCAGTACCGCGAAATCCGTTGGGGGAGGGCAAATGTATCCGGACAGCGGCAGCTCTCATCATTGGGTGTGCTATTTCAGAATATATGCAGTCGGCCCCGGGTCTAATTTCACAGCAAGTGACGAAATACTCAACGGCAAAACGCACGACAAGAACTCGCACTTTTTCGCCCAATACTGTTTCGAACGCGGCATAGAACTGTGCGTGCTGCTCTTCTCCACATACTCGGGACTAACTCTGTCTAGGCGGCGAATCGAGGTCATTCCAGACATCGAAGAAGAAATGTGCGTCATAGCTCGCTTGGGCGGAACTCGACTGACCCGCTCTCTAGTGTGGAAGCAAGCAGACGGCTAGTCCAGCAATACGACTTTGTGGTTACCAGCGGCGGCATAGGCCCCACTCACGATGGTTCGCAGTCCTACGTTAGTGCGGCGTTGTGGCTGACAGGGGGGCAGACATCACGTATCAGTCACTCGCCGTCGCTTTCAACCAAAAGTTGACGCTCCACCAAGAAACGTTGGACCGCATGCGCGAAATCAACAAGTACAAGAAATGGGTCACCACTTTGACGCCCGAGCAAGAAGCTGCAGTTCATCGAATGGCTCAGTTCCCTGAACAGGCGGAAATACTGTATGTCGAAAAAGACATCTGGGTCGTACGTGTCTTTTATGGCATCAAGTACACCGACTAAAGTTGCCGTAGCCTGTCGTCCGACTCGGAGGGAAACTGTGCGTTTTCCCTGGCATCCCTGCTCTCTTCCAAAAGATGTTACTTGGGTTGTCGCAATTCCTTCCACTTCCTCCCAAGCACGAGCGGCCTTTACGGATTCAGATTTTTACAGAGTAAGCTTCCCATCTCTACCTTGATCAGATTCCTGACGCGTTTTAGGCGCCCGGAATCAGCAATCGCCCCGTATTTGACTTCGCTGCAAGAAAGGATGCGACCCCACGGTATTCAGGTTGGATCTTATCCCGTCCTATACAAGGGCGTCTTCGTCAGTCTCATCGGGCGAGACTTGGATCCCAAGTCCAGTGATGGGACCAGCGGCAAGAAAGTCTGGCTCGCCGAGGTTGCACGGGAAGTGGAAAGAGAGATCGGTGGCAGAGTTGCCAGTGAGGAAGACATTGCAGCTCAAAAGAACGAACCCACCGGACCCCTCACCACTCCCTCGCAAGCAGCACCTCCTCCTCGAGCCAAAATCTAATCTGTTTGGTCCGTTCAATTCTATGTATCTTACTTTCAATGTCTTGGTAATGCAGGAATGTCCAAGGATGCTCGATTCAACGTACGTTTTAGGGTTCGGGAAGGTGGTGATAAGATAATCTTCGGACCGTTGACCGGTTATGTTGGCGGGTGAACCAACTCGTGTTTCGGAAAACTAAACGATGAGCCGCTGTAACACCTTGGAAGCACAAAGTGAGGGTTGTACCTTGTTTTCCAGGTCCCGTTATGTTTGACTGACACTGACATATCCTCCAGACAGTTAAGAATGCGTCCGGGGTTCTGACATCTTGCTCCGAGAGGTCAAAATGGCCCATACTGAGTCTTCTGAGCTGTGATTGACTCTCACTTTGCATCGTCGATGAGCGGATGTACACTCTTCGGCCGTTTCTCTACACCGAAAGAGGCATTGATCCTTCTTTGCTCCAAGCTCTTTCTGACTGTTGCTATGGTGGTCAGTGTGTCCGTCATGTTGCCTGAAAAAAAAGAACTAACAATTTCAAAGCATTCAAACCATACGAGGATATCCCCTTCTTCGACCAAATGCTTGTCCGATGCCCAGGAAAGTGTCGAATCGAAAAACTCTAAATCAGTCGCTCACCGTCATTTGGGGGACCAAGTAACCTGCCAGATCCAGGCCATCCATTCTCTATTCCTTTTGGAAAGGATCTGCTCTGTTATGGTCACCATGGGCCTTAATAAAGGTGTGTCTGCAGGTGGTGCTTTCGGTAGCTATCTTGCTACTCAAAAAATTCTCTAGATCTGGAAAGACAAAGAAAATGAACAGTTCTCCGTCATGGTGTGGACTTGTTTCGGTGTCAAGATGACGAAAGATGTTCGTATTGCCATTGTCCTTTCCATCATCAACAGGACTCCGCACCATTGCCGTACCTTTGAAGCGGCCAACGACGGGGAACGTTTGAAGATCCCTCATTTGTCGTCCACAGGATGTGATGGTGTTGATGGCGACGAAATCTTACCCTTTTGTCTTTTTGCCCCTTCTCCCGCTTGGCCTCATGCATTAGGCGCTGATTCGCGACTTGACTTGGGTCATCGATCATCCGTCTCATCGGAGGTTCGAATGACCTTTTGGCAGCAGTCCATCACCGACTGAAACTCGGTTCGATGATTGAAGCTGTATTGCTAATCCCTTGATTTCGTAACCCCGTCAAACAGTTTTCAAAGTTGGACTCCCGACGCAGGCAAGGGGTGAGGCAGTGCTACTTCGCTGCGTCGTAGGTGACGCAAGGCTCGGATGACTCTGGATCCGTTTCATCATTGTTCCATTATGATGATTTTCCAGGAGTTCATCAAGCTGCCTGCCTCTGCTGAGCTCAGAAGTCAAGAAAGATAGGCCAACTGAAGAATCTGATGCATTCTATTACATCTATTTCGGCTCGGCTTTCAAGTGGCCGGGCGGGCGTGGGCGTTCTCGAAGGCGATGATCTGGACAGGCGCAGGCTGACCGACGCTTTTAGGGGCCCATCATCGTCCCATTGGCTACAGCTTATGACCGTTCATATCCTTACTGACAAGGGAATCCAACACAGCTCGACCTCCTCCGTGGCACAGATGCTGAATGGTGACTGGTAATTTGTATTTCCTTTATTCTTCTTACTGAGCTTGGCCTATAGTATCGGATTTACGAGTTTCGGCGGCCTAGCTGTCTCTTTCTGGACAACAACGAGCTGCGACCAATGGATGTTCGCAGAGGGATATGCACCCCGCGATCATCAGCGGTATGTCCAAGTCTCGGCTCACCTGTAATTTCTTGTCCGACTTGCGGATCGCTCAGTTGACTGAAAGGTTTGTGATTTTTCTGTTCCGCCGAAGTTCTTCATGCTGCAATTCTCATTATGACCTCGCTCATAATGACTTCTTGTCAGTTCCCAGTGGGTCTACTATGGTTCTCTCTCCACAGATACCCACTTCAAGACAGAAAACTTCCATAGGTAGCTTCCATGCTATCCTTCAGTCCCGAACCCCCTCACCATACTTACCACGCACGTCTTGTGGATTGGGACACTCTCAGCGATTGGAGGGTGTTAGGTCTGGTGCACTTTCAGCAAACCCCGATGGGGGGACTAGGAGTGTCTTATTATGTCGAACCCCCTCCTCATTCAATCGTCGGTTGAGGGTACAGCACCTGATTGACGTGCGTCAGTTGGGTGTCGATGAGCCTTGAGGCTGTCCTGTCCTGAACGACATGTCTGTCATCCTGACACACATAGCGACTCAGGCTGGCTGGCAGGTGACTCGGGCGGTTGTATTGGTGCTACAAGTCCCTCTCCCTCTTTGCCTCGTCAGTTATGAGGTGGTTGGTGGTGGCACCCATCCATGCTCCGCTCTTCGACGGCGGTGATGGGCTGCGTTCCACCTGTCGAACTCTAGGGGATTAGGGTGTCTTTTGATTTTGATTAGCTGGTCGAGTTCCATTCAAAAATCCGATGTTCACTTTTGGGGGGTCGGTCATGCAAGGTGGTGGTGTGTGCGAGTGGAGATGCCGTCTCTATTGGTTGACATCTGGAGACTCAGGTGAGGTCCTTGTGTTTTGGTTGGTCAGTTATTGATAGCTAGAGATTATCCATGCCGGGAGAGCGTATGTGCGCATGTCCTCATACCGGTAAGCTGATATCACATTGGACCCGTGTGCGTGTGCTGACGTCGTCTCTGAGAAAAAAGCGAGACCTTCTGTTATTTCTTCCTCGAAAGGGATCCGAGAAAGCAAACAGTTTTCCCGCGACATAGTAATAGTTTCCATTTAAACTTGTGCTGTTGCTCACTCTGGCTCGATCTTGTCAGTATCCCTTTCTATGATCTACTACTACCCTATCACAGCCTGAGCTTTTTCCAGATTGCTCGACATTAAATAGTGTCGTCTCCTCCATTATCTAAAGCTCTAATGATAGGAGCTCCTAAATACCATATAGACGACGGTTGGCTACAGAGCCAATCACTGGTCGCTAGCATGCACGACGCTGCTTATTGGATGTATTGAACCCGCAGGGAGACTTTGGCCTGTCGCCGCGTCTCAAAGGGGACACGGCGTTATCAAACCTCTTCATTGGTCCACACAGGACTCCCGGCAGCCAAGGACGAATCCACAACCAGGGCTCCATGACCAGGGAGACCGATTCAGCCCCCCAACCTGGACCTGCATTCGATAGAAACCGCGACTCTACCATTCTGATTGGATATTCGCTCAGGGGCGTAGGTCTTTATGCATGCTTTGCTCACCAACCGGCCTTTCGACTCAAACACTCACATGTCCATCGTGCCCCGAGTCCCATGTCACTCTGCGACGTTATTGGCTCTTTCGCATTGGCAACGGCAGCGACGGCAGCGACGTGAGTGGTGGGAGCTAACAATATGATAGGCTGCCCACTCCCCCGAGCTGAACCACCATGAGAATGAGTGACACCCGCTTCCTTGGCATTTCCGTTTCGTCTTGAAATAAACGACGTTCTCTCTCTGGCGAATCGGGTGCGTGGCAACATTGGAATGATGGGGGGACATCTTGTTGTTCAAGTACTTAAACGAGCGACAGAAGAAAGCGAGTGTGGGACAGCGAGATTGGATGTGTGGGTGGTGTCTTTGTGCGAATGAGTAATGTAAGTAGAGAGTAGCGAGTGGAGCAAGTTGTACGAGTATTATAAAAACACTTTTCGGCACGGTACAGTAGAAGGAGGATGAGGGAAGGGGAACAAGGGATTGTACAACGAACTAGCAGAGTCAAATGACGAAACTGCAATAGCTTAGGGTTGAACCAATAACTCGAAGATAATAACACAAGACCCAAGAAATTACAACTACAAGTGCACCATCGGTAACTGGTCGACGTGCACGAGAGAGAAAATAAAAGTCCGAGCAGGCGAGAGCAGGTATGAGGTGGATCCGAAGAGAGCGAGCGACAGGATGATAGACGATGAGTGACCAAGAAAAGAAAAAAAGATAAGGAGAGTGGTATGTGGGTAGGAATTAAGGGTATTCCAGGAGAGATTCAGCAGCATTGAGGATTGCAACCGGCGTCCCGGAGCGACA
>Ga0247732_10001246_pt1 | contig 10468 bp, 12 predicted proteins | sample UWRJL163409C2_FD_180940 | JGI IMG/M metagenome (GOLD analysis project Ga0247732, IMG submission 180940) | Plant litter microbial communities from Arlington Agricultural Research Station in Wisconsin, United States - UWRJ-L163-409C-2 | ecosystem: Environmental > Terrestrial > Plant litter >...
CCACTGCCAGATCGCCGGGTACGGCAGGCCGGCGAAGATGATCTTCGTCGCGCCGCCCACGGCCATGATGACGACGCCGAGCCCCGCACCGGCGATCAACCACGTGAGCCGCCAGCGGCGGCTGCCCGGGGCACCGATCACGATGCCGAGACCGATTGCGACGAGGAAGGCTCCACCGCCGCGCATCAGCGGGAACGAGTCGGCGAGGGTGGTGAGGTCCATACCTGTCGACCCTATGCGCTGCGCGCGTCCCTAGGCTTGAGACATGGCTGGCCCCACCGCGTACTTCGACCCCGCACGCACCGCTGAACTCGACCCCACGACGCGTGACCTCGTCGAGCGTCGCGCGAAAGCGATGGGGTCCGCGTATCGGCTGTTCTACGGGCATCCGCTTCAGCTCGTGCGGGGTGAGGGCACCCGCGTCTGGGATGCCGCGGGCCGCGAGTACCTCGACGCCTACAACAACGTGCCCTCGGTCGGCCACTCACACCCCCGCGTCGCCGACGCGATCGCGCGCCAGGCAGCCACCCTCACCACGCACACGCGTTACCTCTCCGAACCGACGATCGCGTACGCGGAAGACCTGCTCGCAACGCTTCCGCCGCACATCGACAACATCATGTTCACGTGCACCGGCTCAGAGGCCAACGATCTCGCCCTGACGATCGCCAAGATCGCGACCGGCGGCACGGGTGTCATCGTCACCGAGAACGCGTACCACGGCGTCACCACCGAGATCGCAGCAATCTCGCCGTCACTCGGCGGGGCCGCATCACTAGCACCGTGGGTGCGTACGGTGCCCGTGGAGGGCAACCTGGGTGCGTCGGTGCGCTCCGCCATCGCCGAACTTCAGGCAGCGGGCATCCGCCCAGCAGCACTCATCGTCGACACGATCTTCGCCTCCGACGGCGCCTGGCCCGAGATCGAAGGGTTCGCGGATGCCGTGACCGCAGTGCACGAAGCCGGAGGGCTCTTCATCGCCGACGAGGTGCAACCGGGGTTCGGGCGCCTCGGTCGGGGGATGTGGGGCTTCGACCGCTACCGACTCGCACCCGATATCGTCACCGTCGGCAAACCCATGGGCAACGGCCAGCCGATCGCCGCGATGATGGCGCGACACGAACTCGTCGACGCGTTCAACGAGCGGTCGCGGTACTTCAACACCTTCGGCGGAAGCTCCGTCTCGATCGCCGCAGCCCAGGCAACGCTCGACGTCCTGCGCGACGAGAAGCTCATCGACAACGCGCGCGACGTTGGCGCCTACCTGCTCGCCGAACTCACCGGCACCGGCCTGTTCGAGGAGGTGCGCGGGGTGGGACTGTTCCTCGGCACACGCCTTGAGTCGGAGGAACGCGCCCTCGCCGTCGTGGGTGGCCTTCGCGAGCGCGGGGTGCTGGTCGCGACATCCGGGCCAGCCAACGACACCCTCAAGATCCGGCCGCCGCTGCCGTTCTCACGAGCCGACGCCGATCGCCTGATGACCGAGCTGGTGGCCGTAAGTTAGTGCCGTGAGTAACCTCGAGAAGGACCCCCTGGAGCTACTCGTCCGAGAGGACGAGGCCGACGAGGTGCCCGACGCGACGGGGCGCACCGTTGAAATTCTCGACCCCCGCGAAGTCCCGCTCGGGGGTCCGCGGGCGATGGGCGTTCGCCGCACACTCCCCCAACGAGCCCGCAGCCTGATCGGCGCGTGGTGCTTCGTCGACCATTACGGACCAGAGGCCGTCGAGATGGATGTGCCGCCGCATCCGCACACCGGGCTCCAGACGGTGAGCTGGCTCTTCTCGGGCGAGATCGAGCACCGCGACACCGTCGGCAGCCACGCCATCATCAATCCCGGCGAGCTCAACCTCATGACGGCCGGGCGCGGCATCGCGCATTCAGAGGTCTCGGTGCCGAGCGTGACGGGCGCACCCCGCATGCTCCACGGCGCACAGCTGTGGATCGCCCTGCCGGACAGCGCTCGCCACCGTGAGCCGTTCTTCGAGAACTTCGTGCCGCAGCCGTTCACCTTCGGGAGCGCCACCGTTCGCGTGTTCATCGGAACACTCGCAGGGGTCAGCTCGCCCGTCCGGGTGTTCACCGAGCTCATCGGAGCGCAGCTCGAAATCCCCGCCGGTGCGACGGTCGTCATCCCGGTGCTCTCGGGTCACGAACATGGCGTGCTCGTCGACGCCGGGGATGTCACGGTGGATGGCACCGCGGCCCCGGTCTCGCACCTCGCCTACGTGCCGCCCGGCACAGACGCACTCACCATCACCGCAACCACGGATGCCCGGCTCCTGCTCATCGGCGGTGCCCCGCTCGGCGAACAGATCGTGATGTGGTGGAACTTCATCGGGCGCGACCATGACGAGATCCAGCGATTCCGTGATGAGTGGCAGGCGGGCCTTGCCCAGCGCCCCGGGCGTTTCGGTGTGTTGAACGGCTACGACGGGCATCCGTTGCCTGCTCCGCAGTTGCCGCCGATCCGGCTGAAGCCCCGGGGGTAACCCTGCGGCGCTAAGCGGCGCCTGCTACGACTTCGGGGGGAGACCCATTCGCGCGCGCTCCTCGACCTCGATCTTCGCGCGAGCGTCACGCTCTGAGCGGTCGGCGCGGATGATGGAACGCATCACGAACCAGAAGACGAGCCCGAGAAGGATGGTCGGTGTGACCGAGAACAGCGCGTTGAGCCAATACTCCTGGGGCATGCCTCAAGAGTACCGCCGGTCACCTGGTGATGAACCAGACGACCGCGACGAGCAGGATGATGCCCACGAGCGCGACCGAGGTGACCAGCCGCGAAGTTCGCCGGTCCACCGCTACCCCTTGGCGATGATGCCGACGACACCCGAGATCACGAGGTAGAGGCCGACACCCGAGACGATCACCCAGATCACGATGCGGCGAAACGAGATCTCGCCCTTCTTCTTGGCGTCTTCTCCGGGCAGCTTCAGGTCACTCATGCGGGCAGCCTACTTACTTAACCAGTGGGAACAGGATCGTCTCGCGAATTCCGAGACCCGTGATCGCCATGATGAGGCGGTCGATACCCATCCCCATTCCGCCCGACGGCGGCATGCCGTGCTCGAGCGCGCGCAGGAACTCCTCGTCGAGACGCATGGCCTCGGCATCCCCCCGGCTGGCCTGCAGCGCCTGCTCGACGAAACGCTCGCGCTGGATGACGGGGTCGACGAGCTCGGAATAACCGGTCGCGAGTTCGAACCCGCGAACGTAGAGGTCCCACTTCTCGACGAGACCCGGGATCGACCGGTGGTCGCGCACGAGCGGCGACGTGTCGACAGGAAAGTCCATGACGAAGGTGGGCGTGGTGAGGCCCGGCTTGACGTAGTGCTCCCACAGCTCCTCCACGAGCTTGCCGTGGGTGGGGTGCTGCACCTCGATGCCGAGAGACTCGGCGTGCGCGAGCAGCTCGTCGGCGGGAGTCTGCGGGGTGACGGACAGGCCGGATGCTGCGTTCAGCGAGTCGTACATCGAGATGCGGTCCCACTCCCCGCCCAAGTCGTACTCGGTGCCATCGGCGAGGGTGACGACGAGCCCGCCAGTGACCGCGCGGGCGGCATCCTGAACGAGCTCCTGCGTGAGGTCGGCCATCTGGTTGTAGTCGCCGTAGGCCTGGTAGGCCTCGAGCATCGCGAACTCCGGGCTGTGCGTGGAGTCGGCACCCTCGTTGCGGAAGTTGCGGTTGATCTCGAAGACGCGCTCGATGCCGCCGACGACGGCGCGCTTGAGGAAGAGTTCCGGCGCAATGCGCAGGTACAACTCGGTGTCAAACGCGTTGCTGTGGGTCACGAACGGGCGGGCAGACGCGCCACCGTGAATGACCTGGAGCATCGGGGTCTCGACCTCGAGGTACTCGTGCGTGCCGAACGTGGAGCGCAGCGAAGCGTTGACCGCGGCACGGGCACGCACGGTGGAACGCGCCTGCTCGCGCACGATGAGGTCGAGGTAGCGGCTGCGCATGCGCGCCTCGTCGCTGAGCTCGGTGTGGAGGTTCGGCAGCGGGCGGATGGCCTTCGAGGCGATCGCCCAGTCCTTCGCGAGAATCGACAGCTCGCCGCGACGGCTCGAGATGACCTGGCCGCTCACGAAGACGTGGTCGCCGAGGTCGACGAGTTCCTTCCAGCGTTCGAGCGAGTCCTCGCCGACCTCCGCGAGGGAGATCATGGCCTGGATGCGCTCGCCATCGCCCGACTGGAGCGCTGCGAAGCACAGCTTGCCGGTGTTGCGGAGGTGCACGATACGGCCGGCGAGACCCACGATCTCGCCCGTCTGGGTGTCCGGCTCGAGGTCCGGGTACTTCGCGCGAACCTCGGGGATGGTCGTGGTGATACCAACACCCACCGGGTAGGCGCCGAGGCCGGATTCGATGAGGCGCTCGCGCTTCTCGAGGCGGACCGCCTTCTGCTGCGAGACCTCTTCTTCGGTCATCTCGGGCTCGGGCGTCGTCTCGTCACTCACGAGGGTCAATCGTACCTGCGCGCAGTATTTCCACGTGTCGCAGGAGGAACGCTCGCTCATCGAGGCGCTTGCGCCGAAGCCACCCGGTGACCTCGTCGTTGCACTTGCTCGCATTGCACGAGCCGCACGCTGGCACCACGTTGTCGACGGTGTAGCGGCCGCCGCGGGAGATGGGCAGTACGCAGTCTTTCTGCAAGGGGCGGTCGGTCGCGCCGCAGTACGCGCATGCGCCCCAAGCCACAAGGAGCTGCGCCCACTGCGTGGCCGTGAGGTCGTTGTCTGCCGCAGCGACCCTCGCCCGCCGACGCCGCGCTATGCGTGTTCGTCGAATTCCGGTGGCCACGCGCTCATCGTAGGGTCGCCACGCGCGACACCCATGGCTGCCACGTCGAGAGCGCAGATACGCCCACTGCGGAAGACTCGCACCCGGGGGTTAGTGCCTTCTCGAGCGGAACTATCCGATGCGGAGCGTCTCGTTGTCGATGAGACGTGTTGTGCCCACGCGGGCGGCGACGATCGCGAGGGCGCGCCCGCGGTAGTCGTCGTCGACGGGACGGAACGTATCGGGATGCACGACCGCGAAGTAGTCGAGCTCGACGAGGGGTGTTCCCGCGAGGGCTCCCTGTGCGGCCGCGAGGGCCGAGTCGATGCCGCGATCGCTGGCGGATGCCGCCGCCTCCAGTGCCGTCGACAGCGCGAGGGCCGCGCGCCGCTCCCCCGGTGCGAGGAACACGTTGCGGCTGGACATCGCGAGCCCGTCCGGCTCACGCACCGTCTCGATCTCTGCGACGCGAGTGGCTACGTTGAGGTCGGTCACCATGCGCTTCACGAGGAAGAGCTGTTGGGCATCCTTCTGGCCGAACGTCACGAAATCGGGCGTGACGATGCCGAGGAGCTTGCTCACGACCGTCAGAACACCGTCGAAGTGACCGGGACGCGACTTGCCCTCGAAGGTGGTGCCCACATCCCCGGCGTGAACGGTGGTTCGGGTGGGACCGGTCGGGTACATCTCCTCCACGGAGGGGGCGAAGACGATGTCGACTCCGTGCTCGGCCAGGCGCGCGACATCCGCGTCGAGCGTGCGCGGATACTTCTCGAGATCCTCGGTCTGGGTGAACTGCGTGGGGTTGACGAAGATCGAGACGACCCGCACATCGGCCAGCTCGGCCGCGCGGGTCACGTGCGAGAGGTGTCCATCGTGCAGGGCACCGAGGGTGGGCGTCAGGGCGATGGTGCGCCCGGCCGCACGCTCGGCTCCGATGGCTTCGCGCATCTCAGCGACGGTGGTGATGATGCGAGGAAGTGGAGCAGTCACGGACTCGATCGTAGGTCAGCTACAGGAACCGCGGCGTCTCGGGTGCTGACGGCGACTGCAGCGCGTTCTCCACGGCTGACCGTACGAGGGGGGCGATGACGGCCCCTGGCGCCTCGAGCCCGATACCCGCGAGCAGGTCGATCGACTGCCGGACGATCGCACTCGAGAAGCTCGTCGCCGTCGAGATCGCCTCGGCGTATGCTGCGCGATCTGCCTCGGCGACAACGAACGGCTCTGCGCCGAGCTCGACGACGAGCGCCTGCGCGATGGGCAGCACAGGGGTCGGCGCCGTCACAGCGCAGAAGCTCTCGCGGAGCCGCACGAGATCCATGCTCGTGCCCGTGAACGACATTGCTGGATGCACGGCCAGCGGGATCACACCGCGGAGGACCGCGGGCTGCAGCACCCCGTACCCGAGCCCGGGGGCCGTGTGCATCACCAGTTGCCCCGGCTGCCACGTGTTCGTCGCGGCTAGCCCCGCGACCAGCGCCTCGATCTCGGACTCCGGGATGGCCAGGAGCACGAGCTCGCTGCGCTCGATGAGATCCGGGATCTCGAGGATCGGGGCATCCGGGAGCATCGCCTGGGCACGCTCACGATTGCTCTCGGTCAGGGTCGCGATACCGGTGATCGCATGACCGGCAGCGGAGAGTCCTGCCCCGAGTACGGGCCCGACGCGTCCGCCACCGATGATGCCGACACCGAGGCGACCGGCCGCGTTCACTCCGCGCCCTCGTCGCGCCAGCGGTGGCTGCGATCGGCCTGACCTGCCGCGACGGCCTCGTGGGCGACCGATTCGAAGAACTCGACAGCGAAGTCCTGGTCGAGGGCACCCACATACGCCGACACCGGGCCTGCGACGGTGTGCACGCGCACCTTGGCTATGCGCAGGCGGCGAGCGAACGGCCCACGGTTGAGCGCAACGCTCTGGATCCGCGCCGTGGGAACGATCACGAGTTCCCGCCAGATCGCCCCGCGTCGCAGGAGCACGGCACCGGGCGTCTGCGCGACGCCGTTGCGCCGCCACGAGAACCAGCGCACGATGGCCGCCCGCCGAGGGGAGGTGGTGAACCCGTCATCGCCGCCACGCGAGACGATTGCACGCTCGAGGAGGTCGATGTCCCCGGTCATGTGGGGCAGCACGAGCTCGAGCACCTTGCGCACGTCGGCCATCGTGCCGACGGGAAGGATTGTCGTGTTGGCCTGGCCCGCAGCACCCTGCGCAGAGGACGAGGATGCCCGGTTGATCTTGATCTCCCACCAGCCGGTGAGCCGCCACAGCAGGGGCTGGCTCACCTGCACGGCATGGATCCGGCCCGGGGGGAGCGTGTCGTTGCTGGTCGACAACAAGCCGAACCCGACCCGCACACCGTCGGGTGTGGAGGCGATGCTGTAGCGCAGCGAGCGCGTGAGCCGCGAGAAGTTGTAGCTCCCGAACGCAATCGCTGCGGGGATGAGGCCGAAGATCACGAGGCCAACCTCGAGCTGCACGGAGAAGACGATCACGAGCACCACGGCGATGACCGCGATGATCGTCCCGACGCTCAACAGCAGGGAACCGACCAGTCGACCGGGGTGCATCTTCACGACGGACTCCGGAGGCGCGAGGCTCGGGTCGAGCTCGGGGGCGAGCAGTTCGTTGACGCGGTCAGTGACGAGCGAGCCGGAGCTCGCCGCGGCGGGGGCCGTGGCATCCGTCGCCTGCCGCGTGCCGGAAGCAAGCAGCAGGATCTCGCGGCGTAGGTCATCGGCGGCCGACGATCCGAGGTAGGCGAGCTGGATGTTGGCATCCTCCCCCGCGACGGAGACCTCGAGCTTCGCCGCCCCCACAAGTCGCGCGAGGAAGGGCCGCACGATATTGATGCCCTGGATGCGGTCGAGCCGCCCGCGCCGATGCGTGCGGAACAGGATGCCGCTACGCACCTCCACGAGCTGGTCGGTGATGCGGAAGGTGTGCATGCGCCACGACAGCCAGAACGCGCCGATCGTGAGCAGCAGGCCGACGATGATGCCGAGCACCACGAGACCGAGGTAGTCGTGCTCGAGGATGAACGTGACGGGGTTGTAGTCCTCGTCGAAATCGGGTCCGCCGAAGACGATGTCAATGACGATGTCGCGCAGGTTGACGATGATCACACCGAGGATCGCCACGAAGGCGATGCCGCCCCGCAGGAGTGGAGTCGCGGGGTGAAGCCGATGCCATTCGCCGTCGGCGAGGCGATCCTGGCCTGGCGCGGTGACGCCCGTGGGCGGCGGTGCCGGCGCTGGCGCGTCGGGTGGGGGCAGGTCGGTCACAGGCCGGCCCGACGGCTCTCGGCGAGTCCCACGAGTCGGTCGCGCAGCTCCTCGGCCTCAGCCTCGGGCAACCCGGGAACCGTCACCCCCGTTGCGGCAGCGGCCGTAACGAACTTCAGTTCGCTCAGGCCGACCGCGCGGGCCAGCGGGCCGCGGTTGACGTCGACGAGCTGCATCCGCCCGTAGGGCACAGACACGAAACGCTGGAACAGGATGCCCCGGCGAAACAACAGGTCATCCTCCCGTAGCTGGTACCCGATCGCACGTACGCGCCGCGGGGTGACCGCGAGTGTCACGAGGAACACGACGGCGAGGGATCCCGGGATGAACCACAACCAGGCGTTGCCGCTCACCGCGGGGGCGATCGACGCCCCACCCACGACGATGACGGCCATGATGAGCGTGCCGACGAGGTCGACGACGATGTACTTGGGCGAGACGCGCCGCCACTGGGTGTCGGGCAATTCGAGCGTCACGCGAGGCCTCCGGGGTTCGGGCGACCCTCCACCGGGTCGTCATCGTCTGGCGGGATGGCACACATGTGCTCGGCCACGAGGCCGCACACCAGCAGCACGATCGCACCGATGGCCGCCGCGAGCGCCAGCCCCACCGAGCCTACCCCGGGCACCACGGAGCGACTCAGGAGGTAGGCGGTGATACCGAGGCTTCCCCCGCCGAGGAGGGCGCCACTGAGGCTCGAGGCCTTAGCCAGCATCACGACGCGCGTTGCGTAGAAGGGGTCGACCCGCGCACCCTCGATGCGCTTGGCGACGCGACGAACCGGCAGCGCCATGACGATCACGACAGCGCCGATGAGCGCGAGCGCGAAGCTCAGCGTGACCGGCGGGATGACGACGGCGCGACCCGTCGAGGTGAGCAGCGTCTCCACGAACCACGCGATCGTGCCCCCGAAGATGCCGAGCAGCACGAGATGCAGTGGCCTGGTGCGGGTCACGGCTGGGCCTCCGGGAGCCCCGCGAGAAGGTCGCGGATCGGGCGGCCGTCGAGGGTGGCATCCGGGTCCACCTCGAACCAGGGGGCGAGCACGAACGCGCGCTCGTGGGCCCGGGGATGCGGCAGCGTGAGGTCGTCGGTTGCGATCACGACGCCACCAGCGTCGATGATGTCGAGGTCGAGCGTGCGGTCGCCCCAGCGCACCTCGCGGATGCGCCCGTGCCTCTGCTCGATCTCGCGGAGCCGGGAGAGGAGGTCGTGAGGGTCGAGATCGGTCTCGACGAGTGCCACGGCGTTGAGGTATGCGGGCGCAGCGAGATCCACGCCGTGCGGCTTGAGTGCTGGGCTCTCGTGGAGGCTCGAGATCGCGGTGAGCTCGACGCCCGGCAGGTCCGCAATCTCGCGGGTGGCGGCGAGGATCGTCTCGGCACGATTACCGAGGTTGCTCCCGAAGGCGATGACGACGCTGGCCGTCACGCGCTGAACCCGACAGGCCCCGCGGTCTGCGCGCGACCGCGGCCGATCGTGACCGACACGTCCTCGAAGGGCACCGTGATGGGAGCGCTCGGCTTGTGCACGGTCACCCTGGTGAACTCGGCGAGGTCGTACGACAGCACGATCCCGGCAACGCGCTCGGCCACCGTTTCGATGAGGTCGACGGGGTCGCTCTCCACCGCGGCGACGATGCGTTCGGCGAGTTCGCCGTAGTGGATGGTGCGATCGAGGTCGTCACCGCGCGCGGCATCCCTGAGCGGCAGGAAGACGGTGACATCGATGATGAAGACCTGCCCCGTGCGACGCTCCTGTTCGAGCACGCCGTGGAAGGCGTTGGCGCGCAGGCCGGTGAGGGTGATCTCGTCCATGGGGTTCATCGTGTGCTTCCGCTCTTCCAGGCCGCCTGCACCTCGAGGGCTCGGCGGGTCGATTCGACGTCGTGCACCCGCACGCCCCAGGCTCCGGCCTGGGCGGCGAGCGCGCTGATGACGGCGGTGGCGGCATCCCGTTGCTCGGGGCTCGTTCCCCACCGCGAGAGGAATCGCTTGCGCGAGGCCCCCACGAGCACGGGATGGCCGAGCGACTCGAGCTCGCCGAGGCGCGACAGGAGCTGCCAGTTGTGGTCTGCGTTCTTCGCGAAGCCGAGACCCGGGTCGAGGATGACCCGACCGGGGTCGATGCCGTACACGGCCATCTCGGCGAGTCGGTAGCGCAGCTCGTTGCGCACGTCCTCCACGACGTCGCCGTAGTTCGCGTCGGCGTCGCTCGACCCGCGCGAGTGGGAGGCGATGTAGAGAAGGCGCGTGTTCGCGATGACCTGCAACATGCGCGGGTCGGCAAGACCACCGGAGACGTCATTGACGACGGATGCCCCGGCCTCCGCCGCGGCGAGCGCCGTGTCCGCGTTCATGGTGTCGACGCTCACGTCCACGCGCGCGGCAACCA
>Ga0247732_10001249_pt1 | contig 10446 bp, 12 predicted proteins | sample UWRJL163409C2_FD_180940 | JGI IMG/M metagenome (GOLD analysis project Ga0247732, IMG submission 180940) | Plant litter microbial communities from Arlington Agricultural Research Station in Wisconsin, United States - UWRJ-L163-409C-2 | ecosystem: Environmental > Terrestrial > Plant litter >...
GTCAGGTACAATCCACCCAGGAGATGCCCATCCACCGCTAGATCCATATCCTCCAACTGATGGTCCGCTCACAGCTCCAGTCGAAGGCCTTCTCTGAGGTCGGCCCCAGCCACCAACCGACGAGGTCCCGATAGGAATAGGTGAACTTGGCATGCCATGTGAATGTGCATGGGGGTGTGCGTGCGAGTGTGAATGCGAATGTCCACCCGCACTCGGGCCGTGACCACTCCATTCCACCAGCCTTCTCAGCGTACTCAGTACGCCTGCATCGATGAAAAGTCCCTTGCGCCTTCTTGGATCCCCTTTCACGAGTTCGTGAACCGCACTGACGGCAGGTCTTCTCACCTCTGCCTTGTTGACCTCGATGCACTTCTGAATCGCTGGGAGGAGAGAAGGCGTCGAGAGAAGTAGATCTTGCTGCTCGTGGGGGGCGTTTGAAAGGTTGGCTAGCACATATGCAGCCTGCGTATATTCTTCAACGATACATCCACTTGAAAGAGCGAAATATACCTGAAGTACGACGTTCTCATTGGTAGAGACCAAGGCTCCTGGAAGCCGAGCCAATATCTTCTCTCCAGCTTCTGTAAACACCATCTTCGTTCCTTCTTCGTCTTCTGCAAGGTTCCGAACGACGTTGAGAGCTTGTTCCATGACATCTTCATCCGGATCATCCAAAAGTCTAGTGCGGATCAGTACACGTATCAATCAAAGAAGAGGCAGACGCACTGTACTAGTCCATCCCATGTTAGATGATTCATCATGTCCTTCTTACTGTGAAGACTTGTCTTCCGGACAAGATTCTTGATTGCCCAAATCGCCGAGAGGCGCAAACCATGGTCATCGGAGTCTCTCAGGAAAAACACCAGCCTAGCCGACAGCTTGGCTTTGGTATACTCCTGGAAACAGTGTCAGAGTGGTTTTAGCGAATGAGGAGACGAGGAATACCGGTCGTAAAGGTGAGAAATCTGTGACTATGTTGCACACTGCACTGAGAGCAGCACCAATGACTCTCCTATCTTCCTTTGGCCCATCCACCAGCCCACTCCCATCATCTCCTTGATTTTCATTCTCTTCCTTCCTCACGTCTTTCCCCTTTCCCTTCCATACCAACCTCCCAGGCACACTTCCTCCCCCTGAGCCCTGTCCACTAGAAACATTTACATACGTCCCAAGTTGCTTCCCCAGCACAACATTCAAAACGTCCATGCCAAGACCGGAATCGAGGATGTTCGCCCTCAAGACTGAAACCGCCCGCGACAAACTACGCACACATTGTGCAGCAGCATATCTTGTCCCCACATGTCGTTTAGCCCTCATAGCTCGTGCAATGCAAGGAAGGAGACCGAGTTCATCTGTTGCCCTGCCTCGAATGTCGTTGTCGAATAAGCAGAGTGCCGCAAGAACTGTGAGGGCAGCTTCGCGTAGGGACGCGACCGCCTCAGGCTCGTCCTCCTCCCATTCTATTGGTGCGGGTTCCGGAGGAGATAAACGTTTAATGAGTGCCGCAACGTTATCGAGACACCCTCGTTCAAAGGCGCCGTGGCAAAGGGCGACATCGTCCATCACCAGGTGGTCTACACCAAAAATGTTCAAAAAATACAACACGAGAAGGAGAAGGTACATACAGAGAATAAAGCACGCCTTAGCCTTGACGTGAGGGTTATCAAGCTTGTTGCGGGAAGATGTCGAAGGTGATGGTTCGTCCAAAATGTCAATAGGGGAGTGCAGGCTCAGGAGGCGATTCACGACGGACATAACAGCTCGTGGTCCCGTTTCTTCGATGCCAGCAAGGGGTGCTCCAATTGGAGATGTAGGAGTTGGGGGTGCATGATGGGAGTTCGACCCATGAGGATGAAGACAATTATATGCCCGAATGATATGCGTGATACTAGAAGGGGTTCAGGTCGGAAAAAAATGAAATATTTGGGTGCACTTGCCAGAGACATGCAGCCAGCTGAACGTCTACCGAGCGAGACTTTGTGAATCCCATAATCACAGCCCACGCCGTGCCTAACACTCATGAGCCAGGCGAAGCCAATGAGGGAGGTATCACTTACGGTCTCTCGTTTCACCAGGAACACAGGATGTCTTCACCATGACTGACGCAACAGGAGGATTGTCTCGAGCGAGTGCAGCAATTGCATATAGCATAGCTTCGCTGAGCTGGATTGTGGTCAGTAAAATGACACCAGGGAATTGAAATAACGTACTTTGAAATTCGAATTAGTCTCCTCGGTCCCAAGTAGCATCAACAACTGAGTAATAACCCAAGGGACGGGGCCACCAGGTGGACCAACAGCCGTCTTTTCCCATCCACGACGCGACTTGTGCTCCGCGATAGCCATTCCATGTCCAAGCGAAACCCCCAACCTCGTCCTCTCCATAGGTGGCATCCATTCGCACACCAGATGTCGGTAAACCGAAGACCTAACGACAGAGGAAATCATCTGTGCAATAGACATCTGCACTGACTGGGCCTGCATCGCCGAAACCGAAGACGTAGACGATGCTGTGGACCCGCCACCCATGCCAACACCAGCCCCACCGGAAACACCTCCAGTCACACCGCCCAGCAAGGAAAGCCAAACATCAATGGAATCCAGATCAAAAAGCCCCTCTATTGCACTCCGGGCCTCGTTCTTCCCGACGAGACTGTCCTTCTTTAGACCCCATAACGACGGGCCAATGATGTCCGCCGAGGCACTGACGACGGCTCGGAGTGCGCGAACAAAAGCGACTCGTAGTGAGAACGGATCCGACTTGTTCATTCGTGACAGGGCGAAAATAAGAGCGGGGAGTGCATCGTGCTGCAGAAGACGCGCGAGGGGTTCTTCAGAGCCTGCTGGGGGTTTAGCGCATTCATTGGGCTGACGCATATGTACGAAACATACCGTATGACAACGACGCCACGACGTGCGCTGCTTCCGTTCGTAAGTCGTCGTTGCTCGCCTGTCCCAGAGACGTCGTGGGCGTCGAAGGGTTCAAACAGCTGACTAGACTAACGTCTGCTCATCAGTCTCGTCCACCGACCCGTTGTTCGGCAACGCACGTAGGCAGAAACATGGGATCCATGACAAGATCGAGCTTGGCCAATGGATTGCCAATGACCACATTCTTAACTTGCTTCAGTCCCGCGCATGTCATGGCCGGCATCGTAATCGTCATCTTGGTCGTCGCGGTCGCCTGAGTTGACGAGCACAAAAGCGTGGTGGTGGCAGGTGGACAAAGTGTCCGGCATGGTCCGGCTTGCAACCGATGGCACTTAGTATACAAATTCATTTATCTATCAATACATATCTAGACATCGTCATCAACAAAATCCCAGCCCTCTTCTTCCTCCTTGGTCACTTCAGTAATAAGGCCATGACCCACAATTGGTGCCTTTTTCCCTACTGCTGAGCCGCGACTGGGTCGAGGTGCTGGGCTAGCTGTAATAGTCTGCAACAGCTGCTGAAAATCAAGCGGAAAAGACGGCGGCGTGGGCGGAGGAAGTAATGGAAATGTCTCATGCGACCATCTATGAAGAGATAAGCCTCAACACCTAGACACTACAAATGGGGCAGCGCACCTCCCTAGCTCAGAGCTGCAGCACACCATCCACAGGTTGCTCAACACAAATCCGACGCCGTTAAGCGGGACTTCGACATTCTGGGTAAACGCGAGGTACGATACGTTATAAAGAAGCATCGCAAACGCGATAATGAAGTTAGACTCGGTGCTGGTCGGCGGAACAGAGGCGATGGTTGACCCGGCTAAAGTTGCCGTAGATTCTGCCATTGCGTCCAGTGGAGTTGGCGCGATGCCTTTGGGTGGCAAGGGTGTGGCGGACGCGGAAAGGTGCAATGGGTGTTTGGAATACCAGCTAGTCGAACATCAGTAAAGTTTTTTAATTCAAAGAGGTGACGCACCGTGCCCAACCACCCGTTTCTGTCCCACCCGTTGCTCCGATCCACGGCTGGCCAACCCCAAGCTTTCCACCAGACCAGACGATTTCAAACGGTAACTTGACACCGAGATAAAAGGTTAAAAGGTTGAGAAAGTGCACGGTGTGCGTCATGACCGCATTGATATGGTCAGGTGGATATCCTATTTTTCGTCAGCTGCGGCGGTGTCGTAAGAAAAGCTACGCACTTCGTATATCTCCCGGGACAGGCAAAACCAAATCTCCAATCGTCCACTCGCCCTTGGTTCCAGCCTTGCCACCTATTGGAGGCCGTCCGCCGATCTCCACAATGTTGAAGACCTCCACGAGTTCTTGCACTAAAACCGACCGTGCTCGTGCAATGTGCAGCGACAGGTTCGCCATTGCTTCCGTCTCCCTCTGAGGAATTTGAATAGGCTGGATGGGACTTATGGGGTTGTTTAGGGGGGATTGCGCATGAGCTGGACTGTAGGAAGACCCAGTCGCTGGCGAAGCCGAGATAGAAGAAGCCGAAGGGGGCGTCCCAGTCAGCATCGAAGCTGAGATACCCAGCCCCATCGAAGGCAGCGTCAACTTTGCAGCGGAGAGGTTTCGTCTCCTAGAGGCCAAGTTTTCGCGTAGGTTCCGGAGCTTGTCGCGTTCTACAGCTATAAGGACCAGACCAACGGTCAACACGATACACTCACTCTTCTCATTCTCCTTTCGCAATGCCGCTAGGTGCAGCTGGACCTCTCCAACTCTCCTTTGAAAAGAAGCGAGGACACCACGAGAAGTTCGAATCGGAGTGATGAAATCCGATAAAGCTCTGTTAGCTTTGGCGATATGCTCGTCCCTATCAGCGGCAAAGTGTCTCGACTGCTGTGAGAGATCGTGTGCACTGACATCACTGATCAGAAGGCTTTCGACGCGTTGCATGTCTGCTACTCACTGTGTACGTATACACGTTTCGCAGTAGAATTGTCTCTGGTCAAGTTCACATATTCGACAAAGCATCGAGAAGGACAGTGAGCGTCAGAGCAGTGTGCTAATTATAGCTGCACACAGAGCAAGTGCTGACAAATGTAATTGGCATTATTTGGTCACCCGAAGACCAAGTCCGCAGAAGAGATGACCATAGCAGTTACTCGACAACTTTGCGGTATGCTACGCTATCGTTCGCGGCAAAAGAACCCTCATAGCGAGTACGCTATGAATATGCGCTTGCGACTCGCGACTCGCTTCCAAAACACCTTCCACGACAATCCACCATTTTTTCGGTCGGAGCAAATTGATGACACTGCGTCACTATGTTAGTGCATTTCTGAGCCTGGGCCCTGCTGTTAACAAAGTAGACAAGGAGCTCGAAGTCTCACTGTAGGGTACTAAAGAAACAATAATCGAGGTTCCCTCCCACTCCCCTTTGCCAACGCACATGTGTATCACCGGACGAAAGGGCAGAAAAGCCAAGGTGCCTCCATTACGACTTTTCTCCCTTACCCATTGCTGACATCCAGTGTCTCAAGACGCCTTCCACGGCAAGAATTACAAGCTTCGGCAATCTTCAGCTGGAGGTACTTTCTGACAGGATTGTGCCGGAAATGGTGTTGGAGATAGGTCGTAAGCGAGGCCAGGATCCCCGATTTCGTACTCGAGTTGCTATATACGTTCGATGAAGACTCTCCGTGGATTGCATGGCAAAAAACTCTCTCTTCCTGTGCGCTTGCTTGCCGTAGCTGGCACAACGCCGTACTTCGAGAGAGATTCAATGACACGTTTCTCAAAATGCGCCACGACAGGACGAGCCGCTTGTTGGAGTTGATTGATAGAGCCCTTGATAGCAGCTTCTGTGAGACACCTTGGTCTGAGTGAAATCCAGTACATCTGTAAGTACAATTCACTGGCCCAGATGCAATCTACGTATGACGTACTGACTACTTCAGTATCCTTTCAGCCGGATTTTATAAATGAACCACGGTATCGATCCTTGCCGTGGCCCAGCTTCACAAATGTCACCCACCTCAATGTCAACATCAAAATCTCTGTTCTACTCGACAGTTCCGACCAGACGATGATGAGATGGCTATTGGTCTCCCATGACGCGTTTAGATTGCTACAAGAAGCTGCACAATTAGCGACGATCGAAACTCTCACCTTGGAATGTTTCGTCAATGCTACCCTTGCCGATGATTCGGTGGCACACGAGGCCCTTAGCGACATCTGCTCTCACCACCTCAACAATCACTTCTATGGAAACAATTTTCCATTTTTGAAGACCATTACCTTGAGCGTATGGATGTATTCCGCCTCGAGTCGTGTCGATGATCAGACGGAAGCTTTTGAGGCGGTCATCAAGGACTACCTACCGTCAATATTTGGTTCCGAAGGCCGTGTCGCCATGCATGGATTGAATGCTAAGGTCTATACCGACCTGGGCGCCAAAGAAGAGGTGCGTGTTCATTTCTCTTCTTCCAGCTGCACAGACACTAACCTCGTCGTTAGGAATATGTTCAGCAATATATGGATGATGACGATGACGAGCCGTTGAGTGAAGACTTTTAATTTGTAGATATGAGTTAAAAATCTCCAATATAAACAATTGATAGGCAGCGTTTAGCGTTTAAGATCTGTCAGAAGAATACTCATCATGCGCGTCTTGTTCTGGCGGCGTCGCATGTGGCTGTGTATACAGCTTTGTGCACAACAAAGCGTTGACATCACCCCGCACGTTCTTCTGCAACAGGGTAGACAGGACGGTGCTAAACGTAAAACAATCATCTAAATTTTCTGCCACTCCTTCTCCGCCAGCAGACATGGGTACCAAAGGACCAAAGGGCAAAAAAAGCAAGGTGCCCTCATTACCGCTTTTCTGCCATGTCCACTGCTGACATTCAGTGACTCAAGGCGCGTTCCTCGGCTAAGGCCAAGAACCTCGGCAACGCTCCGTTAGAAGTCCTTGCTGAGAAGGCTATACCCGAAATACCGCTGGAGATCCACCAAATTATAGTCCGGCTGGTTGCAAGAGAAGCCACTATCATCCCCAGACCGACACCTGCTTCTCGGGGAAAGTCTCCAAGAAACGTATGGAAGAAAACTCTCTCTTCCTGCGCGCTTGCCTGTCGCAGCTGGCATAGCCTCGTACTTCGAGAGAGGCTCAATCACCTCTCTCTAAATATGAACAACGACCAGGCGGACAACACCAGCCGCTTGTTGGAGCTGATGGAAAAGGAGCCCTTGATGGCTGCCTCTGTACGGTACCTCTTTTTGCGTGGAACTCAGGATACCTGTAAGCACAATTCACTATCCCAGAGTCAGATATGAGGGACTGAATATTTCAGCTGTACCTCAGGGGGGATGGGTAAATGACCCCTATCGATCATTGCCGTGGCCCAGCTTCACAAACATCACCCACCTCGATGTCGACATAGACATTATTGCTTCAGTCAATCACCCTGAAGAGGTGATGAAGAGCTGGCCGTCGCTCTCCCGGGACGCATTTCAATTTCTGCAAGAAGCCGCAAACCTTGCAACCATCGAAACTCTCAACTTGCACTGCGACGTCCAAGAGAGCTTCCTTGCTGATAATGCGGTTGTGCACGAGGCCCTCAATGACATCTGCTCTTGCCACCTCAACGAATGCTTCTACGGAAACAATTTCCCATCGCTGAAGACTCTTTCCTTAAGCATAACGATGCGTTCGACCCTTGCCGCTGATATGACCAAGACTGCATTTACCGCCGCGGTCAAGGACTACCTACCATCAATATTTGGTCTCGAAGGTCGTGTCGCCGAGCATGGATTGACTACCAAGCTTTATGCTAACCTGTACGCCAAAGATACCACAGCAGAGGTGCGTGTCCATGTCCTTTACTCATATAGTCGGACAATAACCTCTCCTTTGTTAGGAATATAATGATGAAGATGAAGATGAAAACGATATTTGGGTGTTTTATGACACAGATGAAAACGAGCTGCAGGGTGAAACAGACAGTGAATTGGAATTTTAAAATTGGCGTAGAGAATCTTAGATACGAGCAAATGATAGCGTTTTCAGCGAGAGTCGTGTCCATCTTTGATCAAGCCATGAGTGACCGCGACGCAAACTGGAGAGAATATACTCGAGAAAGTTGTGGTGGTGGAAGCACGAGTCCGGGAAGACGTCCCGATGTGTGTGAAGCTCCTTCGGATGCTCTTGGAGTCCTCAATTAGCCCTCGGTGAGTAAAAACTAGATTACTCGAAGTCAAGGCGTTGGAAATAGCTCCTTTGGAAAGGTCGCATAAGGGTAGTTGCTGTGAGCCGCGCGAGCTACCCAACGAAAGGTTTGAGGTCGATCAGGAGAATATTCAGCATGCGCGTACTGTTTTGGCATGTGGCTATGTATTCAGCTTTGCGCACAACAAACTGATGACATCGCATCGACGGTACTTCGATCATCTCTCAAGCTGCTCCGAACAAGGTAGACAGAGTGTCTTCAAAGCTTCAAATTCGACTGTACGGTGCTAAACAGGCATAGAAGCTCTCCACCACTCACCGTCTTTCAACACGTATGAGTACCAAAGGACCAAAAGACAAGAAAGCCAAGGTGCCTTCATTAGCGCTTCTCTGCCAAGTTGATTGTTGACGTCCTGTGACTCAAGGTGCCTTCCATGACCACTACTACGACCCAAAACGTCAGCAATCCTCAGTCCAAGGCCTTTGCTGAGAGCCTTACATCCGAAATACCGTTGGAGATTCATCAGATGATAATCGGAGTGGTCGCAAACGAAGCCGCTATCGTCCGCAAACCGTCGTCTGTGTTTCTGGACGGTCCGAAGACCATATGGGAGGAAACCCTCTCTTCGTGTGCCCTTGTCTGCCGTAACTGGCACAACCACGCACTTCGAGAGAGGTTTAGGAAGATAGATATAAACATGGACAACGATATGAAAAACGATACCGGCCGCTTGTTGGAGTTGATGCAAAGAGAGCCTTTGATGGCTCCTTCTGTACGACACCTGTCTGTGCATGGAAGCCACAATACCTGTAAGTACAACTTACTGATAATCCAGAGATGTATGCGGTATTAATGATTTCAGCTCCAAATCAGTGGCGTCACGGCTCGAGACATGAAGCTTGCCCATCGCTCCCATGGCCCAGCTTCACGAACATCACCTACCTCGACGTCGACATAGAAATCTTGGTTTCAAGCTTCACCGACCCGTTGGTAACAAGCTGGACGTCGCTCTCCGGTAACACCTTTCAGGTTCTGGAAGAGGCTGCAAAACTTGTGACCATCGAAACCCTCGCCTTGGGCTGTCACATTCCAGAGAGCGTTCTTGCTGATGATGAAATACTGGACGCGGCCCTCAGTGACATCTGCTTTTACCAACTCGACTCCCACTTCGATGGAAACAGGTTTCCGTCGCTTAAGACACTTTCCATTCACATATCTATGCGCTCAAGCGCTGGAGCCGGCATGACCGAAGCTACATTTGAGGCAACCATCCAGAAGTATCTACCGTCACTATTTGGTCCCGACGGCCGCGTTACCAAGCAGGGATTGGATACCCAGCTTTTTGCCAGCCTGGAAACCAACGTGGTAGATGATGTGCGCTTTCACTTTTTTCCTCCAGCTACCCGGATACTAACCTTCATGTCGCTATTTAGGAATTTGATTATTACATGGATGACGATGGGCCGTGGGGTGCACAAGACATTAACCTGTGGGGTTGAAACCTTCAATACGAACACTTGATAGGTGTTTTTACCCAGAGTCATAACTACCTTTGGCGGAGAACTGTGACGCAAATTGGAATGAACATAACGGAGAAGGTCGTGCTGGGCGGAGCTCAAGATTGGGATGAACGTTCGTGGGCATCTCCCCGGCATTTCCGAATGTCTGCCCAGTCCCGACTCCCAAGTCCCCTTTCAAGTTCCGGTGACACTGCTATCAAAGCCGACGTTTAAGTGCCTCGCCATGGATTGCCGATCAATAATGACGCTAGCAATTGTTAAATCGTATCGACCAATCGTTTCCAAAGTTTAACCATTTTGTCATTTGGGGCCAACAGAGGGTATTTATTTGTCAAACAGTATTCGAGCAGCAGGGATATAAACAAGATCTAAACGAACTTTGGCAAGGCCATTGTCCGAAGTCTAGAGAACTGCCGCAAAAATTCGAGAGTGGAAGGAGAAAAAAGGAAAGAACGTGAGGCTCGAGAAAGAAAAGCTAATCAAGTTCTACTAGATAACCTGCCTCCCTATCTTAAAGGAGGGAGACGAGGCCTCCGAAAAGGCTCATCGAGGACGCAAGGATGATACTGGCCGTCACTTTTCCAGCGCCACTCTTGTTATCACCATCCTGGACTCCCAGCGCCTTATTATCCGTGCTATTGTTCAACCCGGTGCTGGAGGGGTCTCGCGAAGTGGTGGAAGTAGCGGTGGCAGTCGAGTTGCACCACACGACGCTCGGACCGGGAGGAGGGGCAGTAACAGTGATAACATGCGTCGATGCCCCGGGTTGAGTGAATGCGGGCTGCGAGCTCGTCGCCGTCACGGTGACACTCGG